>Ga0209578_10000584_pt1 | contig 43005 bp, 40 predicted proteins | sample tdAd472_FD_187127 | JGI IMG/M metagenome (GOLD analysis project Ga0209578, IMG submission 187127) | Marine sediment microbial communities from the Atlantic coast under amendment with organic carbon and nitrate - tdAd47.2 (SPAdes)... | ecosystem: Environmental > Aquatic > Marine > Coastal >...
GGCATAGGCCGCCCGGCGGCGCAGACCGGCCATGTCAGCTGGCCGCCTCTTGCGTCTCCCGGCGCTTTGCCAGCGCCTCTTCAATCGCCGCAACCGCCGCGTCGAAGGCCAACAGGGTGGAGGTGTGGCGCGGGGGATAGTCAGCGACCGGCTCCAGATGGCGCAATTCCCAGAAGCGCCCTTCCGGGGGCGCCCCGCCCTCTTTCAGCATCTCCTTCAGCGCGTCGCGTGCAGCGATCACCTCTTCCACCGTCGCGCCGACCGCATGCTCTGCCAGAATGGAAGTAGCCGCCTGTCCCAGGGCGCAGGCCTTCGGATCAACGGCAATCGCCGTGACCTTCTCACCAGCCACGTCCAGCGTCAGGTCTACCTTCACAGTTGACCCGCATACACGCGAGACCTTCAGGACAGAGCCTTCAGCACCATCAAGGTCTCCCGTATTCGGAATTCCTGCGGCCAGCTCCAGAATGCGGTTGTGATACAATTCGCTCATCATCGGAAACATGGCGTCAGGCCGGCCCCCGCGCAAGACTGCCCGAGAGCGACAAAAAAAGCCGCCTGTTCCACGGGGCTCGCGGAACAAGCGGCTAAAGGTTTGTCATGCATTGAAAACGGGGCGCTCAGGCCTTGACCCGAACACACAGGAGCGGCCTGTTAAGGTCAATTGAAGTTTTCGTCATCGCCCAAGTGCAGTGGAATTACACACGCCGCCAGGTCGACCCGCCCGCACCGTCCATGATTTCAATGCCTTCGGCGGCCAGCTCATCCCGAATGCGGTCTGCTTCTGCCCAGTTTTTTGCAGTGCGAGCATCAATCCGTGCCTGAACCAGCGCATCGATTCGCGCATTGCCGTCATCATCGCCGCCCTGCTCCCAGGCTTTCGGCGTCAATGTCAGCAGGCCCAGCAGCTCGCCGGCTGCCAGCAGGTCCGCGCGGGCCTCGGCCATTGCGGTTTCATCCTTCTGGTCTGCGGCAGTGTTTGCCTCACCGGCCAGACGGGAAAGCTCTGCCAGCGCAACTGGCGTGTTGAGATCGTCCTGCAGAGCACGAAGCACACCCTTGTCCCTCGCCTTGCCGCCTTCAGCTTCCCACACCCGGCGTAGCGCGCCATAGATACGATCCAGCGTGGTCTTGGCCTGTTTCAGCAGATCCTCAGTCCAGTCCAGCGGTGCGCGGTAATGGCCGCTCAGCATGGCAAAGCGCAGCACTTCGCCGGACCAAGTTTCGAGCAGCTCATGCACCAGCACGACATTGCCGAGCGATTTCGACATCTTCTCTCCGCCCATGTCGAGGAAGCCATTATGCATCCAGTAGCGGGCCATCTGCTGGCCATGGGCGCATTCCGATTGCGCGATCTCATTCTCATGATGCGGGAATTGCAAATCGATACCGCCGCCATGAATGTCAATCGTCTTGCCGAGATGCTTCGCGGCCATGGCGGAGCATTCGATATGCCAGCCGGGACGTCCCCTGCCCCAGGGGCTATCCCAGATCGCATCTTCCGGCTCGCCGGGCTTGGCGAATTTCCAGAGCGCGAAGTCAGCCGGGTCGCGCTTGTCTTCATCCACAGCGACGCGGGCACCGGCCTCATTGTCTTCCAACTTGCGGCCGGACAGCTTGCCATAATCCGGCATCTGCTTCACCGCGAACCAGACGCCTTCCTTGCCGACATAGGCATAGCCCTTGCGGACCAGCTTCCCGATGATCTCGATCATCTCGTCGACATGGCCTGTTGCCCAGGGCTCAATGCTGGGCGGCGTCACATTGAGGGCTACCACATCCGCATTGTAGATATCGGCAAACTTTTTGGTGATCGCAGAAATCGGCTCGCCGCTTTCCTGACTCGCCTTGATGATCTTGTCTTCAATGTCGGTAATGTTGCGCGCATAGACGACCGCGTCCTTGCCATAGGCATGGGACAAAACGCGGCGTAGCACATCAAATGTGATAGGCGGGCGGGCATTGCCGATATGGGCATAATTATAAACCGTCGGGCCGCAGACATACATCGTCACCCGCTTTGGGTCTTGCGGTTCAAAGACGCGCTTTTCGCGCGCAGCGGTGTCATAAAGGCGGATTGTCATCTGATGGTTGCTCGGTTCTTCGTAATCTGCGCTATCGCTGGCTGCACACATATATAGCCAGCCCTAATGGCGGGTTGAGGCTCTAACGGCAACAGCAACAGGCAGGACAGAGGGCAAAACGCACATCAAGCATGGTCTTCCGATAGCATTCCGCAGTCATCGCGCCAAGTTTATTGGGATCCATTCACGCTGCGTCACCGTAGAAATCGCTGGAAACGGGGCTTTACGGCCATTATGTTCCGCTCATCGCCCTGAGGGTATCAACTCCGGGCGGGCGTTAAGTCCGGGCAGGGGAGCACATGCTTTCCCAGACCAAGCCTCGGCTCGACCCCCGTCCCTCAGTCGAAGGAAACTTCTATTATGGCCATGGATGCCATCACTCCCAAAAAAGACATGCCGCGCACTGACCCTGTTAAACGTCCGTCTGTTGAAGAGGCCGAAGAGGCCGTACGGACCCTTATTGCATGGGCTGGTGACGATCCGCGCCGCGAAGGCCTGCTCGATACGCCCAAGCGTGTCGTGAATGCCTACAAGGAATGGTTCTCCGGATACGAGGAAGATCCGGTAAAGTATCTCTCTCGTACCTTTGAAGATGTGCAAGGCTATGACGACATCGTCATGCTGCGCAATATTGAGGTTGAGAGCCATTGTGAGCACCACATGGCGCCCTTCCTGGGCAAGGCCTATGTTGCCTATATGCCGTCTGAAGCCGTTGTTGGCATTTCCAAACTGGCCCGCGTTGTGGAGATTTTCTCCAAACGCCTGCAGACACAGGAAACCATGACCGCCCAGATCTGTGATGCCATCACCGAAAGCCTGGCGCCCATGGGCACGGCCGTGCTGATTGATGCTGTCCATGAGTGCATGTCCACACGCGGCGTCCACCACAAGGATGTCAGCACGATCACGACGCAGTTCACTGGCGTGTTCAAATCTGACGCTGACCTGCGCAACCGCTTCCTGCGCATGGCCGGTCACGGCTGATCCTGCGCATAATGCGATCAAAGAAACCCCGGTCCTGATGGCCGGGGTTTTTTAATGGCTACTCTGCCTTGGGGGCCAGGTGCGCTCCAGCCACTCGAGAATATCGGCTGTCACCTTGTCCGTGCCGGGTTCGTCGACAATCCAGTGGGCATTGTCCCTGTATTCCAGAAAGTCTCCGGCGACGGGGCTTTTGGCATATTTGGCACCAACTTTCCGTACAGCCTTGGCTGGTGTCGCCCGGTCTGCTGTGGCCGCAATGGTCAGGGTTGGAATCTTGATGCGCGTCTCATCGATCTCGATCCCGTCGGTGATGTCGCCATAGACTTTACCGGAATCGTAGACCGCTTCGGCATAGATCTCTTCATGACGTCGGCGCGGCACCTTGTTCAGCACGCCAAACCGGAAACCGGACCGCCAGACCTTGTAGGCTTTGCTACGGTCACGCCCGATCAGGATGTTCAGAAATGTGTAGGCCACAGACAGGGTTACAGCCGTGCAGTCCTTTGGCTGGGCTGGTGTCAGGAACACAGCCTGGCTGACCAGCCCCTTCTCTGCCAGGCATTGGGCGATCAGGCCGCCCATGGAGTGGCCGATGACCGCTGGCGCGCTGCCGGTTTCAGCTGTCATGCGCGCAGCCTCCTTGGCCATGGCGGCGATGTAATCATCCAGCCCCAAGTCCGGCAGGTCCGCAGGTGGGGTCTCTCTGACGCGCTTGTCCGGAAACAGGGTCGGCGCTTCGCACTGCCATCCCGCAGCTTCAAACCCGGATCGCATCCGGTCCCAGACATTTCCATCACAGCCAATACCGTGGATCATCAGGAGCGATTTTGTCATGCTAATTCCCCTGTAACCTGACCTTATCCCTGCGCAGCCTTGTACCCTGTGACAGGCTCGGTCCATGGCTCAAATCTCTGCACCACGTCGGAATAGACCATGCGCTTAAACGGCACGACCAGCGCGGGCACCTCTTCCAGCCGGGCCCAGCGCCAGGCGTCGAATTCCGGCGTGTGACGGTCCAGCCTGACATCGCTGTCAGAGCCCTTGAACCGAAAGGCAAACCATTTCTGGCGCTGGCCGATATAGGGGCCGCCCATACGCTTCTTCAGGTCTGGTGGAAAATCATAATAGAGCCAGTCGGACGTCTCTTCGAGAACATCGACCAGCTTTTCCGGTACACCGACTTCTTCCTCCAGCTCTCGCAGGGCGCCGACCAAAGGTGTCTCGCCCTTGTCGATACCGCCTTGCGGCATCTGCCACTGGAAGGCCCCGCGGCCATTGATGCGGCGGCCAATGAAGACGTGTCCCGCCTTCGAAAAGAGGGCGAGACCGACATTGGGGCGATAAAGCTCGGGGTCCGGTGTGTTGATCGTCACCCTTCAGGGTTTACCGCAGCCTGATTGAGGCTTCCAGTCTGAAGGCGCTTTCCTTCGGTAATTTCTGCAGGAATTACAGAGGTAAGCGCAGATACCGGCGCCAGGACTATGCCGCGGCTGTTCAGGTCTTCCGTCCATTCCTTGACCGTCTGGATGGTGACCGGGAAGGCATAGCCCGCCCCCACGGCAGCGCCATGCTCCTTGGATTGGGTCTCCAGCGCCATCAGCTCCGCACCGATTTCGGCTGCGGTCAATTTGGCGTCAATCGTGGAATTGGCACGAACATATTTCATCTGGTTGCGCGCGGCGGCCTTGTCGAATTCGCTTTCTTGAAAACTTGCGTCTTCCACCAGGGCCAGCCCCCGGTCACGGATGACTTTTATCATCGGGCCGACAGCCCCCGGATCATCCGCGAATTTGGCGCCCTGATAATTGATTACGCCGAAATAGCCACGTCCCTTGGCCAGAAGCCGTTCGATGCGCGGCAAGTTGCGTGCGCCTGTGTCGCCTGCCAGCAAGGTCTGCGGATGCATTTTCATGCGGCCATAATCATAGGCTTCCATCGGAAGCTCGATCAGAACTTCATGACCGCTGTCACGCGCCTTGTTGATCCAGTACTGGATATTGTTCGCGTCCGGAGCAAAGGAGAGCGTGACCTCAGGCGGCAGTTCCTCAATTGCGGACCGCGTATGGGTCGCATTGATGCCCAGTCCGCCAACGACGATGGCGATCACTGGCTTGTTTTCCGGATTGCTGAAGGGACGCGCATAAACATCTGACGGGGCTTCGCCACTGTCTGAAATACGCGGAAGGCTCAGGCCGTTCACGCGCTCGGTCAGGCCCTGAACAGGCGCTGTATCCAGGGAAACAACCTTGGAAACCTCACCATAGGATTCGCCCGGACGCACCATTGTTCCATTGATCCGTACACCGCCCTCATCAGGCTGGGCATCAGGCGCTGCAGCGCCGGTCTCTGCGGCCGGGGTGGACAGATCAGCATATTCGACACCGAGGCTTGGCTCGTCCCCGCTGGCATCCTCACCCGCATCTGCCACGACAATTGTCCCAGCCGTGACCGCAACCGGAGCTTCGCCTCTCAGGCGGGCTTTCAGGGCTGGCGTTTCCTCAGGGCCTGTTTCGAACAGGGCCAGATTCTGGCGCGGGCCAGCCTCTGCCGGATTCCCGGAAAAATGAATCCCGACTCCCAGACTTGCTGCCAGAACCCCAAACACAAGCAAGCTCAGGCCTGCATGCGCGATTCCCGTGCGCAAGGGAGACGGATCGGCATCCCTCCGGTGAGCCATTGATTGACCTCATTCAGGCAAATTGAAGAATTCTGAACGATCAGAATTGCATCCAAATGGTTAATAGGTAGCAAAGAAACCGTTAACCAGCGCGCCTCATTGCACTTGCCGTGACAGTGCCTTCCTTGAGCATGTCGATGGCCCGTTTCAGCTGATAGTCATCGCCATCCCAATCTTCCGGCGGCTGCTCATCAGGCATAGTCATCTCGTGGCGCTTTTCGCCGTCTTCATTGGCCAGCGCATGAGGAAGATCGGCTTCAGACCAGCGTTTGATCTTGGCGAGTTCCTCTTCCGTCAGGCGGGCATTGGTGATCTCGATATCGGGCTCAATGCCCAGCGCCTGAATGGACCGGCCGGCCGGGGTGTAATAGCGCGCCGTCGTGAGGCGGACAGCGCCGCGATCCGCGCCCAACGGAATGACGGTCTGGACAGACCCTTTGCCAAAGCTGGTCGTGCCGATCAGCGTGGCGCGGTGACGATCCTGCAGTGCGCCGGCAACAATCTCGGATGCCGAAGCAGACCCACCATTAATGAGAACGACCATCGGCACGCCTTTGAACACTTCCCCGGAGCGCGCATTGTAGCGCTCCATGTCAGAGATGCGGCGTCCTTGCGTGGAAACGACTTCGCCACCTGACAGGAACATGTCGGACACAGAGACAGCCTGATCCAGAAGACCGCCGCCATTATTGCGCAGATCGATAATCAGACCGCGCGGACGCGAGCCCGTCTCCTGAGCAATGCCCTCGACAGCCTCTTCCAGCAGAAGGGTCGTACGGTCATTGAAGGTGGAGATGCGGATATAGCCGATGTCGTCTTCCTGCATTTTCCAGGTGACGGATTTCTGCTGAATGACTTCGCGAGTCAGCGTGACATCGAAGGGGTCCTCCCCTTCCCGCAGGATGGTGATGTTGATGTCGGTGCCCTTCTCGCCGCGCATTTCCTTAACGGCTTCGTTCAGAGTCAGGCCGATGATTGGCTTGCCATCAATTGCAGTGATCAGATCGCCCGGCTCAATTCCGGCGCGGCTGGCGGGGGTTTCATCCATAGGGGAAATGACCTTCACAAAGCCATCTTCCATCGTCACTTCAATGCCAAGGCCACCATATTCGCCGCTGGTCTGCACCTGCATGGAGCGGAAATCATCGGGATCGAGATAGCCGGAATGCGGGTCCAGCGAGGTCAGCATGCCATTGATAGCCGCCTTCATAGCGGCCTTTTCGTCAATCTCGATGACATAGTCCTGACGCGCGCGAGCAAGGATTTCTGCAAACAAATCAAGCTGCTGATAGGTGACCATACGAGGATCTTCAGGTTTTTCGTCCGGCGCGGCAAAGGCCGACACCCCGACTGCTGCGCCACCCAAAACAATTCCGAGGGCAGCCCCCGTCAGAAGTGAACGCATATTCCAATCCTCCGTCATGCTCACGGCCTTAACTACGGCCCGGCAACCAGTCTGCCGGATTCATCACCTTGTCGCCAAGCCTTAATTCCATATTTAGTTCAGGCTCGGGAGCCGCGCGATCCGGCATCCGGCCAACAGGTTCTCCCGGAGAAACGCTTTGGCCTTCAGTGACATAGATCCGGCTCATTCCGGTAAGAATAACATGGTAGCCGTCACTCGTCCGCAAAATTAACATTGATCCATACGTCCGGAAGGGCCGGGCATATTCCACGGTTCCACCAACAGGTGCGGTTACCTGGGCGTTGGCGCGGGTCGTGAAGGTCACCCATTCCGCCTTGCCGCCGGTTGGAAGTTTTTCACCGAAGGAGCGCAGCAGATTGCCTGCGACAGGCGGCTTCAGCGCGCCAAGGACAGCCTTTCCGAGGGGGCGCGCGACAGAGGTCTGCACCACAGCAGGCTTTGACGAGGGCTTGGCCTTGGGCGAAGCCGCCGCCTGACGCGGGCGCGTCGCCGGCTTTGTACCCGGCGCAGAAGGCGCATTGGATTCCAGTGCCGCCAGCAACTCTCTCAGGTTACGGGCCTCGGCGCCAAGTTCGGCAGTTCGCGCCTTGAGGCTCGCAATATCGCCGGACAGGTCTTCAAAACTGCCCCGCTTGGCAGCAGCCAGCTTCTCGATCTCGACCTGCTTCAGGGCAAGCGTTGCTTCAGCCGCTTCCAGCTTGGCTTTCTCGCCCCGGATGCGGCGCTCCAGATCATTCAGGCGATCAATCTCTGCTGACAGGGTTTCCGTCCGTGCGGCCAGCCTCGGCGTTGTCTCGCTCATCAGAATGGCCCGGCGGATCGCCGTATTTGCCTTCCCGGGAGAGACGATCAGCGCAGGCGGCTTGCGCCGGTTGGACGCCGTGAGCGCGCCCAGCAGGTCTTCCAGGGCCTGGCGATCCTCCAGCAGGCTCATCTGCGCTGCAACCCTGCGTGTGCCCAGATCAATCAGCTGCTTTTCCGCCTCTGAGGCCTGCTCTTCCCGGCGCTGGGATTCCATTGCCGCTGAAATGAGCTGGGAGTCGATATTCTTAAGGTCTACGCGGGTCTCTTCGCCTGCGGCTTCCAGCGCGGCAAGTTTCTGCTCGGCCGCGCGGCGCTCTGCCTCCAGCGCATCCAGCTCTTCCCGCGAGAACGTATCCGGCGCCGCCGCAGTCAGGGCGAGCGCCGCAAAAGACACGAAAAGGGACCGGTACTTCCAAGGCATTCCGCTCTTATGCCAAGCGGTCATGACCTCAAGATTAACCAAGCGCCTCAAGCTGCTGCTGGAGCGCTGCAATTTCATCTTTCACAAGGGCGCAAACCACACCGTGCCTGGTCACCTGAAAGGCTGGGGCCACCACAAGAAAATGCGCAATCATGCTTAGGGACGTGCGGCTGTCGGCGCAGAGTGTTGCCGGGCGGCGCGCATCTGCCCCGTGGACAACCTCATTGCGATAGGCGGCAAGCCTAAGGGCCGCTTCCAGATGCGACAGCGGCACATCGAGACGCTCTGGCGGCGCAAGATACTTCTCGGACCTTGTCCGGCGCAGCAACATGGCCAGAGGCGCCACCCTGCCCGGATTAGCAGGGTCCAGCACATCTCCCGGCGTGGCCGTTTCATAGGCTGAAAGCGCCGTGATGGCCGCCGCCTTCAGCGCAGTCACCAGCCCGACGGCAATCCAGCGCCAGCGCTCAGGATCTTCGCCCGCACACATCGCCTCACGGCGGGCCAGCTTCAGCCCTTCCAGACTTGTCCGGAGGGCAGGACGTATCCTGTCCTGCGCCGACAGGATCAGTCAGCCCCTTGCCCGCTTTCGGCATCTGCCGCCTTGCGGAAATCCCAACCCGTCTCGGCCGCGATGTAGCTGAACGCTGCGTACACCGCTACGTTCTGACGGAATTCCTCGGGGTCGATCTTGTCGAACGTGTCATCTGGCGTGTGGTGATAGTCGAAATAGTCGCGGCCATCTTGGCTGGGCGTCACGACCGGCACACCGGCCCTGCGCAGCACGCCGACATCCGGTCCCCCATTTGCTTCATTATTGCCTTCTGCAACACCAATGCTGGTCAACATCGCCTTGATGGCATCCGCGTACGGCTTGGCCCCTTCGCCAAAGCGCGTCTGGAATTGCCAGATCCGGCCTGCGCCGAAATCGCTTTCTGCAGCCAGAACATGCTTGTCCAGTTCATCGCCATGCTGGCGGGCATAGGCATCGCCGCCAAACAGGCCGACTTCCTCGGACCCGTACAGAACGACACGGATCGTACGACGCGGTTTGCCCGGCAACGCATCGATCAGCTTGGCGGCGCCCACCACGATGCCACAGCCTGCGCCATCATCAATGGCACCCGTGCCAAGATCCCAGCTGTCGAGGTGGCACCCGATCAGGACGATCTCATCCTTCAGGTCACTTCCCTCGATCTCGCCAATCACATTGCCAGACGGTGCCGCCTCTGCAGACTGCACGCCAATGTCCAGTTTCACGCGAACATCACCGCGCTCCAGAAGACGGGTCAGCTGATCGGCATCCGGGGCAGACAGCGCCGCAGCAGGCAGCGCACCAAGCGCCCCGTCGCGAGACATGATGCCCGTATGCGGGATACGATGCGACTGTGTGCCGACAGACCGGATCAGGCAGGCCACAGCCCCCTTCTCTGCTGCGGCATTGGCGCAGCCACTGCGCTTGCGCACGGCCAAGCCGTAACCTGTGCCATCCTGCGTTTTGTACATCAGCTCGTCGATATAGGCGATCTTGCCAGTCAAGCTGCCTGCGGGCGCAGCTTGCAGATCGCTGAGGGAGTCAAAGCGCACAATGTCTGCCTCAACGCCGCCTTCAGGCGTTGCCTTGCTGCCGCCAAGCGCTGTGATCACGAGGGACTGCGCATTCGGGCCAATCACTTCGGCAGTCTCATGCGTGCGCGCCCAGTAAGGAATGGAGAAATCCTCAACCCGGACATTCTGAAAGCCAAGTTGTGTCAGCTCGTTCACCGCCCAGATCCGGGCGCGCGCCTCGGCAGGCGATCCCGCCAGGCGCGGCCCGATCTCTGTGGTCAGGTCTTCAACGAATTTCAGTCCGACTGCGTCAGATGCGGCGGCTTCCATAAGGCTTTCTGTCGTCTCGGAAATATCCTGCGACAGGACGCTGCCTGTCTCGGCCAGCGCAGGCGCGGTCAACAGGGCCGCAAGCGCTACAAGACCACTCATTCTCAATCCGTTGCGTCTCATGCCGTATCTCCTTCAGCCAATCTGGTGGCAGATAATCAGCACTTGCCCCGAATGAACAGGCCCCGGGAGGAAAGTTCTGCAGTCGGTCGAAGCGCAGCCGTCAAGCCTGGTGGATCAGCCGCGCCGCGCCCGCCATTCATCCGCAGACTGCCCGTAAACATCCCATATCATCCCTGCAAAGGGGGGCGGTGTATCCATCTTCTGCATGAACTGGCTGCCAAGACGCTTTGCCACACGCATGGACGCCTCGTTTTCAGGAAGGATGGTGTGGATGATCTGGCTCCACCCCACAATGTCGACGGCATAATCCATGGCCGCAGACGCACCCTCTGTCGCAAAGCCCTTGCCCCAAGCGCTACGAATGAGGCCCCAGCCGACTTCCGTGCCGGGCCAGCCATGCGGGCACCAGGGCCCAAGCCGTCCGATCCACTGGCCGGACGCCTTTTCAATGACAGAGAACATCGAAAATCCGCCAATCGTCCACGCACCGGTTAGGGTGCAGATTGAGCGCCAGGTCAGTTCAGGTCCTTGCGTGCCGCCAAGATGCTTCATCACCTCTTCATCGGCATGAAATGCCACCCATGAGTCAAAATCCTCCGCCCGGGGTGGGCGGAGGATCAGACGTTCCGTCTCGATTGTCGGACCGATAGCCAAAATGGCCTCCCCTATTTCAGGGACGGATCGATGTCCTTACAGGCATCGACCAGGCCGCGAACGGCTTCAACAGACGTGTTGAACATGGCTTGTTCATCGTCATTGAAATCGAACTCGACGATTTTCTCTGCGCCTTCTGACCCGATCAGGGTCGGCACGCCCACATACAGGCCATCCACGCCATACTCGCCCTGGCAGAATGCTGCGGACGGCAGCACGCGCTTCTGGTCTTTCAGATAGGATTTCGCCATAGCGATGGCCGACTCGGCTGGCGCGTAATAGGCAGAGCCGGTTTTCAGCAGGGCCACGATCTCGCCGCCGCCTTTGCGGGTACGGTCAACGATGGCGTCCAGTTCTTCCTGAGCCATCCAGCCTTGCTTGACCAGCTGTGGCAGCGGCAGGCCGCCAACCGTGGAGTGACGCACCATCGGAACCATGGAATCCCCATGGCCAGCCAGCGTCCAGGCGTGAATGTCGGCTACGGACACGCCGGTCTTCTCGGACAGGAAGTAGGCAAAGCGGGAGCTGTCCAGCACGCCGGCCATGCCGACCACCTTGTTCGCCGGAAGGCCGGAGAATTGCTGCAGCGCCCAGACCATGGCGTCGAGCGGGTTGGTGATACAGATCACGAATGCGTTCGGTGCGTGGGCCTTGATGCCTTCGCCAACGGCTTTCATGACTTTGAGATTGATGCCCAGCAGGTCATCGCGGCTCATGCCTGGCTTGCGCGGTACACCTGCGGTGACGATGCAGACATCTGCGCCTGCGATATCTTCATAGGCGTTTGCGCCTTTCAGGCTGACCGAGGAATTGTAGACCGGGGTCGACTCTGCGAGGTCAAGCGCCTTGCCCTGTGGCAGGCCTTCGGCAATGTCGAACAGGACGACATCGCCCAGCTCTTCGCGTGCTGCAACATGGGCGAGTGTGCCACCAATCATACCGGAACCGATCAGGGCAATTTTCTTGCGGGCCATCCGTCTAAACTCCTTGCTTTGGGTAAGGTCCAGAAACTGGGCGGAGGGTTAGCCGAGCGCACGGTTTTGTGCAATGCGCCAAAAAGTAAAGCCCCGCCACAAGGGCGGGGCTATGATCGTCAGACCGGGTATGGCCGCTAGTCGCGAGACAGCAGCGACAGCAAAGTCACGAAGATATTGTAGAACAGGATGAAGAAGTTGAGGGCACCCCAATTCGTCATCACGGCCAGGCTGCGAGCATCCCCTTCCATCGCGAAATAGGACTGCTTCAGGTTCTGGGTGTCATAGGCCACCAAAACGCCGGAAATCACCAGAACGCCAATCGTGATGGCAATTTCCATGAAGCCGGATGGCGGGAACAGGAAGCTGAGCAGCGAAATGCCAACCACGCCCCAAAGAGCGAATACTGCAACCACGCCGATCGGGCGCAAGTCACGCTTGGTCGTATAGCCATATAGCGACAGCGCACCAAAGGCAGACGCCGTCAGGAAGAAGGCTTTGGCAATGGTGACGAAGGTCGGGCTCATGCTGGCCCCTGCGCGGGTTGCGCCTTCAATGCTGCCGGAGGCCATATAGAACCAGACGGACAGGCTGAGGCCCAGCAAGGTAACAATCGTCCAGTACAGGATAGCCGTTCCCAACGGGGACGGATTGCGCATCGCAAACGCCGAGATCAAGATCAGGGCGATTGGACCGAACTGGACGACATAAAAGAAGGGAGACGCCAGCACGAGCTGCGTCAGGGCAGGCACCATATTGGTCCCCACCACAAAAGCGAGCGCACCGGCCAACGCAATGCCAAGGGCAAGTTTTTGATAAACGCCCAACATAAAGGCCCGCAGGCCAGCATTGACGGATGTGTCCATTGCGCCGGCATTAACAGGCTGCGAATAGGCACGATTAAAGTCGTTCATAGGTTCAGAACCCTTTCTGTCTTGAAGGCAGCTTTTCTTGGTCTGCCTTATTGACCTGGAATATGGTCATTTCAGGCGCCATTCGCAAGAAAAACCGGACTTCATCATGACGCGCTCTCCGCGCCAATCGCGTGATAAGCGAACACCCTGTGCGAGACCGAGGTGTGGATAAGGTCGCCCAAACGCAATAAACTTCCTCTCTTAAGCAGGAAAATAGACGAAATTTGCGCAAATATACCACTTTAAGTAGTATACTAGACTGGAGTTTAGGATTGACTCGGACCTACCCGAGGTTAACTTTTGAAATCTGGTGGACTTCCAACAGTGGGCGCACCAAACAATGAAGGGGATGACAATGGCAGACGCATCACAATATGCGGACAATATCAAAAAATATGCAAACGGTTACAATCAGGCTGCGGCAGAGAAGATCGTAGGGCATCTGGGGATCGCCCTGCGCAATCGTGACAGCTCTCTCGTAGCCTGCTCCGATTCCGGTGAGCTGGACCGGATTCGGGAAAAATGGTGCCGGGGCAAGCTGGGCCTGGCGCACACGCAATCAGAACTCGACGCAGCCATGGCGGCTGTGTGCGACAAGATGAGTGCGGAAGGTGGCACGAAATCGCGTGTCACTTTTTATTACTTGCTTGCCGAACATTTCGGCAAACTTGAAGCACTGGCTGGTTGATCCAGACAGGCATTCATGAAAGTTCTGAAACCCGGCCTTGGTGCCGGGTTTCTTCTTTTCCGGCAGGTCCAAGCCCGCGAACAACATGTACAGATTATTCGCCGCCCTCCCTATTCCGCAGGAACTACATGACGGCCTGACAGACCTTCAGGACGGTCTGGACGGGGCGAGTTGGCGGCCCGAAGAAAACTTTCACATCACGCTTCGTTTCTTCGGTGAGGTTACTCACACGACCGCGCGCGATCTGGATGACTTGCTGGCAACCATTCGCTGCCGGCCATTTGAACTCTCTCTTGAAGGCGTAGGCTGGTTTGGTCGGCGAGAGCCGTCAGCTGTCTGGGCCCGTGTGCGCGAGAGCGACGAACTACGCGCCCTCTCGGCCCAGTGTGAACGGATCGCCCGGCGGATGGGACTGGAACCAGACCGCAGGCCGTTCACACCCCACGTAACGCTCGCCTATCTACATGGCACACCCCTGGAAGACGCACGGCGCTGGGTGGAAGCCCACCATGCCTATCGCAGCGGCGTATTCTGGGCAGAGGGCTTCCACCTCTATTCAAGCCATACAGGTAAGGGCCCCAGCCGCTATGTGGCTGAGGCCGACTACGTGCTCGAATAAACGCATCATCCGCAATATGTCAGATGGCTGTCACACGCCTCAGGGCGCGGCGCGCAATCTCAGCTCCTGGAACTGCGGCGGATTGGTCGGAGACAGCAACAGCAAGCCCTCCACATCCCCCTTCTCGCAGGTCCATGAGATTGTCCCGCTCAGTCGGCCACCTGCCTTGACAGGCGCATCCGTATCGCAGGCCCCGACCTTCTCCTTCAGCTCCGCCAATGCGCGCTCCCGCACAGCAACAGACCCATCAAGCAGGAAGTTCATCGCCAGTTGCCCCTCTGCCGGACTGAGCTTCCCCTCGGTATAGATCTCGCCTGCCAGGGCATAGGCCTGCGCCAGCACATCGCTGACCGGCACGGCCCGCTCTTCCATCCAGCCGTCCTTCTCCATCTCCAGTGCCGCCTCGCGCACGGTCTGCCACGCCGCGGCATATGTTCGGTTGGCAAATGTGAAGATACCCACGCCAGCATCCGGCATCAGCATCACATACGATCCATATCCCGGATACCCGCCGGAATGCGCCAATGCTGTGCCCAGTTCACACTCGGTACTGACATTAAAGCCCATTCCATAGGTAATGGCCACATCGCACTCATCCCCCTCTTCCAGGCCGTCAAATGTGAGGACACGCGCAAAGTTCAGACCTTGAGACATTTCCCGAACGGTCGAACGCTTTACCGGGCCGTTTTCTTCCCCGTCGCGGGCCGGCCAGGCGTCCAGCAGGAAAGAGACCCATTTTTCATAGTCACTTGCATTGCTAATCATCCCGCCCATGGCACCAAAGACACCAGGCTCCATCGCAGGCTGCTCAGTGAAGACGTCATCTTGCCAGCGATACCCTAGCGCGCGGCGGTTCTGATCCAGCGCGAATGCGTCATAGCCGGTAGAAACCATACCCAGCGGCAGCAATATCTTTGTACGGATATATTCTTCATACGGCATGCCGGAAACATTGGTGACGATCCGCCCAAGGAGGGCATAGCCGAAGTTCGAGTATTCATACCCTGTCTGCGGCACGGTGTTGAACGGAACACCCTGCTTCAGAACTTCGGTGAAGACCTCTTCCGGCATGTCCTGCTGGCGGTCGCCCCAAGGATTGTCGGTGACCAATCCGCCCGCATGTGCCAGCAGGTCGCGCACGCGAATGCGCGGGGAGTCTGTCGTCGGATACGTCCAATCCCGCAGTTCCGGTACATAGTCCTCTGCCAGAGCATCAAGTCTGAGCTTTCCCTCATCACGAAGCTTGAGGATGGCCAGCGCCGTGAACGCCTTGCTCATGGAGGCGATGGAGAACACGGAATCCTCTGTCACTGGCGCCTTCGTTTCAAGATTCGCCGTGCCGGACGCCCTGAAATGAACCAGTTTCCCATCCTTGACGATGCCCCATACAATCCCAGGCACATGCTCTTCGGCCTGATACGCCAGGAAACGCGCATCTATACGCTCGGCCAGTTCCGGCGGAAGAGTAGCGCTTTCATTATCTGCTGAGGTATCCGCCAAGGCGCCCGTCGCCATTCCAATCGAGATCACCGCAGCACTGGCGACTATGCCGACCCGCCGCCCAAATGAAAGCCACGAAGTGCGTGTTGTGTCTTGCCTGATCATCAAATGCCTCTCTCCACAGGATGGTGCGTATCTTTGGAGGGCGAACCTTAGGGGCTTCAGCACGCAACTGACAAGGGAAAACCCAAGTCGCGGGACCTGCTGCACAAACTACACAATGAAGGGAAAGAAATGGTGCCGCTAAGGTGACTTGAACACCTGACCCCCGCATTACGAATGCGATGCTCTACCAGCTGAGCTATAGCGGCATATCCAGTTTCGAGCCCCGCCTAATACCGACAGAGACCATGTTTCGCAAGACGCTTTTGTCGCTTTCCGCCTGCGCATTGCAGCAGGCCAGCCTCAATCCTCGTCGGCAACATAGTCCAGCGGTGGAACTACAGGACCGTCCGGCGCCTTGGGCGGAGTGATCTTGTCGTCCTCAGGTGCCGGCAGAGCCATCACACGCCCGGCCTCCAGTTCGCGCCCGAAGGATTCATAGCGCGGATGCACCAGATCGCCGACATCGCCAAAAGCGTAGACCAGGCGGCTCCAATCGCGCACCGAATAGTCGAATGCAGTTCCCTTCGGATCAATGTCAGACCAGTCCGGCTCCCGCGAGGCTGAGACGGCCATACGGCCCCATCGTTCGGCTTCCTTCTTGTCGCCATAGCCTTTCAAGGCCCGCTCCATCAGTAGACAGAGCCGCGCGGTCGGATTCTCTTCTACCAGCAGGGCCAACGTCTTGATGGCGTCGGTCCAGTCCGCCTTGTCCATAGCCAGCTCAGCCGAGAGAATCTTGCTCTCCCGGTGGGCGGGGTTCATGTCGATCAGGCCTTTGAGGCGCCCTGCAATGTTGGCTGCGGTATCCTGCGGCACCAGACGGCGGGCAAGCTGCGCCAGCGCCGGATGCGGACGAGCCTTCCAGCCAAGCTCCAGCACACCCTGGGCGGCCCTGGCCTTGCCATCCGTCATCAGATGACGCGCGCCATGCCAAGCGGCAGGCGGAAAAGCCGGGGCAGAGCGGATCGCCTCGGCCAGTTCCTTTTGCGCTTCCAGCTTGCTCTCATGCGGAAGGCCGACAGCCCGCGCCGTATGCAGCACAGCCCGACGGCGGCGCAGACTGTCGCCGGTGACAAGCCCGCGCTTCTCCCCGATGGAGAGCGTTTCAAGCGCCTTGGTCCACTCCCCTTTCGAAACCTGCAGGTCGAAGAGATTGTTGAAGGGCCAGTCGGCAGAGGACTTGATGCCCAACGCTTCCCGCGCCCGGGCCTCTGCGGTCAATTGATCGCCTCGCTCGGCGGCGGCGGCGGCACTGCCACGCAAACCAGCCAGTTGGCCACCCGGCAGGCGGCTCAGCTGCCCCCAGGCACGCTCTGCCCCCGCCCAGTCATCATTGGCTTCTGCCGCGCGCGCTTCCAGCAGCAGTTTCAGCCGCTCGTCCTCGGCATGCCTGGCCGCTTTTTTGGCAAGCTTCAGCGCGGCATTGGAATCGCCTGCCTCAGCCGCCAGCAGACCTTCGGTAAGCGCAGAATTGGCTTTGCGTGTGCGCGACGCCTGACGCGACTTGCCAATCTTGCCCGGCAGAATGAACAGGCCACTGACCAGCCACCAGATAAAGGCGATCACCCCGCCAAACAGTAACATCAGGAAAGTCGCAAGCCCTGACTGGATGGAAATCTCACGTTCGCCGAAGGGGACAGTCACCGCTCCCGGCAGCGTCAGCGCCCACCAGACAAAGGTGGCCGATGCCGTAAACAGCAGCAGGATCAGGATAAACAGGACAATCCGGTTCATGAGTTCTTACTTATCCCCTTCAATGAGGCGCGTCTGCAAGGCCTCAAGCGCGGCTTCCAAAGTGATGCGCCGGTTTGCCTGTTCGGTCCAGTCAGCCATCGCGTCTGCCGCAGGGCCCTTGAGACCCGCAATCAGCATGGCGGCCTTATCAATATCTCCTGCAAGCACAGCCGTATCGGCGCGGTCCAGAATAGTAGCAGGGTCGCGATCATCGCCGTCCAGCTTGCGTACTTTGACCGCATCCCCAAATGCGCGGTTCAGCCAGGACAGGCGATCACCGGTCTCATCCGGAATGGCCTTGAGGGCAGCGACGCGGGCCGGTTCAAAGTTGTCTTGCAGGGCAGAAACGGTGGGGGCCCCCGTGGACGCGATCTCACCCAACTGTCGCACAGCCGGGTCAGATGGCATCAGGTTGCGCAAGGCGCGATATTCAGACTCGAACGCCCCGCCACGACGCGACGCTGCCTCTATTGCAGACAGGGATCGGGCGATCCGGGCGGACTCGCTGGCCGCTTCAGCCTCGCTGCGGGCAGCCTGCTCACCGCGGCGCATATCCTCCACCAGCCCTGTCAGTTTTTCGACATCCTGATTGCCTGCCAGCTTTGCCGCCTCCAGATCTGACCGGAGGGCCTTCATGTCGGCCTCAACCGCAGCCAGACGTGAGGGGTCTACCCCCTGTGGCCGCTCATCAAGCGCCTGTTCCATTTCATCCAGCCGCGTTTCCAGACCCGCGACGGCACGCGCCAGATCCTGCGGGCTAACCGCACCGGATGTGTCGACCTCTTCCAAGGCGGCAATGCGCTTCTCCAGCGCCCGGACCGCTTCACCGGCACCGGATACCCCAACCTCATCAAGACGCTCTGAAAGCACGTCGATATCCTCAGCGAGCTTTTTGACCTGCCCGTTCGGGGCACCGCCCGTACCAAGCGCCTTCATCTCATTTTTAAGTTCGGTTGCCATGCGGGCCTGGTCCCGACTCAGCTTGGACAGCTCCACACTATTATCGCCCTGCCGACGTTCCAGCGTATCGAGACGCCCGGTCATGTCATTGGCCGCATCCCATTGCGGCGGCAGATAGCGGACTCCGGCTATGCCCATCAGACCGCCAAGACCCGCGGCAAACAGACTGAGCACAATGGCACCCAGCCAGCCGGGCCCACCGCCTTGCGCACGGCTGGTCTTGCTGTCCTCTTCCGGAGCCGGCTCAAAATCGGCATCAATCGGCTCGACAGAGCTGACCGGTTCTTCCGGCGACATATCGTCAGTCATGACTCACACTTTCCCCTCAGGCGGGATTTTCTTCACAGTGGCACATAGTTCTACGCCAATCAAAGCTCTTGGCGCGCCTTCTCGAGCGCATCCATCAATGCATCCTCATTTGGCCGCTCGGCATGCAGCAGACGCTTTGCCCCAGCGTCTGTCAGAGGCGTGGCTGCCGCTTCAGAGATGGCGACCAGAGTACTGGTTTCGAGTGAAATTTTGTCCACGGCGGAAAGAAAGGCCGCCGCACCCTTCGCCGAATGGATCAACACCATGCAATCATCTGGCGCTAGAATAGCCTGCCGCGCTTTCAAAGCCAGCTGCCCCGTCGGCGCCGTTTCATACAATGCCTGGAACCGGGCTGTGCGCCCTCCTTCCCTCAGGCGGCGGACAAGATCACCGGCGGCAGCCGAATTCGCCACATGAAGAAATCCGCCACTGTCCGGGTCAGATTTCAGGATCATTGCCGCCAGGTCTTCGGCATTGCCATCCCCTTCGACATGCAGGCCGAACCCCGCCTCCTGAATGGCGGCATTCGTGGCGGGCCCGACGCCCCACGCGGTCATCCCCGCGACTTGCGGTGTCATGCCGCCAGCGGCCTGCATGAAAAAGCGCACGCCATTGGCGCTGGTAAAGATCAGATTACGGACATCCGAGAGATCCGGAACAGCTCCCTCCAGCTCCTTCAGCACCAGCATGGGGGAGAGGATTGCCCGAAAGCCCAGCCGGGCGAGCCGCTCTACGGTCTCGCTCGCCCCGGGCTCGGCCCGGGTCACGATGACGGGAGGCGTTACCATGTCTCTCCAAAGGCTGGCAGGCGCCCGCCTGCGGCCTCACGGATCTGCGCCGCAAGGTCAGCGCCCAGGGCAGCCATCTGTTCATGCGTCGAAGACTTCGGGCATGATCCGCTGGCAGACCATTTCTCCTTGCCGTCCAGCGCCAGAACTTCTCCGGACAGGAACCATTCTTCGCCCCGGTCGAATGTGTGCGCGGCGATCGGTGTGCGGCAACTGCCATCCAGCGCCGCCAGGAACGCGCGCTCCATGTAGGCGGCCGCTTCGCTTTGCTTGTAGTTCATCTTGTCAAAGGCCGCTGCAGCATCTTCCGGCAGATCATCGCGCGCGACGACCCCGACAATGCCCTGCGCGGCGGCAGGCAGCATCTCTTCCAATGGAATGGGATTGGCGACATGCGACATGCCAAGCCGCGTCAGTCCCGCCATGGCCAGATAGGTGGCGTCCGCCAGCCCCTCTTCCAGCTTGCGCATGCGCGTAGCGACATTTCCCCGGAAAGTAACGATCTCAAGATCCGGGCGGCGCGCCAGTGTCTGCGCCTCGCGCCGCAGGGATGCGGTGCCGACTTTCGCGCCTTCCGGTAGCTCTGCCAGAGACGAATATTTCGATGACAGGAAGCCCTCACGCGCATCTTCGCGCTCCGGGAATGCCACAAAACGTTGCCCTTCCGGCAAAACCGAGGGCACGTCCTTCAGGCTGTGCACGGTGACATCCACCTCGCCTCGGCTGAGCGCGGCGTCCAGTTCGCGGGTAAACAACCCCTTCCCGCCGGAATTTATCAGACGCTCCGTCGTCAACTGGTCTCCAGAGGTCGTGAAGGTCACAATCTCTCCACGCAATGCACCACCGGAATGGATTTCCAGGGCGGCCGCGACCTGCCGTGCCTGCACCAGAGCAAGGGGCGAGCCCCGTGTCCCGATGCGCAAACTGCGCTGGTCTTGGGGGCGGGTATCGTCAGAAGATATACGTGGATCAGTCATCCCCCTCCCCTAGCGCCCGAAACGCCCTTTGCCAATTGACAGAGCGCCGCGCCAAGGGATAGCGTCACTTATCGTTATTCGAGAAATACCCTCCGGAGATCCCCATGATCAAACACACCGCCTCAGCGATCGCGCTCGCGTTCGCCCTGGCCGCCTGTGGCCAGAGCAATCAGGCCCCAGCCGCCACAGAGACAGAGCAACCCGCAGTCACTGCAGAGCAGATTGCCGCCAATAGTGAGCGCATCAATGCGTGGTTCGACGAGAAGTACGAAGAATCCCTGCAATTCAGCCCAATGGGCCTGACCTTTCTGGGGCGCAAGGACAAGTACGACGAGATCGACTGCTTCACCATCGAGTGCGCGAAGGAACAGCTCGACTGGCGCGTCGCGGCTACGAAAGAAATGGAAGAGACGTTCGACTATGACGCCCTGTCCCCGGCTGACCAGATTTCCTATGACATCTGGAAGTACCAGACCGACCAGGCCGTCGCTGGCCAGGAATACATCTATAATGGCTATGTCTTTGATCAGATGAACGGGCCGCAAAGCTTTGCGCCGACCTTCATGATCAACTTCCACCGCGTCGACACGCCGGAAGACATGCAAGCCTATATCTCGCGCCTCAAGGAAATTGGCCGCGCCATGGACCAGGCCATAGACATCGCAAAGGAATCCGCCAGCCGCGGTGTCCATGCGCCGAAATTTGCTTATGAAGGCGTGATTGATCAGTCCAAGAAGGTCATCACCGGCGCACCTTTCACTGACGGGGAAGACAGCGCCATCTATGCCGACGCAAAAAGCAAGATCGCAGCTCTGGTCGAGACCGGAAAAGTCTCCGAAGAAGATGGCGATGCGATGCTGGAGGATGTGAAAACCGCCCTCCTGGACAATTTCAAGCCAGCCTATGACAACATCATCGCCTTTGCCGAGGAAGACATGGCGAATTCTCCCGATCCGGACAGCCCGGTCGGCGCGAATACGCAGCCCAATGGCGAAGCTTATTACAACTACCTGCTCAGCACGCAGACCACGACTGACATGACAGCAGACCAGATCCATCAAATCGGTCTGGAAGAAGTGGACCGCATCCATGCCGACATGGAAGCTATCAAGGATCAGGTCGGCTTTGAAGGTTCGCTGCAAGACTTCTTCAAAATGCTGCGCGACTCCAAGGATGACGAGCGCTTCTACTATCCGAACACGGATGAGGGCCGTCAGGCCTATATTGATGACGCGACCGCCGTGATCGACAATATCAAGATGCATCTGCCGGAATTCTTCGGCATCCTGCCGAAGGCAGACCTGGTCGTGAAGCGCGTTGAACCCTTCCGCGAACAGGACGGCGCTGCCCAACACTATTATCCGGGTACGCCGGATGGCTCCCGTCCCGGCATCTATTATGCGCACCTCTCCGACATGACCGCCATGCCGAAGCGCGAGTTGGAAGTGATCGCCTATCATGAGGGCATTCCAGGCCACCACATGCAGATCTCCATCGCGCAGGAGCTGACCGGTGTGCCCCAGTTCCGTACGCAGGCGGGCTTCACGGCCTATGTCGAAGGCTGGGCGCTCTACTCCGAATGGCTGGCTCAGGAATTCCCGGACACCTACACAGATCCGTATTCTGACTTCGGCCGGCTCGGCTCTGAAATCTGGCGCGCGATCCGCCTCGTAGTTGATACCGGCATCCACTCCAAGGGCTGGACTGAGGAAGAAGCGGTTCAATACTTCCTGGACAATGCCGCCATCACAGAGGCTCAGGCCCGCTCTGAAATCCAGCGTTACATCGTGATGCCGGGTCAGGCGACCAGCTACAAGATCGGCATGATGAAGATCCAGGATTTGCGCCGGAAAGCCGAAGGCGAGTTGGGTGACAAATTCGACATTCGCGCCTTCCACGACACCGTTCTGGGCGGCGGCGCCCTGCCGCTGAAGGTTCTCGAACGCCGCGTCGATCAGTGGATCGAAGAAGTGAAAGCCTCTTAAGGTCAGATACTGATACGAACAGTTTTGCCCTTCCCCTAACGGGGAAGGGCTTTTTTCTACGCCATTAGCAATACTGTTAGCGCTATCTTGACTTCGTTTCTTCCCACCTGAAGAGTTTCGCAAAACAAAACAATCATCGGGGAGAGACCACATCATGCAGAGATCATTAGCCGCCATCATTGCCGTCACCGCATTCGCAGCGTGCGCCAACACGCCTCCGCCTGCGACCACACAAGCCAGAAACCCCATCATCACCAACATCTTCACCGCAGACCCCGCCCCCATCGTGCATGACGGGCGGCTCTATCTCTATGTCGGCCATGACGAGGCGGCCGGCGACCAAATGTTCAACATCACCGAATGGCGCGTCTATTCCACCGACGACATGGCGCACTGGACCGATCACGGCCCGATCATGAAGCCGACAGACTTCAAATGGGCGATCCGCGACGCCTGGGCCTCCGAGGCGATAGAGCGGGACGGCAGATTCTGGCTCTACACCGCCGTCGAACACGACGAGACAGATGTCGGCAAGGCCATCGGCGTCGCCGTATCAAACAGCCCGACAGGCCCCTTCCACGACGCGCTCGGCCACGCGCTTGTTGCCAATTCGGATACGGACGGCCCGCATGTATGGGATGACATCGACCCGACCGTGTTCGAGGATGATGATGGCACCTTCTGGCTCTATTGGGGTAATGCCAACCTCTACTACGCGCCGCTTGCGCCCGACATGATCAGCTTCGCAGCCCCGATCCGACAAGTCTCCCTGACGAACTTCGAGGAAGGCCCATGGCTCTTCAAGCGCGGCAGCCTGTATTACATGGCCTATGCCGGAATCGACGAAGCGGAAAATGAAAACGAGCAGCTCTATTACTCCACCGCCCCCACCGTGACCGGTCCGTGGACCTATCGCGGCAAGATCATGGGCCCCGGCGAGAACAGCTTCACCATCCATCCCGGCATCGTGGAGTTCAAAGGCAACTGGTATCTCTTCTACCATAATGCCGCGCTCAGCCTGAACGGAGAGGACGGCGCCATCGGCCGGCGCTCAGTTCGCGCCGAGCATCTCTATTTCAATGAGGATGGCACCATCCAGCCCGTCACCGCTACGGCGGAAGGCGTGACACTTCCTCGGCAAGACTAAAGCGACCTTAGGTCAGGGCTTGTCACTGGCCCTCCCTGCCCTAGGCTCTCGGGCAGGGAGAAAACGCCATGAATCTTGATTTCAGTCCGGAAACGGAAGCCTTTCGCCTGAAGGTCAGAGAGTTCTTCGAAACCGATTTCCCGCAGGACATCATTGCGAAAAACCGTGCCGGACAGGCTCTGACCACGGAAGATGTCCGAAGGTCGGAAATGGCGCTTGGCTCAAAGGGCTGGCTCGCCTCTGCCTGGCCGGAAGAATATGGCGGCCCCGGCTGGTCCATTGAAGAGCAATATGTCTTCGATGAGGAACTGGAACGCGCCGGCGTGCCAACGGTCACACCCATGGGCGTCGTCTATGTTGGCCCGGTGATCTACACCTTTGCCTCTGACGAACAGAAGGACAAATGGCTGCCGGGCATCCGCGATGGCTCGGTAGGCTGGGCGCAGGGCTATTCAGAGCCAGGCGCAGGCTCAGACCTCGCCTCCCTTCAGTTCAGCGCGGAACTGAAAGACGGCACCTATATTCTGAACGGTCACAAGATCTGGACCTCTGCTGCGCAGCATGCGGACTGGATTTTCCTGCTGGCCCGCACGTCGCGCGGAGAGAAAAAGCAACAAGGCATCAGTTTCATCTGCTGCCCCATGGATGCGCCCGGCGTCACCGTTCGCGCGATCATTACGATTGATGGCAAGCATGTGCTGAATGAAGTCCTGTTCGACAATGTCGAAGTGCCGGAAGGCAATCGCATTGGCGAAGAAGGCAAAGGCTGGACCTATTCGCAATACCTGTTGGGCTTTGAACGCACCTCCTATGCCCGGATTGGCGGCAAGCGTGCCATGCTGCGCCATATTCGCGATGTTGCACGGGCTGCGCCGGATGGCGGCAATCATCGCCTGATCGATGAGCCGAGCTTTGCGCGGAAACTGACTGAGGCAGAGATGGCTGTGGATGGTCTTGAAATGACGGTCTTCCGCATCCTCTCCGCCCTGTCCGCAGGCGGATCACCAGGCGATGCGGCCTCCACGGTTAAGATCCTGGCGACGACAACGCATCAGCAGATCACGGAACTGATGCTGGACATGGCGGCCTTTTACGCCCAGGCCTTTGGCAAGGGCAGCGGCTTGCCGTCAGATATCCCGTCCTATGCGGCGCCGGATGTCGCGGCCTATTTCGGCGGACGCGCACAATCCATCTATGGCGGGACGAACGAAATCCAGCGCAACATTATCGCGAAGAAAGTGCTGGACCTTTAAAAATGCGTAATCTCAGAAGTCATAGGCAATGCCTTTACGTTCCCAGTCGCCATAGCGCGTGGGCTCGATCTTGCGGGGGCCGCCATGCTCGTCTTCCGGCAAATCGCCAGCATTTTCCGACTCTTGCGCGCGTCTCGCATCGGCTTCTTCCAGCGCGCGGCGCGCCTCTGGCGACAGCGATTTGCGGCGCTCTATTTCGGTCTCGTCAGGAAAGTCGGCTGTGCTCATCTGCACTCCCCAATTCGTTAACAATCCCCATATAGCTTCTGTGGAAATAATTTCATCCTCATACCTGTGACTGTTGGAGACGAGTAACCCATGGGTACCGCAAAGACCTTTATGCTCCTGGCAGCCCTGACGGCGCTGTTCATGGCTGTCGGCTATCTGATCGGCGGCGTCATGGGCATGACGATTGCCTTTGTTGTCGCCGCAGCCATGAACATCTTTTCGTGGTGGAATGCTGACAAGATCGTTCTGCGCATGCAGGGCGCCAAGGAAGTCACGCCGGATCATGCCTCTCCCATGATGCGCACCTTTGCGAATGATGTCGCGCGCCTCGCCGAACGGGCCGGCCTGCCTGCCCCGCGCGTCTATGTTATTGAGACACCGCAGCCCAATGCCTTCGCCACAGGCCGCAACCCGGACAATGCCGCCGTGGCCGCCACGACCGGCCTGCTCGGCAGCCTCTCCCGTGAGGAAGTCGCCGGCGTTATGGCGCACGAATTGGCGCATGTGCAAAACCGCGACACGCTGACCATGACCGTCACCGCCACGATTGCCGGTGCCATCGGCATGCTAGCGAACTTTGCGCTGTTCTTCGGCCGCGAGCGTGCCGGACTGATCGGCTCCCTAGCAATCATGATCTTCGCGCCCATGGCGGCTGCGCTGGTACAGATGGCAATCAGCCGCTCGCGTGAATACGAGGCTGACAAGCGCGGCGCCGAAATCTGCGGCAACCCGCTCTGGCTGGCCTCAGCCCTGCAGAAGATCGAACGCGGCGCCCGCGCGTCCATCAATGTGAATGCCGAGCGCAACCCCGCCATGGCGCACATGTATATCGCCAATCCGCTGAGCGGCCGTGGCGCGGACAATCTGTTCTCGACCCACCCGGCCACCGCCAACCGGATTGAAGCCCTGCGCCGCATGGCGGCAGAGATGGGCGTCTCCTCCGAAACCGCTGACGCGCCTCGCCAGCAAGCCGGCCCATGGGGCTAACAGGTAATTGATTTTATGAGTGGAGCCCTCTCCCGGCGCGCGGCCGCCGAACTCCTCATGCTGACTTTGGACAGCCGGCGCACGCTGGATGAAGCCATGGTGCGCTCGGAAAGCTTCAATACGCTGGAAGGATCTGACCGGGGCTTTGCCCGCGTCATGGCCAGTGCGGCGCTGCGCGAGCTAGGCCGTATCGATGTAGCCCTCAGTCCCCTGCTCTCCCGCCCGCTGGAAGCGACCAGCCCCGCCATTCGGGCCCTGCTGCGCGTCGGGGCCGCTCAGCTCTGGCGTTTGGAAACGCACGCCCACGCCGCTGTGTCCGAAACGGTGGAGGCTGCCAAGGACTGGCCAGACGCCCGCTCTGGGGGCGGATTTCTGAACGCGGTCCTGCGCCGCGCGGCGGACATGTCGGCACCGCTGGACGATCTGCCCACGACCGAGATCTGGCCGGACTGGCTCGCCGCACGATTTGAAGCGGATCTGGGCCCTGATGCCGCCCGCTCCTTTGCCGCCCACCAGCTGGACGAGCCCCCTATTTTCCTCTCCGCCAAAACCTCCGCTGAAAACGTGGCCCATGCGACAGGCGGCGAAGTTACAGACAGCGGCTCCATTCGGCTGGACAGTGCCATGATTGAAACACTGCCCGGCTATGAGGATGGCGACTGGTGGGTACAGGATGCTGCCGCTGCCCTGCCAGCACGGCTGCTAAATGCCGGGTCCGGAGACTCCGTGATAGATCTTTGCGCCGCACCCGGCGGCAAAACGCTGCAGCTGGCAGCAACCGGCGCCCGCGTCACAGCGGTTGACCGGTCCAAGCCCCGCCTTGAGCGGCTGCGGGAAAATCTCGAGCGCACAGACCTTACCGCAGACATCATCGCAGCAAATGCAGATGAGTGGCGGCCACAGGCGCCCGCCTCAAAACTTCTGCTCGATGCGCCCTGCTCTGCCCTCGGCACGCTGCGCCGCCACCCCGAAGGGGCCTGGATCAAGCGCGAAGCCGAGATTGACCGTTTCCCCATCGCGCAGGCCCGCCTGCTGGCCTCGGCAGCGGACATGGTCTCGCCCGGCGGCACGGTCATATATTGTGTCTGCACACCTTTGAAAGCCGAAGGGTCGGACATTGTCGCGCAGGCCATTTCAAACGGTTTGTATGAGCGGATCGCCATCACAGATGCGGAAGTGCCCGGCTTTGCAGCCAGCCTCACGTCGGAGGGGGACTTGCTGACTCTCCCTGCTCCGAGCGCCGGTCACGACGCCTTCTACATTGCGCGTCTGAAACGCCTCTGACGCCCAAATTTTCCTTTGGTTACTGTGCGATGAACAGATTCGCCATCAAAAGGCCTCCAAGAATTCATCTGCTATTCAGGCAAAACCGTGCAAATAACCTGCATCAAATGTGCAGGGAGCACTTCAATTATGACCAAGACCTTTTCCCCCAGCAAGATTGCCGCAGGCAGCTTTGCCGCGCTGACCCTCGCTCTTGCAGGCTGTGCCAATAATTATGGCACCAGCTCGGCAAGCCCGGCTGCCGTTGGCCAGGCATCCAGTGTCTATCACGGCACGGTGACATCGGTTCGCCAGATCACCATCCAGTCCGACCGTTCACTGATCGGCACGGCGACAGGCGCCGTCCTTGGCGGCCTTGCAGGTTCCGAGCTAGGCGGCGGCGACAAGGCCCAGACCGCTGGTGCCATTGGCGGCGCCGTGATCGGTGGTATCGCCGGTAACGAAGCCGGCAAGGCTGTCGGCAAGAAACAGGGCTATGCCTATATTGTTCGCTTCTCCAATGGCGAAGTGAAGGAAATCATCCAGGGCGCCGATGTTTACATCGCCCCCGGTACGCCGGTCGACATCATTGCCGGCGCCGATGGCTGGAAGCTGGTACCCGCAGGTTACTAAAGCTCCGCAATTGCTGAAAACGGACGGCCGACCGCCTTGTGCGGTCGGCTGTTCCGGCATAGGGAAGCACCATGCAAAACGTGCTCATTTCCCCTTCGATTCTCTCCGCTGACTTCGCCCGACTGGGCGAGGAAATCGCCGCGATTGATCAGGCCGGCGCCGACATGATTCACATCGACGTCATGGATGGTCACTTCGTGCCCAATTTGACATTTGGCCCGCCTGTCATTGAAAAATTGCGGCCCTGCACGGACAAACCGTTTGACGTGCACCTGATGATTGCCCCGGTGGATCCCTTCATAACAGCCTTTGCCAAGGCTGGCGCAAACATCCTGACCGTACACCCCGAAGCCGGTCCGCACCTTCACCGCACGATCCAGGCGATTCGCGCCGCAGGCATGCGTCCAGGCGTTGCACTGAACCCGGCGACCCCGGCAAGCATTATTGAGCCCGTGCTGGATGATATCGACCTCATCCTCGTCATGTCCGTGAATCCGGGCTTTGGCGGGCAGGCCTTTATCGACAGCCAGCTGCGCAAAGTGCAGCAATTGCGGGCGATGATCGACCAGACCGGGCGGAATATCATTCTCGAGATCGATGGTGGTCTGAATGCAGACACTGCTCCAAAGGCCATCGCTGCCGGGGTTAATGCAATTGTAGCGGGGTCTGCCGTTTTCAAGGGCGGCGCATCAGCATATGCTAACAATATTCGGGCACTCAGGCCCGGTGTAAAAGTATAGTTTACAACAGAATGGACGGTGGACGTGGGAGGCGCAGACAGCGAAATTCTGGCTGATCGTACCAGATCAGGCGCTGATGACGCTGCCCTGTGGCGCCGTTTCCGGGGCGTTGCCGGCGATGACGCCAAAGTTGGCGTCCTACAAAGATTGAAACTATCCGGGCCGATTCCGGAACGCTTTTCCCATCACCTGAAACGCCTTGTCCCGGCCGATGATCGCCGAACGGACGCCCTGATGCGCGATACTTGGCGAATCGGTATGGAGCGCCTCACCCTCGCGCCCGGTCAGCCACCCTGGTCAGTCCCGCTGCCCTCCAAGCATTTTGCAGATCGCCTGCACCGCTTTTCCTGGCTGCCTGATCTTTTTGCACAAGGCGAACTGGGTGCAGACCGCGCCCTGCGTTTCGTGGATGACTGGATTGAAGGCCATGGTGGCTTTAATGGCTTCTCCTGGCGGCTTGGCCCCACCAGTGTGCGCTGCTGGAACTGGATGCTGTGCGGCCCGGAACTGTTCGAGACCGGAACACAGGAAATCCGCCAGGCACGCCTGGAATGCCTCGTCCGCCAGCTGCGCTATCTTTCCGATCAGGTCGACGCGGCAACAGACCCCAAGGCTCGCTGGAACAGCTCTGTCACCATTGTGGCCGGCGCGCTCTGCATTGACCGCGCCATGAGCATGGACAGCGCGCTGGCCCGGCTGGACGCTGAATGCACGGCGCAGATCCTTCCCGATGGCGGCCATGTCAGCCGCAGTCCATCGCGCGCCCTGCACGTTCTGGTGCATTTGCTGACCTTGCAGGATCTGTTTCGCCGCGCTGGATATCCAGAACCGGACTTTTTCGGGAAATGTATCCCGCGTGTTGGAGCCATGGTCTCCTTCTTCCGGGCTGGCGATGGCGCCCTGAACCCGTTCAATGATGGGGATGAAGGCCGTCCGGAAGTCGTTGAAGCTGCCCTGGCTCTGCTACCTGCACCGCCGCGCCGTTTCACCTTTGCGCCCAAATCCGGCTTCCAGAAACTGGAAAAGAACGGCCTGCGTCTTGTGCTGGATTGCGGCGAGGCCCCTGCCCGACCATTCGGGGATTTCGCCCATGCAGGCGCCCTTGGTTTTGAACTGTCCGATGGCCCGGCCCGTCTGGTGACCTCCTGCGCCTACAGCGCGGAAGTGAATGTGGACTGGCAGGCCGCCGTCCGCCGTACCGGCGCCCACTCAACCCTTGTTCTGGCAGGACGTGATTCGTCGCATTTCGCCCTGAATGAAGAATCACGCCTGCTTGCCGCCAGCGGTCCGGACGGTATTTCAGCCAAGCGCCTGGAAGAAGCTGACGAAATCTGGCTCGATGCGCAGCATGGCGGCTACAAGTCTCCCTGCGGTCTTTTACATCGCCGCCGCCTGTTCATGTCGGGCGACGGAAAGCGCCTCGCCGGTGAGGATTCCCTGGTCCGTCCGATCTCTCAGCCACCCTCGGATGACCGTATGTTCATTGGGTTTGAGATACGCTTTCATTTACACCCTACCGTTACGGCCATGATGGGTCGCGATGCGATTCGTCTGGTCTGCGATGATGGGACTGTCTGGCGTTTCAAGACGAGTCATGAGGGTGCACGTCTGGAACGAACCGTTTATTTAGGTCGCGGTGTGGTTGAAAGACCGGAGCAAATCGTTATGGCTGGTTATGCCGATCCTAATGGAGATGGACAACAGCCGCCGAATTGTATCCGGTGGGCCTTTCTGAAGGAAGAAGCATCATGACCCCCAAACATGCTGCGCGCCGCGCCATGATGCTCACCCTGGGATTCGACATCCTGATGGCTCTGGCTGCAATGTCTGTTGCTGTTGTGCTTGTCTGGTCCTCTGAAGGGCCGCGGGACTCCTTCCCCGCGCTCTCTCTGGCCCTGAGTACGCTCTCCTTCGGCATGTCTGTCGCTGCGTCCTTTGTCGTCATGGGTATCCAGAAGCAGGTCTGGCGCCATCTGGGTTGGCCGGACGCCGTGCGCATTTTCCAGGCCATCTGTCTGGCCGCCCTGATTTATCTGCCGGGCATGCTGCTTCTCAACGGACTGCTGGCAACGCCGCTCGCCAGCCTGATGGTAGCGCTGGTGCTTTGGACGATCGGTCTGTTCGCCGGCCGCATGTATGCCCTGTCGCGGTCCACGCATGAGCCTTTCCAGATCTTCAGCCCGGTTGCCAAGAATGGCCAGCCCGTCCTACTTGTGGGCGATTCGCAGAGCTGTTTTCACGTCATCCGGCGCATCCAGTCTTCGCCCCAGAGCAGCAAGGTCCGCCTGCTGGGTCTGGTTGAGACACAGGCGACAGAGCCCGGACGGGCGATTCGCGGCATCCCGATCATGGGCTCTCTGGAGGAGCTTGGCGAAATCATCGAAGTGATCGCGGTTCGCTACAAACAGGTTCCGTGGATTGCCGTCACAGGCGCAGCCCGCAATCGGGATACGATGCTTAAAGTGCTGGAGACCGCGTCTGACCATGGCGCCGAGATCATGGCGCTGAACCGGGATGAGGCGGCGCAAGTGCTGGAGCCTGTCCGTCCCGCAGACTTGCTATCGCGCCCGGAACGTCACCTGTCCATCGAGCCGGTCCGCAACCTCGTCGAAAACGCCAATGTGCTTGTTACAGGCGGTGGCGGCACGATCGGTTCAGAGCTGACCCGCCAGATCGCGCGGCTCCAGCCCGGCTCTCTCACCGTATTCGACGCCTCCGAGTACAATCTCTATTCCATTGACATGGAACTGGCCGGCATCATGCCAAAGGGATGCCACAAGGCCCGCCTGGGCGATGTGCGCGACATAAATCGCGTCCGCGATGTGTTCAGCCGCGCGCAGCCGGACGTCGTGATCCATGCCGCTGCGCTGAAACACGTACCGCTGATGGAGCGCAATATCTGCGAAGCCATCCTGACCAATGTGGCCGGCGCAATCCATTCCGTGCAGGCCGCTGCCGCTGTCGGCGCCAAGCGCTTCGTCTTCATCTCGACCGACAAGGCGGTTGACCCGGACAATGTCATGGGCGCCACCAAGCGCCTCGCCGAAATGGCGATTACGCAGATCGCCGCTGAATCCGGCATGGCCGCCTCCATTGTCCGTTTCGGCAATGTGCTCGGCTCCTCCGGCTCGGTGGTTCCGCTGTTCGAGAAGCAGATCGCCGCGGGCGGCCCCGTCACACTGACCGATCCAAACGTCACCCGCTATTTCATGACCGTGGAAGAGGCCTCAGCCCTCGTTCTGCAAGCCGCGACGCTGCAGGACCAGCCGGCCCATACCGGCCTGTTCGTGCTGGACATGGGAGAGCCTATGCAGATCCTGCAGCTGGCCGAGACCATGATCCGCCTGAAAGGCCTGGTGCCCGGCGTCGACATCAAGATCACCACGACAGGCTTGCGCGATGGCGAGAAGATGCACGAAGTGCTGACCTATGAGCATGAGCATGTCAGCAAGACACCGGTCGATGGCGTCAACCGCGTCGACAATTGCACCGTGCCGTCCGAACTCTTCGAGAAGCGCCTCAAGGAAATCATCGAGGCAGCCTCCCGCCGTGAACGGTCAGAAGCCCTGCGCCTTCTGGGCGTGCTGGTTCCGGAATATGCCGTTGAACGCGCTGAAAAGGCGCGGCGCTGGAGCGCTTGACGCACGGCCCTTTCATGCTACGCCCCGCGGCACAAGCCATCATGCCTGCGCCAGAGGATATTTCCCATGACTGATGCCGCCACGAGCGGAGCCCCCGTTCGCATTCGCCGCGCCCTCCTGTCCGTTTCCGACAAGACCGGCCTTGTAGACCAGGCCAAAAAGCTGGCCGAAAAAGGCGTCGAGCTCGTCTCCACCGGCGGCACCTCGAAACTTCTGAAAGACGCCGGCCTTGAGGTGAAAGACGTCGCCGATCTCACTGGCTTCCCGGAAATGATGGACGGCCGCGTGAAGACGCTGCACCCGGCAGTGCATGGCGGCCTGCTCTATCTGCGCGACAATCCTTCCCACGTGAAAGACGCCGAAACCCACGGCATCGGCGCGATCGACCTGATCTACGTCAATCTCTACCCGTTCGAGGCGACGGTTGCCTCCGGCGCGGACTTTGAAACCTGCATTGAGAATATCGACATTGGTGGCCCGGCCATGCTGCGCGCCGCCGCCAAGAATGGCAGCTTTGTTGCCGTCTGCACCGATGGCGGGGACGTCGACAAGGTACTCGCCGAGATGGACGCCACTAACGGCGAGGTCTCCGTCGCGCTCTGCCGCAAGCTCGCCGCCAAGACCTATGCCCGCACCGCCGCCTATGATTCCGCGATCTCGTCCTGGTATGCCGCGCAGCTGGGCGAAACCGCGCCAGACTGGGCCGCGCTTGGTGGCAAGCTGCAGCAGAGCCTGCGCTATGGCGAAAACCCGCACCAGAAGGCCGCCTTCTATGTCACGGGAGAGCAGCGCCCCGGCGTCGCCACGGCGAAACAGCTGCAGGGCAAGGAACTCTCCTACAACAACATCAACGACACCGACGCGGCCTATGAGCTGATCGGCGAACTGGGGGCGGAAACGCCCGCCGTCGCCATCATCAAGCACGCCAATCCCTGCGGCGTCGCGCAAGGGTCCAGCATCATTGAGGCCTACCGCGCCGCGCTTGCCTGCGACTCGACCTCAGCCTTTGGCGGCATCGTCGCCCTGAACCGCGCGCTGGATGAAGAGACCGCGAAAGAAATCTCGCAGATCTTCACCGAAGTCGTCATCGCCCCTGGCGCGGATGCCGCCGCTGAAGCTGTCTTCGCGAAGAAAAAAAACCTCCGCCTGCTGATCACTGAAGGCTTGCCAGATCCGGCCGCTGCCGGTCGCTTCGTGAAAACCGTTGCGGGCGGCTTCCTGATGCAGGACCGAGACTTTGGCCGCATTACGAAGGCAGACCTGAAAGTCGTCACCAAGAAGGCGCCGACCGAGCAGGAACTGGAAGACATGCTGTTTGCCTGGCGCGTCGCCAAGCACGTCAAATCCAACACCATCATTTATGCGAAAGACGGCGCAACCGTCGGCATCGGCGCGGGCCAGATGAGCCGCATCGATAGCGCCCGCATCGCGGCGCGCAAGGCCGAAGACGCCGCCGAAGTCGCTGGCTGGGCGGAGCCGAAAACGAAGGGCTGCGTGGCGGCTTCCGACGCGTTCTTCCCCTTCCCGGACGGTCTGCTGCAAGCGGCCTCCGCCGGGGCGACCGCCGTGATCCAGCCGGGCGGCTCGATCCGCGATGATGAAGTCATCGCCGCCGCCGACGAAGCCGGCCTCGCCATGGTCTTCACCGGCATGCGCCACTTCCGCCACTAGGGGCCAGCCCGATGCGTGCCCGCCTCCTCGTCGTTGTTGCGCTGCTGCTGTCCGCATGCAGCCAGCCGACTGTTCAGGAAGCGGAGTTCATGCAACGGCTCTCCGCCCTCTGTGGCAAGGCTTTCGAAGGCAGGATCGTCAGCGACGATGCAGAAGACGATGCCTGGCGCGCCGAGCGCATCGTCATGCATGTCCGGTCCTGCGAGAAGGATGAAATCCGCATCCCGCTTCATGTCGGCGATAATCGCTCGCGCATCTGGGTCATCCACCGCGAGCGAGATCGCCTCGCCCTGCATCATGAGCACCGCCATGAAGATGGCAGCCTCGACCCGGTGACCGGCTATGGCGGCGTTCGCGATGACCGCTTCAGCGGCAGCCGCCTGAACTTCCCCCCAGACGAAGCCACGAAGGCTCTGTTTGATGCCAATGGAATTCCTGACTCAAAAGACAATATCTGGGCCATCGAAGTTCGCCCTACCCACAGCCTGTTCGCCTATGAAATGGAACGGCCGGGACGAGTCTTCCGGGTCGAGTTCGATACGTCCACCCCTGTGGACACCCCACTCGCCCCCTGGGGCTTCGACTAAACCGCGCAAAAGAGCGGGCTTCTTTTAAGTTCGTCATTAGCGCCGCTGATTACGGGCCTTCTCCAACCTCACATTTCGAGCGTTTTCAACACTATCGTGACCGGTTTTGAATTCTACTTCGATGGAACCGTCCTGCTTAATGTGAACGTGCGCCATGAAGACTTCCTCAAATGGAACCCCAAAAGCATCGTCCCATCTGATTACTCCCATAAAGTCTAGGCCCACAAAGTGCCGCCCAATCAAGGAGCGAATTCGTTCGGCTTGTTCTTGAGTATAGGGAGCATCAACAAAGAGCTGCATACCATCACTGGCAGGTACGTCTCCGAAATTGACGGAAAAATCATAATCATGCGCTCCGTCTTCCCAATGGGGCGTAGCCTGATGAAGCAACGCGCCACATGACGCCTCGGTAACCCTAAGATGCCGCGCCGGACTTTGCCCGCTATTTTTGGCAAAAAAGCTGATGCGAATTTTGGGAGACAGGTGAAATGCTGGCTCCATAAACGACAGATAGGCGCGCACCTGAGCCTGCCCGATTTCACGAGTTACCCTAATCGAATCCAAAGCGCTTTGGTTAGTATCGCGAGCCGCATCCAAAGTGCCTTTCAGGAAGATTAATCCAACCGCACCAACTAAAACCCCTACAGCGGATACGAAGAGCATCCAAAAGGCCCATTTAGCCATCTGACGCTGAGCGTAAAGGTCTTGCTCCTCTCGCCATTCTTGGCGCCCAGGGTATGGATCAGCCGCGGGGGCTGGGATGACCAAAGACGCAATCCCTTGATTGGTCGGGGAGCATTCATACTGGGGGGCACTATGATAGCCACAATGTTCACGCAGCTGATTTTGTAGCGCCATTCCAGCAAAAGCGATTACCAAGATTGCGCCTACAAAATAGGCCGGGCCGTTGCTCCCACTGCGCTCAGCCATTGTAATAACAATGTCGCGCTAAGCTTACCTGACCCGATTTGTCTATGGCACATCGCCTCTTGTTTGTAGGCATCACTAATCCCCCAACTTTTCAACTCTCTGACTATAAGCGATTCCCTCACTACAAGGGACTCACCACAAATCGTGGAAAAGGCCAGACCAATCCCCCTCTCCCTCTGGGAGAGGGGTCAGGGGTGAGGGAGCGTACAGGTCCCACGTGCACGGAAGGCTGCGGCGGCTGGAATGCCCGTGCTCACTGCACGTCCCGGCGCAGAGCGAAAGCCTGTTTCCCCTCGCCCCAGGCCCCTCACGCGGGCGGAAGAGGGGAAAAATGCACGCCCCCAATCCAACTGGTATTCAGCCCGCGCCATGCTTGCGCGCATGGATCCGCACTATCGTCCCTTCTTCAAACATGTCTGGGCCTTTTGCTGGCCCTGGCTGTGGTGGAATCTGGTGCGGCTGACCGAGTGGCGTCGCCGGACGGGACGAAACGTCTTTGTCGTCGTCGACAAACTCGGCAATGTTTACATTCAGTATGTCGGCGATGTGGCCGGGGCCAAGAAAACCTACACATATGAGCCGTCGAAGATCCGCGCCTGGGAACGCCTTGCGCCCGGCATGTATCTTCCGGATGCGGAGCCTGTCTCTATCTGCGAACTGTCAGGCAAATCCTGCCGTAAGCAGATCATCTTTTCAGGCACATATTGCACCTGCGCGCGCGACCCGCCTGACTGTCCCCTCCTCCGCTTGCGGCGGAGACGAAACAGCATCCTTATCACCGGACGGCCATCGCCGCGCCGGCCGCACGCGTTGGTTACAGCGTGAACTGACCTTCGATCACCGTGACAGACCGGCCGATCACCTTTACCCGGTCACCTTCCAGATGCGTTTCCATATGCGCGCCCCGGCCCGGATAGGCCTGATAGCAGGACGCGGCATCCTGCCCGGTGACGGCCTGCATGATCGGCGCCAGCATGGCGTGCCAGCTGCCCGTAGCGGGGTCTTCATCAATGCCGCTGCCGGGCCCGAAGACACGGCTGGTCACATCCACGCCCTCACCGCCTCTGGCAAAGCAGCCGAAATTTCCGCGCGGCCAGTCTGCCGAATCCTCGCCCAGATCCTTCAGCGCGGCATGGTCCACATCCAGCGCGATGATCTGGTCTGGCGTCTCGAACATGGCCGCATAATAGGCGCCGCCCCAGGCCTTCACCGGGCGCGCGCCGAGAGCGCTCGCAATCTCGTCCGTCATCGGAACTTCGAAAATCCTGTAAGCAGGCAGATCCATCTCCAGCCGGCCATCTTCCAGACGGCGCACCGTCAAGCGGCCGGACTTGACCGTGTCGAAGGCAATCGCTTCGCCATCAAAGCCCAGTTCATTGAACAAGACATGCGCGCTGGCCAGTGTCGCATGTCCGCATAGCGGCACTTCGACAGCGGGCGTAAACCAGCGCAGCTTCCAGACGCCCTCCCCGGCCGGAACAATATAGGCCGTCTCGGAAACATTGTTCTCGGCGGCAATTGCCTGAAGCGTCTCGTCAGGCAGGAAGTCGTCCAGCGGCATGATACAGGCCTGGTTTCCCTCGAACGGCTTCGAGGCAAAGGCATCGACCTGGTAGAAGGGAAGTTTCGTCATCGTTCAAATCTCCAATCGGGCAGGCTTCATGCCACAAGGCCTGGCACCGGAGAAACGATGATTTCTGCAGCATCGTTAAATGCCGCTATACGCAGGAGGGAGAAGCCCTGCCGGAATTTTCCCGGCAGAGCAGATACGCCAACCAATCAGGTCGGGCAGTTCGGTGCGGGCGGACGAGAACAATCGCCGATCACCCAGACGCCATCAACACTCCAGACACATGTGCCAAAATCGTTGGAGATCAGCGTACATGTCACACGCCCTTCCGCGCTGGCGGGCCGGGAAGTCTGGGATGTCGTGTCCACAACAATCGGTGCTTCGGCTGCAGTCTGTTGAGACTGAACAGCCCCACCGATTCCTGCGAGGGAGAATGCAACACCGGACACAATTATCTTGGTAATAGCCAAAGGCATGGCCTGATCCTTTCATGATTGCGAATACAGTGATGCCTGATCAAGCCAGATGAGGGTCTCATCTATCTTAAGAAGTTTCAAGAACTACTTTTGGTGGCGCTCAGGAATTCCGGTTTTCGTCCAGCACCCAGCCATGATTGACCGGACCGTGGCCATGGCCAAAGCCCTTCGCGGTACGGATGGCTTCGAGCAGATAGTCCCGCGCGCGCTCAACCGAGTCCGGCACACTCAGCCCCTGCCCCAGAAGCGCGGCAATGCCCGAGGCCAGCGTACAGCCGGTGCCATGGGTGGAAGTGGTCTCGATGCGCGGGCTCTCGAAGATCCACTCGCCGGTCGTCGTCTGCAGCACATCATGGATGATGCTGCCGCCAATATGACCGCCCTTGACCAGCACGCCATTCGCGCCGAGCTCCAGCAGAGCTTCCGCGGCGCGGCGTTGTCCGTCCACGGTTTCAACGGCCTTGCCGCTCAGCACTTCGGCCTCTGGCGCATTCGGCGTTACCAGCCGCGCGCCAGGCACGAGGTCGGACCGGATGGCGCCGACGGCTTTCTCGTCCACCAGACGATGGCCCGATGTGGAGATCATGACAGGATCAATCACGCGCGGTACCAGAATCGCCAGGTCCGACAGGCGCTCGGCAATCGCCTCGACCAGCTCGGCACTGCCCAGCATGCCGGTCTTGATCGCGTCTGCGCCAATATCCTTCAGGGTCATGTCAATCTGCTTGACCACGCCATCCAGCGGCACAGGCCACACACCTTGTACACCGTGTGTGTCCTGCGCCGTGATGGCTGTGATGGCGGTCATCGCATAACCGCCCAGCATCGTGATGGCCTTGATATCCGCCTGGATGCCTGCGCCGCCGCCAGAATCAGACCCGGCAATGATCAGGACGCGGCCCTGCGGACCCTCTGGCTGTGCCATCGGATCAGACCTTGATACCGGCCTTCTGTGCGTCGGCCAGGAAGGTTTCCAGGCCCTTGTCGGTCAGCGGGTGATTGGCCAGGGACTTGATGACGCCCGGAGGCATCGTCGCCACATCCGCGCCAGCCAGCGCGGACAGCTTCACATGGTTCGCTGAGCGGATCGACGCCGCCAGGATTTCCGTGTCGAACAGATAATTGTCATAGATCTGGCGGATATCTGCAATCAGTTCCATGCCATCGATGTTGATGTCATCCAAACGGCCGATGAAGGGGGAAATAAAGGTCGCGCCCGCCTTGGCGGCCAGAAGCGCCTGATTGGCCGAGAAGCAGAGCGTCACGTTAACCTGCGTTCCGTCACCCGACAGCGTACGGCAGGCTTTTAGCCCGTCCCAGGTCAGCGGCAGCTTTACGGCAACGTTGTCAGCGATTTTCGCCAATTTACGGCCCTCGGTGATCATGCCCTCATAGTCTGTGGCGACCACTTCCGCGCTGACCGGGCCCGGCACGATCTCACAGATTTCCTGAATGACATCAGCAAACGGGCGGCCGGCTTTCGCGATGAGGGACGGGTTCGTGGTCACACCGTCGATCATGCCGCTTTCAGCCAGATCGGCGATGTCCTTGGTGTCGGCGGTATCTACGAAAAATTTCATCTGTCCTGTCCTGTTCTCTTTAAGTCTCAGACGCTGGGACGGCCGATGGAGAAATAGTGGAATCCGCGGGCCGCCATATCGTCTGGTGCATAGATGTTCCGGAGGTCTACCACAATATTAGAGTTGAGGGCTCCCTTGATGCGATCCAGATCCAGCGCGCGGAACTGGTCCCATTCGGTGATGATGACCATCGCGTCTGCATCCTGAACGGCTTCATAGGCGCTCTTGGTAAAGGTCACATCGCTGAGCAGGTGAGAAGCTTCGTCCATGGCTTCCGGATCATAGGCCTGAATCGTGGCCCCGGCGGCCTGCAGGGCGGGGATGATGTCCAGGCTCGGCGCATCGCGCATGTCATCGGTGTTCTGCTTGAAGGCCAAGCCCAGCACGCCGATCTTCTTGCCGCTGACATCGCCGCCCATGGCCTCGATGATCTTGCCGGCCATCGCCTTCTTGCGGGACGCATTCACCTCAACCACTGTGTCGACGATGCGAACGGGGGAATTATAGTCATTCGCCGTCTTCGTCAGGGCGAGCGTGTCTTTCGGGAAGCAGGAGCCGCCATAGCCCGGTCCGGCATTCAGGAATTTCTTGCCGATCCGGCCATCCAGACCGATCCCGCGGGACACTTCCTGGACATTCGCGCCGACCTTCTCGCACAGATCCGCCATCTCGTTGATGAAGGTGATCTTGACGGCCAGGAAGGCGTTGGCGGCATATTTAATCAGCTCAGACGTACGGCGCGCCGTGAACAGGATGGGTGTCTCATTCAGGAACAGCGGGCGATAGAGTTCCCTCATCACATTGCGGGCGCGCTCGTCTTCAGTGCCGACGACAACGCGATCAGGAATCTTGAAGTCCTTGATCGCCGCGCCTTCGCGCAGGAATTCCGGGTTTGAGACAACGGCAAAGTCGCCATCCGGGCGAGCCTTGCGGATGATCTCTTCCACTTCGTCGCCCGTGCCGACCGGAACGGTCGACTTGGTCACGACGACGGTGAAGCCGTCCATCAGCTGAGCGATTTCTTCCGCCGCCGCATAGACATAGGAAAGGTCCGCATGGCCATCCCCTCGGCGGGACGGCGTGCCCACGGCGATGAACACCGCGTCGGCATCCTTGATTGCGTCTTTCGCTTCGGTCGTGAAGAACAGACGCTCTTCCTCGACATTCTTCGCGACCAGGCTGTCCAGCCCAGGCTCGTAGATCGGCATGATGCCAGCCTTGAGCTTTTCGATCTTTGTTGCATCCTTGTCGACACACGTCACAACGTGTCCGAAATCAGCAAAACAGGCTCCGCTCACCAGGCCTACATAGCCGGTACCAATCATCGCGACGCGCATGGAAATCCCTCACCACAAACAAACAACAGGGGTTGCGGCGAGGGGTGCGATTTTTGTGCCAATAGGTCAAGAGGCAGGATGTGCTGGCGGAATAAGAAACACATTACCTTCCTGCAATGCCTTCCAAACCCCTTTCCGGTCGCCAGATACGGGCTTGACGCGAAGCCCTACCAAGACTAGATCAAAACGTGAACAGGAGGGGCGCATGGCAGATCTTACTTTCTATACCAACCCGCAATCGCGTGGCCGCATCATTCGCTGGATGCTGGAAGAGGTGGGCGCCGAATATGATACGGTGCTTTTGACCTATGATGGCACAATGAAAGACGCAGACTATCTGGCCATCAACCCGATGGGGAAGGTGCCAGCCATTGTACACAAGGGCAAAACGGTCACTGAATGCGCCGCCATCTGCGCCTATATGGCCGATGCCTTTCCGGAGGCGGGCCTTGCGCCGCCACTGGATCAACGCGCGGATTATTATCGCTGGCTCTTCTTTGCCGCAGGCCCGCTGGAAAGTGCGATCATCAACCGCTCGCTGGGCTTTCAGGTCACGCCGGAGCAAAAGCGCATGGCAGGATATGGCGACTTTGATGACACCTATCATGCCCTCATCCGCGCGCTGTCAGGCACACCCTATGTCTGCGGGGAGAAGTTTACCGCAGCCGATGTCTATGTCGGTGCGCAGGTCGGCTGGGGCCTGCAATTCGGCACCCTGCCCGAGCATGACGTGCTGAAAGCGTATTGGGAGCGTCTGGCCCCGCGCGGGGCCTGGACCCGCGCCACCCAAATGGATGACGCAGCCGCCGCCGATATGGCCTGAGGACTTTGCCCGCTGCCTTCAGGCAGCGGGACATGTCAAAACCCGGTCTGGCTGTAATCAGATTTCCTGATTGTAGGCGCCGACTTCCGGATGCTTGCCAAGGCGCGGCTTCACTTCCTTGTGGAAGAGATCCCGCATGTCATCCTCGCTGGTCATGGATTCGACCACGACAACCAGTTCCGGCTTGTTGGACGAAGCGCGCACCAGGACCCATGACCCATCCTCCAGCGTCACACGCGCACCATTCACCGTGTTCACATCGACAACCTTCCGGCCAAGGATTTCCGTACCGTTCAGGCTCTCATATTCCGCGACCATCTTGTCGACGATGCCGTATTTGGTCTCGTCATCACAATGCGGAGACATGGTGAGAGAGGTATAGGCCACGCCGAGTTCCGACTTGATGTCCGCCATGGTCTTGTCCGGATTGCGGTCCAGCATTTCCAGCACCGCCTTCGCCGCAACCAGGCCATCATCATAGCCAAGACCGATCGGCTCACGGAAGAAGAAGTGGCCGGACTTTTCAAAGCCTGCCAGCGCGCCCAGCTCTGTCGTGCGGCGCTTGATGTAGGAGTGGCCGGTTTTATAGTAATCAACCGTCGCGCCATTTTCCTTCAGCACGGGATCGGTCTTGTAAAGGCCAGTGGATTTCACATCGACCACAAAGGTCGCATTCGGATATAGTTTTGACAGGTCGCGCGCCAGCATCAGGCCAATCTTGTCTGCAAAGATCTCCTCGCCCGTATTGTCCACCACACCGCACCGGTCGCCATCGCCATCAAAACCGAGGGCTACATCTGCGCCGGTTTGCTTCACCATGGCTGCCATGGCGTGCAGCATTTCGGAGTCTTCCGGGTTCGGATTATACTTCGGAAAGGTCATATCGAGATTGCAATCCATCTCGATCACGTCTGCGCCCATTGCGCGCAGGGCATCCGGGGCAAAGGCCCCTGCGGTGCCATTGCCGCACGCGGCGATGACTTTCAGCGGACGGCTGAGCTTTGTGTCGCCTACGACAGCTGCGATATATCTCTCGCGCATGCCGTCCACACGGTGATGCGCGCCGCCGGCACGGGGCTGGAAGTCTCCGCCCATGACGATCTCTTTCAGGCGGCCCATTTCGTCCGGTCCGAAAGTCAGCGGACGGTTCGCGCCCATCTTCACGCCGGTCCAGCCATTCTCATTATGGCTCGCCGTCACCATGGCGCAGCACGGCACGTCCAGCTCGAACTGGCTCCAATAGACCATGGGCGACAAAGCGAGGCCAACGTCCAGAACCTCGCAGCCACCCTGTGTCAGGCCCAGGATCAGCGCGTTCTTGATCGGCTGGCTGATCGAGCGATAGTCATGGCCGGTCACAACTTTCGGTTCCACCCCCAGTTCGTGGAACAGGGTCGCCATGCCCAGACCCAATGCCTGCACCCCGGTCAAATTGAGTTCGGGGGCTTTTTCCTTGCCGATTCCGTTGAACCACCAACGGGCGTCATACTCACGGAAGCCGGTCGGCTTCACCAGCGGAAGGATCTCGAACTCCA
>Ga0209578_10000586_pt1 | contig 42988 bp, 43 predicted proteins | sample tdAd472_FD_187127 | JGI IMG/M metagenome (GOLD analysis project Ga0209578, IMG submission 187127) | Marine sediment microbial communities from the Atlantic coast under amendment with organic carbon and nitrate - tdAd47.2 (SPAdes)... | ecosystem: Environmental > Aquatic > Marine > Coastal >...
GCGCCAGCGCGGCGACAACGTCGAAAAGGGTTCCCCGATCGCCCGTCTGCGCCTCGACGACCGCACCGCGAAGCTCGCCGAAGCGAAGGCGTCGCTGCGACAGCGCGAGATCGAGTTCAAGGCGGCGGAATCGCTACGGCAAAAGGGCTTCCGCTCCGAAACCGAGGAGGCCGCCGCCCAGGCCCGCCTCGATGCCGCCCGCGCCGTGGTCGAGCAAATGGAAATCGATATTGCGCGCACAACATTCCGCGCGCCGTTCGACGGAATGATCGATTCCGGCCATATCGAACTGGGTGACTATGTCCAAGTCGGAGACGTCGCCGCGACGGTGGTGGACCTCGACCCCATCCTGGTCGTGGGCAACGTCAGCGAGCGTCAGGTCAACAGCCTGCACGAAGGCATGCCCGGTATCGTGCGGCTGATCGACGGGACGGAGCGCGATGGCATCATACGGTTCGTCGCACCTGTCGCAGAGCCGAGCACGCGGACCTATCGCGTTGAACTCGAAGTTCACAACGCAGACGTCGCCATCCGCGACGGGCTCACGGCCGAAATCGAAATCCCGGTCAGTGAGGCCGCGGCACACTTCGTCACGCCCTCGACCCTCACCCTCAACGATGACGGCGTGGTCGGTGTGAAAGTCGTAACACCCGACAATCTGGTGTCCTTCCGGCCCGTCGAGATCATCGCAGATGAGCCGGACGGTGTCTGGCTCGGCGGCCTGCCCGACTCAATCCGGCTGATCACGGTCGGCCAGGAGTTCGTCCTCGACGGCGAGCGCGTGGAACCCGTTGCGGGCAGCGCGCGCATCGTCGGAGCCAACAACACATGAGCCTGATCGACGCCGGCCTCAACCGATCGCGTACGGTCCTCGCGACACTGGTATTGCTGCTTGTCGCGGGCGCGTTTTCGTTTGTCGCGATCCCGAAGGAAGCCGAACCCGACGTCAACATCCCGATCATCTATGTATCGATGCACCATGAAGGGATATCGCCGGAAGATTCCGAGCGCCTGCTGGTGCGCCCGATGGAATCGGAAATGCGCTCGATCGAGGGCGTGAAGGAAATTCGCGCGACATCCTATTTGGGCGGCGGCAATGTGGTGCTCGAATTCGAGGCGGGGTTCAACCCTGACACCGCCATCGACGATGTCCGCGAGAAGGTCGATCTGGTCCGCCCTGATCTGCCCGACGACACCGACGAGCCCACCGTCAACGAAGTCAATCTGAGTCTGTTCCCGGTTCTCGTCGTGACCCTTTCGGGTGATGTTCCCGAACGCACGCTGATGCGACTGGCGCGCGACCTTCAGGATTCGGTCGAGGCCATCCCCGAAGTGCTGGAAGCCACGATCGGTGGGGACCGCGATGAACTGGTCGAGATCGTCGTCGAGCCCCAACTCCTGGAAAGCTACAACGTCGACCCCGCCGCCTTGCTGGAGCTCCTGTCCCGATCCAACCAACTCGTCGCCGCCGGCGCGATCGACACCGGCCAGGGACGCTTCGCCATCAAGGTGCCCGGGCTGATCGAGAATGTGGATGACATCCTCAGCCTGCCCGTAAAGGTGAACGACAACGCCAAGGTGACGTTCCGCGACCTGACGTCTGTGCGCCGGACCTTCCGCGACCGCGACACCGTCGCCCGGGTAAACGGGCAGCCTGCAGTGTCGCTCGAAATCTCCAAACGGACAGGCTCGAACATCATCGAGACCATCGAACAGGTTCGCGACATCGTCATTGCGGAAAGTGTGGAATGGCCCGAATCGGTCACGATCAACTTCTCCCAGGATAAATCCGTGCGCGTCCGCACGATGCTGAGCGATCTGCAGAACAACGTACTGGCCGCCGTATTGCTGGTGATGATCGCGGTTGTCGGCGCACTTGGCCTGCGCTCCGGCATCCTCGTCGCGGTCGCCATTCCCGGCTCCTTCCTGACGGCGATCCTGGTCCTCAACGCGCTCGGTATGACGGTCAACATCGTCGTCCTGTTCTCCCTCATCCTGGCCGTCGGAATGCTGGTGGATGGCGCGATCGTCGTCACGGAATATGCCGACCGGAAACTGCGCGAGGGCGAGCCGCCCGAACGCGCCTACGGCATGGCCGCCAAACGCATGGCGTGGCCGATTATTGCGTCGACGGCAACGACGCTTGCCGCCTTCGCACCCTTGCTGTTCTGGCCGGGCATCGTCGGTGAGTTCATGAAGTTCCTGCCCATCACACTCGTCGCCACACTGACCGCGTCATTGGCAATGGCACTCTTGTTTGTGCCCGTCCTGGGCGCCAATTTCGCGATCGTGTCGCGCTATTTCATCCTGATCGGCACGGCGGTCCTGGGGGCGATCATTGGCGCCTCCGTCGGCAACGCCACCCTGACGGCAGTCTTCAGCGATCCGGCCGCACCCGCCATCGTGCAGACACTGGCCAAGCTTCTGTTCGTCGCCGCCGGTGCTGTTGGCGGCTGGTGGCTCGGCCGTCGCCTTGCGGCCATCGTCGACCGCAGCCTCTCCCGGCCGATGGCACCCACCGGCGCCAGCGCGGCGAGCGGCGGCAATGAGGATAGCCCCGTTGATCTCTCGGCCCTGACAGGCGTTACGGCCGCCTATGTCCGCGTCCTGCGCGGCGCGCTTGGGCGCCCGGGCATTATTCTTTCGATCGCGTTTGCCACCCTGATCGGTTCCTGGGTTCTATACGGCGCCCTTGGCAAGGGCGTCGAATTCTTCCCCAATGTCGAGCCCGAACAGGCCGCCGTCCAGATTCACGCCCGCGGCAACCTCTCGGTATCTGAAAAGGCCGCACTCGTCGGCGAAGTCGAGAAACGCATCCTCGAACTCCAGGCCGAGCGCGGCGAGTTCGATTCGGTCTATTCCCTGTCTGGCAACCCCGACCAGCAGCAGGAAGACGTCGCCGAGGATGTGATCGGCACGATCAGCGTCGAGTTCACCGAATGGGACCAGCGCCGCCCCGCGGACGTGATCCTTGCAGACATCATCACCCGGTCCGGCGATCTCGCCGGCATCCTGGTCGAAACTCGCAAGGAAGAATCCGGCCCGCCGGTCGGCAAACCGGTCCAGGTACAGCTCAGCTCCCGCCATCCGGACCTGCTTGAGAATGAGGTCGCGAAGGTGCGCGCATTCGCCGATACCCTGAACGGCCTGAAGGATGTTGAAGACAGCCGTCCCCTGCCCGGCATCGAATGGGAAATCAACGTCGACCGCGCCGAGGCCGCCAAGTTCGGTGCCGACGTCACCATGGTCGGCAACGCCGTTAAGTTCGTCACCAACGGCATGAAAATCACCGACTTCCGGCCCGACGACAGCGACGAAGAAATCGATATCGTGGCCCGCTATCCCTACAACGACCGCACGATCAACCAGCTTGATGAAATTCGTCTGCAAACATCCGAAGGACTGGTCCCGATCAGCAATTTCGTCGAGCGGGTCGCCAAGCCACGCACCGGTCAGCTCAGCCGGGTCGACGCGGTCCGCGTGATGACGGTGCGCGCCGATGTGCTGCCCGGCGTGCTCGCCGACGACATGGTGAAACAGATTCGTGCCTGGCTGCCCGAGGCGGGTATCGACCCGCGTGTCGAGGTGGAATTCCGAGGCGAGGACGAGGAACAGAAGGCGGCACAGGCATTTCTGCAGAAGGCCTTTGGGGTCGCGCTGTTCTTGATGGCGATCATCCTGGTCACCCAGTTCAACAGCTTCTATTCCGCCTTCCTGATCCTCTCCGCCGTTATCATGTCCACGGTGGGCGTGATGCTCGGCCTGCTGATTGTCGGGCAACCCTTCGGAATCGTCATGAGCGGCATCGGGGTCATCGCACTGGCCGGCATTGTCGTGAACAACAACATCGTCCTGATCGATACGTTCGACAGGCTACGAAAACAGGTCCCAAGCCCGCTCGACGCCATCCTGATGACCGGCGCCCAGCGATTGCGGCCCGTCCTGTTGACGACCGTCACGACGGTCCTGGGCCTGCTGCCCATGGTTCTGCAGATCAATATCGACTTCGTATCGCGCGAGATCAGTCAGGGGGCGCCGTCGACCCAGTGGTGGGTCCAACTCTCAACGGCGATTGTTGCGGGCCTGACTTTTGCCACCATTCTGACCCTGGTGATCACGCCCAGCGCGCTGATGCTGCGAGAGAATTTCGTGGCCCGGCGCCAAGCGCGCCGAGACGCCGGATCCGCGTCCCAGCCCGCTTAGTTTACGGCCGGCAGCGTAAATATCTGACCGGGATAGATCAGGTCGGGATCGCGTATCTGGTCCTTGTTCGCCTCATAAATGAGGGTGAACTGAAAGCCGGAGCCATAGCGCTGGCGCGCGATTTTCCAAAGATGATCACCCGGCTGAATGATCGCAATGCGACCCGGTGGCAGATCGAGCACGGGCTCGCCGCGCACAAATGGCAACTCCGATCGCGCGAGCACTGTGCCGTCGGGATGTACCTGGTCCACCCGCAGGGTGTAGCTGCCGACCGGAATCTCTCGTTCCAGCGTCAGTGACCATGCCCCGTCACCATCGGCTTGCGTGGTGCCGACCAACTTGTTGTCGAGATAGATACGCACCGTGCTGTTCGGTGCCGCAACCCCCGAAAGTGTGGTTCGGCCGGTCTCGTCGTAATCGATCTTGCCGACCACGGCCGGACTTCCGGGCTGCTGCAGAACCTGCACGTCTCCGTCACGGGGCACCGCCACAGCCAGGGCGCCACCGGCACTGCGTTCGGGCACAACCAGCGCCACGACGCGATCTGCGGTCAGGGGTTCAGCGCCCTCACACTCGGCCACCAGTGTGAGTTCGCGTGCGCCCGGAGTCAGGGCATCATCGGGAACCAACACCCACTCGCCCGCCCGATCGACCGACGTGCGGCCGACTTCCGTCTCGCCATCGCGAACGATAATGGTGCACCCCGGCGTCGCGCGTCCGGCGATCACCACATTGCCGTCCTTGTCTACGCGTACGACATCAAAGTCCGGGCGCATTGGGTCGACGGACGTCTCGGCACCGGCCGGCGTCTCACCACCCGTGCTCGCGGGGGCCACCACAGGCTCGCCCGGCTCCGGAAGCCGGAAGAACAGCCACGCCCCGACGATAATCGCCAGCGCGAGTACACCTATTCCACCAAAGAGAAGTGAACGGTTCAAAGGCCTTGTCCCGCTAGATTTCTGTTATATGAACAACGTATTACGGCACCTGATTCAACGCAATCGACACCGAACAGGATGATCATTCAGAAGTGACCCAGAACTCGCTGCTCAACTCCATATGCGTGTATTGCGGATCGTCGGACAACGGCCCTGCCGTCCACCGTGATCTCGCCCGCGAACTCGGCCGGCACATGGTCGCCAACGGGATCCAGCTGGTCTATGGCGGCGGCCGTGTGGGCGTCATGGGCGCCATTGCCGACGCCGTCCTTGATGGGGACGGCACGGTGACGGGAGTCATCCCCGATTTCCTGATGCGGCGCGAACATGGCCATCACGAGGTTACGAATCTGGAAGTCGTCGCCAGCATGCACGAGCGCAAGGCACGCATGGCCGAACTGTCCGACGCGTTTATCGTGCTGCCCGGCGGGCTCGGCACGCTCGAGGAATTGTTCGAAATCATGACCTGGCGTCAGCTTGGGCTGCACGACAAGCCGATCATTGTGATCAATCCGGATGGTCATTGGGACCGCCTGCGCGAACTGGTCGATGATCTGGTGGCCGCGGGCTACGCACGGCCGGAAAATGCCAGGTTGGCACACTTCGTCTCGAATCCGGCCGCGGCACTTGCGGCGATCGAAGCGCAGTTGACGGGCGAGACCCATATAGAAACGGGGCGCCTCTAAAGGCGCCCCGAACCTATTGCCCGAACGCCCCTAGGCGCCCGGCAGCCACATACCTCAGCCGCCCCAGGGCGTAATCGCTTCCTTGAGCTTTGCATAGCCGTCGAGGAAGCCCGGCCGGTCACCGGCATAGACTTCATCAAACTTCGCCAGCACATCGTCGAGCCAGGCCTTCAACTTGTCGTTGCCGGGGTTGGCATCGATATAGGCGTCGCGGATCAGCACGAAATGAATGCGCGGATCGTAGGGCTGCTTGGTGCCACCGACCCATTCATCGCCGTCGAGGAGGCGCAGCAGCATTGCATCGGCCGAACCCAGCGTTTGCTCGTGGATCGGCGGACCCGACATGCGGTGCATCACGGAGGTCATATCGCGCCCGTTGCCGGTCGTGTAGCCCATGTCGTTCCAAAGCGCGCCGGTATCCACATCGTGGCCAAGCTTCTCAGCAACCCGTTTGCTGTAGGCACGCAGGGGATCGGAGACATCCGCCAGCAGATCGGTGAGGCGATCACCGTCGAGATCCGTGGCCAACACGATGCAGTCGCGCTGCTCGATCAGGTCCCACAGCAGCAAGCCATAGTTCGTATCGGCGATATGCTGCTCGATCCGGCCGCCCCAATTCTCCATGCCGTCCTTGAAGTCGTCGGGCAGCAGAGCAACGATCCGGTCGATATTCTCCTTATGCTCCTCATAAGGATCGACAGCGTATTTCCGCCCGACCTCGAATTTGGTCCCCTTCAGCAACCAGGCGTGCAAGCCCGCGTTGATACCGTCTTCCATCGCCTGGGTCGGCTTCATCGCGACTCGGCCCAGCTTGCCGCTTTCATGGACCATTTGCAGGAACAGCCGATTGGCATAGGCCATCTGGACACCCGGAGAGTTCATCTCGGAATGCACCAGACCCGTTTCCGGGTCGACGTTGAACAGCGGGCGATTCTGGGAATACGGCAGGCAGGGCATGCAACGCACGACCGTAATCGGACCATAGGGGCGCACGTTGCAATACACGCCGGCCTGGGTGCGCAGCGGGGCATTGCCCGACTTGCCCATGACGACCACTTTCGAACCGTCGCCGTCGTTCACATAGGCGTCGCCGGCCGTCGACCATTTGATGGACGTGCAGGGCAGGTTGCCAAACCAGCCGAGACATTCGAGCTTGGTGTCGTGGCGATACTGCGACCACATCGGGACCGCATAGAATGGCAGACCAAGAATATCGATCGCCGCGATCGTGCCGAGCAGCGCATACGCATCGGTCATCGAGTGACCGACCGGGTTCACGCCGCTGTCGAAACTTCCCCCCTGCCAGACCACCGCGTCGGGGAAGCCTTCAGGGCGGACATCGGTCGGCTCATAAAGCCCCTGCAGGATTCCGAACAGATCGCCGCCTTCGGCTTCGGTTCGTGCAATGGACATGAGATCGATCATTTTCGCCTCTTAATTTCGATGATTGTACGTGCGGTTTGGCCGACCCGGCCGGTTCAGGTGAATATAGAAACGACAAGGCCGATCGCGGAGCCTCTGTATGCTGCGAACGGGCCATTCTGTAAAGAGGCTGACCGGCTCAAGCCGCGTCGAACTGTTGAAAAGTGGGCCTGTCACACAATGGCCCGGAACGACCGCTATTTGCGAAGCTCTATTGGCTGAGTTGCCGGTGCACGGCCTTTGCCGCGGTCAGCAAGGCTTCGCGGCCGGAGTCGTCGTCGATCCGGGTGACCAGGGCATAGGAGCGATCGGAATCGTTCCAGTAGAACATCGATAAGTCGTCGGCCAGCGCATAGGTGATATCCACCCCGTTGGCCTGCTCGCTGCGGACATAGAGCGATACCTTTTGGCCGTCCTTATCGGCGAACACGAACTGGGCCGCCGGCCCGTCTGTATCCGGCAACACGCGACCGCCAACCATGTTGTATCCGAATGACTCCAGACTGGGCACACGCACCTGCTTACCCATGCGATCGGCAATATAGTCCGCCATGGCCGCAGGTCCGCCGACGGCGGGAGTGCGAAGTTCATCCTGGTGGCTGACCACATGGGCCATCGAGGCGCGCTGCATCAGCACCTGGGTATCAATGGGCGGGGTCGTCGCCGGGGCGGTCGCGGACGCGAATTGAGCGCCGGAGTCCGGAATGCCCTCGCCGCGCACGATCCAGCCGCCGGCGGCACCAACCACGAACAACGCGACCGCGGCAGCCATCGCGGCCCATGCCGGCACACCCGTGCGCCGAGATTCAAGCAAGGCCGCGGTACGGACCGGCAGTTCTTCGTTCAGAATATCGTCATACAGGGCGTGAAGACCCGCACTCTGGGCCCGATAACGTGCCACGCGCTGCGCGGCTTCCGGGTTTTCGGCCAGCCATGCCTCAATCTCTGCCTGACGTGCCGGATCGAGCTCGCCGTCGACGAGGGCATTGAGTTCGCTATCGGACACCCGATCCTCCCCCATCACTTGATCCTCCGGATCGTCGAATGTTGCGATCCTTCGTCGATCCGCCGGCGCAAATCCTCACGTGCCCTCGACAGGCGAGACATGACGGTGCCGACGGGCACCTCGAGAACGCCCGCCGCTTCGGCATAGGTCATGCCTTCAAGACCGACGAGCAGCAGCACCTGGCGATGAACGAGCGAGAGACCCGTCATGGCATTGGACAATTCCGACCATTCGACCGCCGCTTCCTGTCCGGCCGGCTCGGCGCGCGGCGGCGCTGAGTCAAGCGGGACCGAATCGAGTGCCCGGCTGCGCCGGCGCATCTCGTTGGCATGGAGGTTGTGCATGATCGTGAACAGCCAGGTTCGCATGTTGGTCCCTTCGCGCCAAAGGTGGAGCTTATCCAACGCCCGGACGACCACGTCATGGACGAGGTCATCCGCCTCGACACGATCGCGCATCAGCGCGATCGCGTACCGGCGGAGCCGCGGCAATTCCGCGGTCACCGCCAGGCGTTTGGATTCTGTGCTCACCGGAGACCGGCGCGAAGGGGCCTGAACGAAACGACGCTACTTCTTCATCGCGTCCTTTTTCATTTCGTCCTTCTTCATCATGGCATCTTTCTTCATCTCGTCCTTCTTCATGCCATCATCATGCTTCATGGCGTCTTTCTTCATCGCCTCTTCCTTGATCATCGCATCCTTGGCGGACTGCTGCGGATTGGTGTTGCTCTGCGCGAGAGCGGCACCGGTGAAGGCGATCGAGGCAATGCCGGCGGCGGCGATAATACGAGTAATGGACATAGATCTGTCTCCTATTGGGACGTTGGTGAACACAGGTAGTTACATAGAGATAAACACTCTATGGGGCGAAACCATTCCAATTTTTTCAAATGATTGGAAATAAATGCTATTTCCGGCTCAAACCACGCATGGCGTCATCCAGCCCCTCGATCGTGAGCGGGTACATGCGTCCGTCGAGAATTTCGCTGACCATGCCGATCGACGGGAAAAAGCGCCACCGGTCCTGGGGCATGGGGTTGAGCCAGGCCACCTGCGGATAGGTCCGCACCAGGCGGCGCAGCCAGGTCTCCCCGGCCTCCTCGTTCCAGTGTTCGACACTGCCGCCGGGATGTGAAATCTCGTACGGGCTCATGGTTGCATCGCCGACGAGCACCAGCTTGTAGTCCGCCGGATAGGTGTGCAGTACGTCCCAAGTGCCGGTGCCGCCGGCGCGACGGCGGCGGTTCTCCCGCCACAGGGATTCATAGACGCAATTGTGAAAATAGAAATATTCGAGATGCTTGAACTCGGTCCGCGCCGCGGAGAACAGCTCCTCGCACATCCGGATATGTGGATCCATCGAACCGCCGACATCGAACATCAGCAGCACCTTCACCGCGTTGTGGCGTTCGGGCACCATCTTGATGTCGAGCCAGCCGCCATTGCGCGCGGTGGAGTTGATCGTGTCGTCGAGGTCCAGCTCGTCCGCAGCGCCCTCGCGGGCAAACTTCCGCAGGCGGCGCAACGCCACCTTGATATTGCGGGTGCCGATTTCGACCCCGCCATCGAGATCCTTGAATTCGCGCCGGTCCCAGACCTTGACCGCCGAATTGTTCCGGTTGCCCTCCTGGCCGATGCGCACGCCCTCGGGGTTATAGCCGTTCGCGCCATAGGGAGACGTGCCCTGGGTGCCGATCCATTTCTTGCCACCCTGGTGGCGCCCTTCCTGTTCCGCGAGACGCTCGCGCAGGGTCTCCATGAGCTTCTCCCAGCCCCCCATGGCCTCGACTTGCGCCTTTTCCTCGTCGGTCAGTTCCAACTCGCCGAGCTTGCGCAGCCATTCCTCGGGAATCTCTCCATCCAGGTCGTCGAACTCGGGCGGTTCCAGCCCCCGGAACACATGGCCGAAGACCTGATCGAACTTGTCGATATGGCGCTCGTCCTTCACCAGCAGCGCGCGGGAGAGATAGTAGAAATCCTCGACCTTGTATTCGGCGACCCCGTGCTCCATCGCCGTCAGCAGATCGAGATACTCGCGCAGGGAGACGGGGATCTCGGCCTTTCGCAGGGTCTGGAAGAAATCCGCGAACATGGGCCCGCGTCCTAACTGCCGGCGCGTTCGCGACGGTTCAGGAAGGCCAGCCGTTCGAACAGCTGCACATCCTGTTCCGATTTCAGCAGGGCGCCGTAAAGCGGCGGGATCAGCTTCGCCGGGTCGTTGGTGCGGAGCTCCTCAGGGTCGATATCCTCGGCCATGAGAAGTTTCAGCCAGTCGAGCAGTTCCGACGTGGAAGGCTTCTTCTTGAGCCCCGGCACCTCGCGCAGGTCGTAGAAAGACGTCAACGCCTCGCGCAGCAGGCGTTTCTTGATGTCCGGGTGATGCACGTCGACGATCCGGGTCATCGTATCGGCGTCCGGAAACGCAATGTAATGGAAGAAGCAGCGGCGCAGGAATGCGTCTGGCAATTCCTTCTCATTGTTCGACGTGATGATCACGATCGGCCGGTGACGCGCCACGATCGTCTGCTTGGTCTCGTAGACGTGGAACTCCATCCGGTCGATCTCAAGCAACAGATCGTTGGGAAATTCGATGTCCGCCTTGTCGATCTCGTCGATCAGAAGAACCGGGCGTTGCTCGCTCTCGAACGCCTCCCAGAGCTTGCCCTGGACGATGTAATTGGAAATGTCCTGGACGCGCGCGTCACCCAACTGGCCGTCGCGCAGCCGCGCCACGGCGTCATATTCATAGAGGCCGTGCTGGGCCTTGGTCGTGGATTTGACGTGCCATTCGATCAGCGGCGCGCCCAGCGCATCGGCGATCTCATGTGCCAGGACGGTCTTGCCGGTGCCCGGCTCGCCTTTGACGAGCAGCGGGCGTTCAAGGGTGATCGACGCATTGACCGCGATCTGCAGATCGTCGGTCGCCACATAGGTCTCGGTGCCTTCGAAGCGCATGCTTACTCCTTGTCGGTCGTCGGCCACATGGCGGTCAGACGGCCAACTCGTTTTTCAGGGCGGCCTCGATTGCGGCCAACGCGGCCTCGGTCTTGGAGGGGTCGGGACCGCCGCCCTGGGCCATGTCCGGGCGTCCGCCACCGCCCTTGCCACCCAGTTCGGCCACGCCGATCCGGACGAGATCGACCGCGCTGAATCGCTTGATCAGGTCAGACGTGACCCCGACGACGATCGAACCCTTGCCGTCATAGGCATCCGCGACGGCCACGATGCCGGAGCCGATGCTGTCCTTCATGTCGTCGACGAGGCTTTTGAGCTCGCGCGGCGGCACATCCGAAAGCGCCCGCGCGGCAAACGTCACGCCGCCAATATCCGTGGACGCGTCGCCGGCGGCAGACGCCCCGCCACCGCCGCCCGCCGCATGCTTGCGCCGTGTCTCGGTCAGCTCGCGTTCGAGCTTCTTGCGCTCCTCCAGCAGCTGTGCGACACGCTCGGGAACCGCGTCCGGCGTCGTCCGCAGAACGTCGGCCGTCTCGCGCAGGAGCCGATCCTGGGTTTCCAGATAGGCGCGCGCGTCAGGTCCGGTCAGCGCCTCAATCCGGCGCACACCGGCCGATACCGCGCTCTCCGAGACAATCTTGACCAGGCCGATATCGCCTGTCCGGCGCACATGAGTGCCGCCGCACAATTCGACCGAGTAAGCCATGCGGTTTTCGTCACCATCGTCATTCGCAGCCCCGCCCATCGCGACGACCCGAACCTCGTCACCGTATTTCTCGCCGAACAGAGCCAGCGCGCCGGCGTCGATCGCCTCATCGGGCGTCATCAATGTCGTGCTGACCGGGGCGTTGACCGCAACCCGCGCATTGACCAGCGCCTCGACGGCGGCAATCTCGGCGGGATCCATCGGCTTGGTATGGGAAATATCGAACCGCAGCCGGTCCGGCGCCACCAGCGAACCCTTCTGGGAGACATGCGGGCCCAATTCGCGGCGCAGCGCCTCGTGCAACAGATGGGTCGCGGAATGATTGGCCCGCAGCCGGTCTCGGCGGCTGGTCTCGATCCGCAACTCGACCACGTCGCCGACCGAGAGCAGCTGGCCGGCGACGGTCCCGAGGTGAACATGCATATCGCCCAGCTTCTTCTGGGTATCGCGGACCGCGACCTCGGCGCCGCCCGGGCTGAACATCACGCCGGCATCACCCATCTGGCCACCCGATTCCCCATAGAACGGCGTCTGATTGACGATGATCGCCGCATCCTGGCCCGGCGCGGCCGCCTCGACCCGCTGGCCGTCGACGACGATCGCCGTGACTTTGCCCTCGGCCGTATCGGTGTCGTAGCCGAGAAACTCGGTGGCACCGGTTTCCTCGCGAATGTCGAACCAGACCTCCTCGGTCGCCGCATCGCCCGAACCGGACCAAGCGCGCCGCGCGGCGGCACGCTGCTCGTCCATCGCCGCGTCGAATGCGGCCGTGTCGACCGAACGCCCCTGCCCGCGCAGGATGTCCTCGGTCAGGTCGAGTGGAAAACCGAACGTGTCGTACAGGCGAAACGCCACATCGCCGGACAGGGCTTCCCCCGCATCCAGCCGGTCCGTTTCCTCTTCCAGCAATTTCAGGCCGCGATCGAGGGTTTGCTTGAACCGCTCTTCCTCCAGCCGAAACGTCTCTGTGATCAGCGGCTGGGCCCGGCGCAACTCGGGGAATGCGTCCCCCATCGCCGATACCAGAGACGGCACCAGGCGGTGCATCAGCGGGTCGCGGCACCCCAGCAAATGCGCGTGGCGCATGCCGCGGCGCATGATCCGGCGCAGCACATAGCCACGCCCTTCGTTCGACGGCAATACGCCGTCGGCCATCAGGAACGAACAGGCCCGCAGATGGTCGGCGATCACCCGGTGGCTGACCGCGCCCTCGCCGTCCGGGTCCACATTGGCGGCATGGGCGGAGGCCTCGATCAGGCCGCGCATCAGGTCGATATCGTAATTGTCATGCTTGCCCTGGAGGACCGCGGCGATACGTTCCAGCCCCATGCCCGTATCGATCGACGGCTTCGGCAGGTCTTCGCGCAGATCCGCACTGCGCTGCTCATACTGCATGAACACCAGGTTCCAGACCTCGATGAAACGGTCGCCGTCCTCATCGGGGCTGCCCGGCGGGCCACCAGGGATCTTGTCGCCATGATCAAAGAAGATCTCCGAGCATGGCCCGCAGGGCCCGGTGTCGCCCATCGCCCAGAAATTGTCATGGGTGGCGATACGGATGATCTTGTCTTCCGGCAGGCCAGCGATCTTCTTCCAGAGGTCGAACGCCTCGTCATCCTCGGCATAAACAGTCGCAATCAGCCGGTCGGCCGGCAATCCGTATTCCTTGGTGATCAAGTTCCAGGCGAGCTCGATCGCGTGTTCCTTGAAATAGTCGCCGAACGAAAAATTCCCGAGCATCTCGAAGAAGGTGTGATGGCGCGCCGTGTAGCCGACATTCTCGAGATCATTATGCTTGCCGCCGGCGCGCACGCATTTCTGCGAAGTGGTGGCGCGGCTGTAGGGACGGTTCTCGGCACCGGTGAACACATTCTTGAATTGCACCATACCCGCGTTGGTAAACAGCAGGGTCGGATCATTGTGGGGCACGAGCGGAGACGAATCGACGATCTCATGCCCGTCCTGGGCAAAATAGTCGAGAAATGCTGTACGGATTTCGCTGGTTGTCGCCATATCTGCCGGGCCGGAATAAACAATGTGCGGGTGGCGGTTTTACCGTGCGCCCGAAGGCCTGTCGAGGCTACCGGACAATGCCGGAACCCCATGCAAAAGACCCCTTCCGTTGCCGGAAGAGGCCCTTGCTCGTCTGCCGCATCGCTGCGGGATTGTTTGCCGGTCCCGCCTAATCACCCTCGGCGGCGTTCTTCGTCGCATCCGGCGTGGCGGCCGGTGACGCATCCGACCCGGCCTCATCGTCCTTGAACTCCTCGGGTTTTCCCATCATGGCCTCGGTGAGAAGCCCGGCATTGGCACGAATCTTCTGTTCGATCTCGGCGGCCATGTCGGGGTTTTCCTTGAAGAATGTCTTGGCGTTCTCGCGGCCCTGCCCGACCCGTTCGTCCCCGTATGAGAACCAGGCGCCCGACTTGTCGATGATTCCGGCCTGGACCCCGAGATCGAGCAATTCGCCCATCTTCGAGACACCCTCGCCATACATGATGTCGAATTCGACCAGTTTGAATGGCGGCGCCAGCTTGTTCTTGACGACCTTGACCCGGGTCTGGTTGCCGACCACCTCATCGCGATCCTTGATCGAGCCGATACGGCGGATGTCGAGGCGAACCGAGGCGTAAAATTTCAACGCATTGCCGCCCGTCGTTGTCTCGGGGCTGCCGAACATGACGCCGATCTTGTGGCGGATCTGGTTGATGAAGATCACGGTCGTGTCCGAGCGTGCGATCGAGCCGGTCAGCTTGCGCAGCGCCTGGCTCATCAGCCTCGCATGCAGGCCGGGCAGCGAATCGCCCATCTCGCCTTCGAGTTCGGCGCGTGGCACCAGGGCGGCGACACTGTCGACCACCAACACATCCACCGCACCCGAACGAACCAATGTATCGGCGATCTCAAGCGCCTGTTCGCCCGCATCGGGCTGGGAGATCAGAAGATCGTCGAGGTTGACGCCAAGCTTGCGGGCGTAGGTCGGGTCAAGCGCGTGCTCGGCATCGACGAAGGCACAGGTGCCGCCGATCTTCTGGGACTCGGCAATCACGTGCAGCGCGAGCGTGGTCTTGCCCGAGCTCTCGGGACCATAAATCTCGACGACCCGGCCGCGCGGCACGCCGCCGATGCCGAGTGCGATATCGAGGCCAAGCGAGCCGGTGGAAATGGAGGCAATCTCGACGGCATTGTCGTCGCCGAGCCGCATGATCGAGCCCTTGCCATAGGCCTTCTCGATCTGGCTCAACGCGGCGTCCAGGGCCTTGTTGCGTTCTTCGGGTTTCATGTTGTCCTCGACGACGCGAAGCTGTGTGCTGCTCATGGATCGCTCCTCCGTTTCCTCTGGAGATCTCGCCTGAGATCCCTCTGGTTCCTGCGGCCCCGCGCGGGCTGAAAACCCCACCATCGCGGCTTGGAGCGTAAATGTACTTGGTTTGTTCTGGTTGTAAAGTTCTTTTTTTGTTCTCACTCGAAAACACCCGTTAACCGCACTATTCGCGCGGAAATTTGATGCTTCATGAGCGTGTAAGAACTATAGCGCACGCCGCCGGAGTCGGTGCAGGCGGTGCGGCGGGTCAGACCGGGATCCGGTCCATCACTTCTTTCACCTTGCCCGCCAGCTGCGCGAGCGAGAACGGCTTGGGCAGGAAATGGATATCCTGGTCCTCGCCGAGGCGGTTGCGAAAGGTTTCCTCGGCATATCCCGAGATACAAATGACCGGCATTTCGGGTTTCTCGTCGCGGACATTCTTGATCAGTGTCGGACCGTCCATTTCGGGCATCACAGCGTCCGTGATGAGAAGATCGATCGGCTCCTCGACGATTCCCATGAGTTCCATCGCCGCCTCGCCCGTGCGCGCCTCCAGGACCTTGTAGCCCTTGGCGCGCAGGGCACGCGCGGAGAACAGGCGCACGGCATCTTCGTCCTCGACCACCAGCACGGTGCCGGCGCCCGTGGTGTCGGCCGCGCTGGGTGAATCCGCCGCCTCGGTCGCCTCTTGCGAAGCGGCTTCCTTGGCATGTGCCGGCAGAAAGATCGTGAACGATGTTCCCGCACCCGCATTCGAATCCACCAACACATAGCCGCCGGTCTGCTTGACGATGCCGTAAACGGTGGACAGCCCCAGCCCGGTTCCTGCACCGACCTCCTTGGTGGTGAAGAACGGCTCGAAAATATGCTCGAGATTTTCCTTCGGAATACCGACCCCGGTGTCGGTCACCCTGACAACCACATAGTCACCCGGCGGAACCGTCTCGCCGCCCCGGCGCTGGCTGGAAATAAAGGTCTCGTTGCCCGTCTCGATGGACAGCTCGCCGCCCTCGGTCATGGCGTCGCGGGCGTTGACCGCCAGGTTGATGATCACCTGCTCGACCTGGCCCTGGTCCGCGCGCACCAGCCACAGCTCGCGGCCATGCACCATATTCAGCCGGATATTCGCGCCGATCAGCCGGCGCAGAAGATTCGCCAGGTCACCCAGCACATCGGTCATCGACAGGACCCGCGGCTGCAGGGTTTGCTGGCGCGAGAAGGCCAGCAATTGCCGGACCAGCCGGGCCGCGCGATTGGCGTTCTGCTTGATCTGCATGATGTCGCCGAACGACTGGTCGCCGGGGCTGTGGCGCAAGAGCAGCAGGTCGCAGAAACCAATCATCGCCGTCAGCAGGTTGTTGAAGTCATGGGCAATGCCGCCGGCGAGTTGGCCGACCGCCTGCATCTTCTGTCCTTGCGCGAATTGGGCTTCGAGTGAGCGCTGTTCCGTCGTCTCGAGAAAATGCACGATCAACCCGTATACGCCGCCCTGACTGTCATCCATGCGACTGACATACATCGTTGCAATCCGGTTGACCCCGGCATCGTTCGCGGTCCGCAGCCGCACATCCATGGGCGCGGTCAGATCCGCGTCGGACATTACCCGGTCGAGCCAGGTCGTGACCTTGCCATCATCTTCCGCCGCCACGAAGTCGCGGATCGGGCGGCCGAGCAGCTTCTGCTCCACCGGCGCCACCAAAGTGCGCCATGCCCGGTTGGATTCCGTCACCCTGCCATCCGCATCGAGCAGCACAATGCCGACAGGCGCATCCTCGAAGAAGCGGGCAAATCTCTGCTCGGAACGGCGCAACGCCTGTTCCCATTCGCGCTCGGGCGTCAGGTCGCGCACCACCGAACGCGTGCGCACCTCGCCGCCGTCGGTGCGGACTTCCGTCTGGCCGATATAGACCTGCATGGTCCGGCCGTCACGGTCGGTCAGCGACACCTCATATCCGCCGGCCATGGTCTCGTCCGGCGCCAGCAGACTCGGCCGATAGGCGGGCACATCCGAAGACGGGCGTGTGGACATGAAATCATGCAGATGCATGTCCCCGGCCAGCATTTCCTCGGCCGTATAGCCCAGCCACGTCGCCAGCGCGTTGTTCACGAACAGAAAGCGTCCTTCCTGGTCGACCGAATAGAATCCGATTGGCGCGTGCTCGAGAAAATCGACCAGCTTTGCCTGCTCGTCATGGATCGTCTGCTCCATGCGCCGGCGTGCGCTGATATCCTCCACCGCCCACAGGGCCGCGCCGGGCACATCGGCCAGCGGGTAGGCGGAAATCCGTAGCCACGTGATCGCATCGCCCGTGTCGGTCACCTGAATCTCATCCGTCATCGGAACGCTGTTCGCCACCGCCGACGTCAGGCGCCCCAGCCGCTCGGAGGTTTCGGGACCACCGCCGATCCGCTCGCCCAGCCGCGCCAGAGGCGCATGATCGGAATCGGGAAACATCGACTGGTAGCCGGCATTCGAGAAAACGGCGCGGCCATTCGGGTCGACCACACAGCAGGGAAACGGCAACACATTGCCGACCGCACTCCAGATGGCCGTGTTTCGGGTCAGCCGGTGCTGGCGGCGCTTCATCGCCCACAAACCCAGAAGGCCGGTCGCTGTGACCAGCACAATCGCCCCGATTGTTACGGAAAGCTGTTCGTTGGTGGGGCCGAGCCAGGCGAATACGCCGATCCCGGCGAGCGCCACGGCGATGATCGCCGCCACCGCGCCGATCAGGACCGGATCCTCGGCCGAACCCGAGTCCGCACTCCGTGTGCTCCGCTCCCCTATCGGCATCGCCGCTCCCATCGCCGGGCCGGCCCCGACCGCGATTGGCCGGGGCAATTGTCCCGCGTCACCAACTCATAGCGCCTTGCCGCCGCGTGCGCCAAGGGCCAGCCGCATCAAACGTCATCGTCGGCCAGCGGCGGGTCAGCATCGCGCATGGGTTTCGGGCGTACCTTCGAGATGCCCATCACGAATGCGATGATCTCGGCCACTGCCTTGAAATGTTCCGGCTGGATAAATTCGTCGATTTCCACCGACGCATACAGGCCACGCGCAAGCGGTGGGTTTTCGAAGATCGGCACGTCATGCTCTTCGGCCGTCTCGCGAATGCGGAACGCAACGGCATCCGCACCCTTCGCGACCACCTTCGGCGCCGCCATCATGTCCTGATCATAGGACAGCGCGACGGCAAAATGGGTCGGGTTGGTGATGACCACATCCGCCGTCGGCACCGCCTGCATCATGCGCTGGCGCGACCTTTCCATACGGATTTGGCGCAGCCGCGCCTTGACGTGCGGATCGCCCTCGGCCTGCTTGCTCTCGTCGCGCACTTCCTGGCGGGTCATGCGCAGTTTCTTGCGATGATCGAAGATCTGATACATGAAATCGAACAGCGCCAGCGCCGTCAGCACAATGACGACGCCGCCGAAGATCTTCACGCCCAGCTTGAACAGAAGTTCCAGGACCGTACGCAGATCCATCACGGGGATATGCGGTATTTCGTCAAGCTCCGGGACGATCACCATGGCTGCGACCGCGGCCACCATCGCGATCTTGAACAGGCCCTTGATGAGCTCGGTGACCGAGCGCAGCGAAAACATCCGCTTGACGCCCTTGATCAGCGATATCTTATCGAGACCCGGCTTTAGCTTTTCCGGCGCAAAAATCAGGCCGTGCTGCACCAACGGAGCCGCAACCGCCGCCAGTACGAACAGCAACATCGGAAATGCGATCGCCAACCCAATGCCCGTGGCGACTTCTGTGAGCAACAACCCGAGGGATTCCTGGCCGAAGGCGATGTCGTGGGGTCGCTCGATGAACCGCCGTAAGTCGCGGATCATCATGCTGCCGGCCGACGGCAGAAACAGGCCGACCGCCATCGTGCCGGACAACAACACGAACCAGTTGGTGATTTCGCGCGATTGTGCCACATCGCCACGCTTGCGGGCGTCCTGCAGACGCTTGGCCGTCGGTTCTTCTGTTTTTTGGGCGTCGTCCTGATCCTGATCGGCCACCGACGCCTCCTATTGGGACCGCAGGAAACCGCCCATGACGGTCTCGAAATGGTCGATGAACACGATCATGCTGACGCCGATCGTGATCGAAAGAATGGAAAACCCGACCAAAATCTGTAGCGGCAGCGCAATGAAAAAGACCTGAATCTGGGGCATCAGCCGGGCCATCAGGCCCATCGAGACATAGATCAGCATGCCGACGACCAGCACCGGCAGGGCGATTTGCAGGCCGAGCCGAAAGCTGTCCGCGACGACCCGCGCCGCCATTTCCGAGAAATCGCCCACGGGGAAGCCCTGCCCCGGGACAAACAGCACATAACTGTCGACGAGCCCCATCAGCATCACATGGTGCATGTTGGTGACGAACAGCAGCGTGACGCCGATGGTCGCGAGGAACGCGCCGGTGATCGCGCCCTGCTGGCCCGCCGTCGGGTCGAACAGCTGGGCGCTGGCAAGGCCGGAATTGAACGCGATAATCGTGCCGCCAACCTGCAGCATCGACAGCAGCAGCCGGGCAATGGCGCCGATCGCGATCCCGATCAGAATTTCGCCGCCGAGAAGCAGGAAAAGTTCCGACAGGATCGGCGGCGTGGCCGGGATGGTGGACGAGACGACCGGGAAAACGAGAAAGGTCAGGGTCAGTGCGAGGATCAGGCGAACGCGTACGGGCACGCTGATCTCGCCGAAGCCGGGCAACAGCATCAGCGCGCTGCCGAGGCGGGCGAAAATCATCATGAACAGGTAGACGTCAGCGACCAGCAAACGTTCAAGCATGAACGTGCCGCCCGTCAGCCAAGACCGATGATCCGGTCCGCAAGACCTTCGGTGAAGGTTATGAGCGTCGTGATCATGAATGGCAGGAAGACCAGCAACGAGACAAAGATCACCAGGATTTTCGGCACGAAGGCGAGGGTCATTTCCTGGATCTGGGTCAGCGCCTGAAACAGCGAAACAATCAAACCGACGATCAGGGCAGTGATCATCAGCGGGGCCGACAACTTCAGAAGCACAATCACGGCTTCACGCGAAATGTCGAGAACGGTGGCGGTATCCATCGAGTAGCCTTCTGCCGGGGATGGGGCCTGGGAATCCGATCGTCAGATCGGCATACGGAGAATTTCCTGGTAGGCCGCGACAACCTGATCGCGCATCGCGACGACGGTCTGCAGCGCGATTTCGGCATCGGCGATGGCGGTCACCACCTCCGAGACCTCGGCGCTGCCGTCGATGGCCTCCAGGGTCACCGCCTCGGCCCGCACGCCCGATTGCAGCGCGCTCTCGGCAGCGGATTGCACCAGGTCGGAGAAGCTCTGGCCTGCTTCCTGGGGTCGGGGTTCGATCCCGGCGCCGCCGCGTGCGGCATTTGTGTACGCGCCGATGGCGCTTGTGATGTTGGCAGTCATGCGAGAACTCCCGTGGCAAGAGGTCGCCGGCTAGTGGTTGAGTGGAAAAAATTATTCGTCGTTACTGAAGCAGCTCCAGCGTTCGTGACACCATCGTGCGGGCCACATCGACGACCCGGAGGTTGGCCTGGTAGCTGCGTTGTGCGGCGCGCAGATCGACCATCTCGATCATCGCCTTGACGTTCGGCAGCAGCACATAACCCGTGTCGTCCGCGGCCGGATGACCCGGTTCGAACCGCCGGCTGAACTCTGAATTGTCGACGCCGAAATCATGCACCGCAACCTTGTTGGTCCCCAGTTCGCGGTCGAAGACATTTCGGAAGCTGACCGTCTGGCGCTGGTAGGGCAGCTCGTTGGGGTTGGTCGCCAGGCTGTCAACATTGGCGATGTTCTGGGAGATGATGCGGACACGCACATTCTGGGCGAGCATGCCCGATGCAGCGATCTGCATGGCCTTGTTGAGATCAGACATTGGCGGCGGTCCTTGATCGGAAATGGGCTGTCATGCGGTCAGCGACCCGGCCGGGTCAGCGCCGTACGGAGCAGGTCCAGATGCTTGCGATAGAGATTAAGCGTGGTCTGGTAGGCCATCTGGGTCTCGCCCAGCTTGGTCAATTGCTGTTCGATGCTGACGTCGTTCTTGTCGAGCGTCGTTTCGTAGGCGTCGGGTGCTGCCTCGGTGGCGAACGGCGTGCGCGCCGACATCCCGACCAGATGGGTCTGGTTTGTGCGGCTCGGCGCGAAACCGTTCTGGTTCCCTTCCCTGCGCACCAGTTCCTGGAAGCTGACTTGCTTCAGATCCTTGGCCTTGAAGCCGGGTGTGTCACCATGGGCGACGTTCTGGGAAATAATTTCCGTGCGATGCGACAACCAGGACATCTTCTTGGTCATCATCTGCAGTACGGGAAGATTGTTGAAATCCATAGGCAGTCCCGTCGAAATCGTGTGTCGGGCAGGCAGTCCCGCGCACGCAAATAGAGGCAAATTTGCCGAAAACTTTATCGATTTCAGCCAGTATCACGGCGCGCTGTTAAGAAAGGGTAAAGCGGTATAAGCTGATCCAAACCGCAGGGAGGCGCGACGGACCCGCGTTGGTTGGGCAGGCATCCGGACAGGAACGGTCCGATGCGGAAAAAACTGCCGACACAGCCGACCACAACGGGTCGTCGATTGGGGACATGCTTTATCTGACGCGAAAAATCGGTGATTCCATCATCATCAACGACGACATCGAAGTGACCGTCGTGGATGTGCGCGGAAAATCGATCAAGCTCGGCCTGACATTCCCCGAGGATGTCTCGGTCTACCGGCACGAGGTCTATGAGCGCATCCAGGCTGAAAAGGCCGGCGAAGCCGAAGAAACGGTCACCGATGCGGACGAAACCACTACCTTGACCGCGGAAAAACCGGCGGACTGAGGTCGACAATCGGTTCGGACTTCCGAGTTCAATCGCGTATTGCGCCTGCCGCGAGAGTTCGCGGTTAAACGGACACTTCGAAATGTCGCAAATATTTCCACGCGACAGAAAGCCGGCATGACCTTTTTCGAGTGAGCACCTATGGCGCTGCCAGGGCCGCTACTTTCTTTTGCGCCCGTGCCAGGCCCCGGACAGCGCCATGATATATCCGACCAGCACCAGCAAGACGATACCGGCCGTAATTGCCGCAATACCAACAGCTTCGAGGAACTCAATGGCGAAAATTCTGCCTATCAAGATCACAAAAGGGCCAGGCGCTACGATCGCGATGGGGATCGCCAGCGGGACAAGCTTGGCTTCATTCAGTGTGTGAAACCAACCAACAAAGAATCCGTCAATTTTCTCTAGGCTGCGCCTGCCAGTGCCCGTTTCGTCCGATTCAGATGGCAGATCAGGATCGCCATCATCAGTCACTGGCCACCCGCTCAATTTCCTGACCGCGGATCAGCGTGCCGGTAAATGTCAACAGCGCGACCGCCAAAACGGCTGCCGCAACAACGGAAAGCGACAACCAACCTGAAATGAGAAACGCGGCCGTCAACAGAAGCGCCATTGCGCTCACAATCATGCTCACCGCGAATGTGCGAACCAGCCAACGCGGGTAATGAACGCCGTCGACCGAGACGAAGTTCGAATGGTTTTCTCGGAACCTTGCTCTCATTTTCATCTGATCATGTCTGCGTCGCTTGATAAGCGCATACGCCTCACTCCAAGGGATTTCCCCCTCGGCTGAATAAACGACCCCATCCTTAAATATGATCGTATCTGCTGTTCCTTCAACCAGAGTTCGCAATCTAGATCCGCAACCAGCAATGGACGATATGCTGTGCAGCTTCTCCGGTTGAACCACAACATATAGTGCGTCGTCTAGGGGTACGATTTCGTGTCCGACCCACTCGTCGATATGAATGACTTTGCCGCGGGACAAATGCACCCCTTGGTCGACGGGTGTCGGCTCCGCCCTGGCAGCATCATACGTACGAACCATTAACTCGCCACTAATGGGCATGATCCAACACTCGCGGCTATGCCAGTGGAGATTAGCTGGTTCCCCGTGCTTCGCCGACAGCATCGTCAACCAAAGGTCGTCGCGCGGCGTGAACTCAGAAAATTCTGAAAACCCGGTGTCGTTCCCGGCGGTGTCGTTGACCGGCGTAAAACCATGTTCTCTCGAAAGAGCGTCCAGATCCGGAAGACCGCCGTCAACGCCCGACGATTCCGGGTAGCGCTCAAGAATCCGGTTTCTTACATCCGCGAAAAACCTCTCGACGCGCACTTCAAAAGGCGCCTCGGAGCGATTGAACTCGCGGCTTACGTCTGACCAGATTTCTCTGGTCAGTTCAGATGAATCAGACAACATGCCCACAACCCTTCAAGCAAACAGCCTTATACCACCAGAGCCGATTGAACGGCGTCGGTTGTTCATTGTTTTTTGGCTGCCTGCCCGCCCCCAAAATCGATGACGATGCAACCAGAGCGATTGATTTAGCGGGATACAACCAACTCTGTCAACTGACCCTGAAAGCAAAAAACCCTCGAATTCCGGGGGTAATGTGAACAATGGAGGCCCAACTCGCTCGGCGGCGGTTGCCTTAAACACCGGAAGGACTGTCATGAGCTCGATGAAACAAGAATGCGACGCGGCACGACACGTTCAGACGAACTATTGCAGGTGCGGAGGCATGATTTCCTATCTGAACCTCCCGCAATCGAGCGTCGTTGATCATGAGCCCTTAATGTGGGTTAACCCCTCCTTAAGCATAATCCGCGATCCTCTGGGCGTGCGGCAGAAGGCCGCCTCATAACGCCACGAGAAGCACGCGTGCCTGCCTATTCCCCTGCGCAGACGGGCCTCATGCCCGGTTCAGAAAAACGCCCGTTCGCCGCGCGTCCGGCGAGCGCTGTCACGATCAAGAGTGCCGCTGGCACCCCTGGCGCCGGGGATGGCGACGTCGCAATGCCATCGCGCATTGTCGCCAAGGGCGAAGGCACGCTCGCCGAGCAGATTCTCACGCTCGCCTTTGCCGCCGGCGTAAAGGTGCGCGAGGACGCCGATCTGGTCGAGATTCTCGAAGCCATTGAAATCGATACCGAAGTACCCCTCCACGCACTCGCCGCCGTGGCGGAAATCCTCAGTTACGTCTACCGCGCGAACACAGCCGCGGCAGACCTTCCCACTCCCCAAACAGATCTGGAGCCCTAGACATGCCCACTCTCGAAGCGGTCCGCGAGGACCTCGACACTGCGACGACCACCCTCGACGATATCCGCGCCGCGATGCGCGAAGGCCAGAACGTCGATCTCGACACATTCAATCTCAAGGTCGCGGAGACCTGCAAGGCGGCGGTCGAGCTGCCCCGCGCCGACATTCCCAAGGTCCGCGAACAGCTTGAGACGCTCCTGAGCCGCCTCAACGAAACCCGCGCCGAGATCGAGGCCGAGCAGGAAGATATCGCCGCCCAGCTCGCACGCGCCGAAGGCTCGAACACCCGCACGCACAACGCCGCGGGCATCTCGGTCCCGGGCCCGGACGCCGCCCAGGGCACAACGCCGGACGACGACGCCTAGTCGCCCCCCTAGATTTTACCCCGAAGGTTTTACCCGATATGGATCTGGTTTCCGGATTGCGTTTTGTCCTCGCGCTGTTGGTCGTTCTCGGCCTGATCGCGGCACTTGCCTGGTTATTGCGGCGCTACGGCGCCGGCCGGGTCACGCTCGGCGCGGGCAAGGGCCGGCTCGGCGTGGTCGAAGCCTCGCATATCGATGCGAAGCGCCGTCTGGTCCTGATCAGCCGGGATGGCGTCGAACATCTGTTGCTGCTGGGGCCAACCACCGAGATGGTGATTGAAACCGGCATCGAAAACGGCGCCCGGACTGACGCAACCGCGGGGTCCGGGTTTGCGGCCCATCTCGACGCAACCAAGAACCCCGACGGCGGAGCCGCCCAATGATCCGCCCCACCACGTTGAACCGTTACGCGCTCGCGCTCGGCACAATGGGAATCGGGATTCTCGGTTCAATCGGCGTCGCCGAGGCCCAGAACTTCAATCTGGATTTCGGCGATGGCGGCTCGACCACGGCGCGCGTCGTCCAGTTCATCGCCCTTCTGACGGTCCTGTCACTGGCGCCGTCGATCATCGTGATGGTGACCAGCTTCACCCGGATCGTGGTGGTGCTGGCCTTCCTGCGTTCGGCCATCGGCACCCAGCAGACACCGCCAAACACCGTCCTGGTCAGCCTCGCATTGTTCCTGACCGCCTTCGTCATGGCACCCACGCTGGAGGCTGCCTACGATCAGGGTATTCAGCCCCTGATCGCCGAGGAAATCACCGAGGGTGAGGCCTTCGAACGGACGATGGCACCGATCCGCTTCTTCATGCTTGAGCATGTCCGCCAGCAGGATCTGCGCCTGTTCATGGACATGGCCGAACTCGAAGCGGTCGACACACCCGACGCGACCCCGCTGCGCGCCCTGATACCCGCCTTCATGATTTCGGAATTGCGCCGCGCATTCGAGATCGGCTTCCTGCTGTTCGTGCCATTCGTCATCATCGACATGGTCGTCGCGTCGGTGCTGATGTCGATGGGCATGATGATGCTGCCACCCATCATGATCTCGCTGCCATTCAAACTGATCTTCTTCGTGCTGGTCGATGGCTGGTACCTGGTCGCCGGCAGCCTGGTGCAAAGTTTCGGTTAGTGACCGTCCGCGCCGCCAGCCGGCTTTAGCTTCAACCAACACCAAACCCCGGGGAATTGAATTCCGGCCTTATCCGACCTATCTGGGTTCGGTCGTATCCATCCTCGGGGGGACGTCCTTTGTCGTTCGAACTCTGGCTCGCCTTCGCGCTCGCCAGCGCCGCGTTGCTTGCGGTGCCCGGCCCGACAGTCATGCTGGTCGTGAGTTACGCCCTCGGTCGGGGTCGCGTGACGGGCTGGGCCACGGTGCCCGGCGTCACGCTGGGCGACTTCACCGCAATGACCGTATCTCTGCTCGGCGCCGGGGTCGTCCTCGCGGCCTCCGCAGCCCTGTTCACAGCGCTGAAACTGGCCGGTGCGGCCTATCTGATCTGGCTCGGCCTGCGCATGTGGCGTGCCGCGCCATCGCCGTCGGCGGCACACCCAAACACCGCGTCCGGCGGCTGGTTCCGCATGTTCGCGAACGCCTACATCGTGACCGCACTCAACCCCAAGGGGATCGTGTTCTTCGTCGCTTTCGTGCCTCAGTTCGTCAACACAGCCCAGCCGCTCTGGCCACAGTTCGCCATCCTTGAAGCAACCTTCCTGACGCTGGCGGCGGCGAATGTCGTGATCTGGGCCGTGTTGGCCGGCGACATGCGCGCACGGTTTCGCTCGCCACGAATGCTGCGGCGCCTCAACCGTGTCGGCGCGGGGTTTCTCGTGAGCGCGGGATTTGTGACGGCGCTGGTCCGGCCGAGCAACTGAGCGACGCCGGTTCGCCAGACGTCATGTCGGGATCAAGAGCCGGTGCTGGCCGGTGATGGGTCCGGCGTTCCAGCGAGACGGGCGCGGTAGCTGTCCATGAAGGCCTGGAAATCATCGACCATCGCGACCCGCTTCAAGACCTCGGCAAAATCGCGCGGGGCGCTTTCCACCGCCGTGATCACGCGGAAGTCCGCACCAAACGGTGTCTCCTTCATCGCCTTGCCGTGGGTCTCCCCCAGCGCGGCCAGGCGGTTCGATTCACCGTCCAGCGCCATCGCCACGGCGCGGTTCATCACGTAGCGGCTGTGTTTGGCATCCAGGGTTTCATCCGGGCCGGGCAGCGGCCCGGCGAGCCGTCCGAACACGCGCGCGGCCCCCTTCCAGTCCTGGGAACGCCAGTGGATTTCGGCGCGCAACAGATCGACATCTTCGCCCGCCAACCCAGACAATCCTGCGAGCGCCCGGTCATAGTCACCCAACAGCGTGCGGGCCCGCGATGCGGCGATCCGGCGTTCGGTGAGCAACGCGTCGGGAAGTCCGTCCGCGGCGCTGTCCTCAAGTGCCTTGAGTGCCAGATCCGGTTTGCGGCTCAACAATTGCACCATCGCCAGGCGTGTCCCGATATCGGCTTTCTCCGTGCCTTCCAGGCGAAACTCGACCTGATGGGCCAGCAGCTCGGCCGCCTGATCCAGCAGATCGACGGCCACCAGGCGGTCGGCCAGCCGCCGGATCATGGCGTCACCCGCCGCCCCGGCGGGGGCCAGCTCGCGAAATTCATTGAACAGCGCAATCGCCGTGATCGGCGCGAGCTCGTCGGCCTCGCCATCGAGATAAAGCTTCTCGAACAATGTCCGCATATCGTCGGCCAGCTGCGGCGCATGGGGATGCTCGGGGAAGTTGCTCGCCGCGCGCTTCAGAGTACGCAGGCCGTCACGAAACTTGCCGGCCGCGAGCTCAAGCTCACCGAGACGACGCAGAATTCGGAATTCGAGTGAATCGCCACGCCACACGTAGCGCAGGCTGTCCAGCGCATCGACCGCTTCGGCGGCGGTCATATCTTCCTCCGACAACAGCAGCTCGGTTTTTTCAAGGACGGCCAGTGCCCGGCTCAACCGGTCGCGACCATTGATCGTGCGGTCGTAAAGCGTGATCGCGGTGTCCACTTCGCCGTTCTGCGCGGCAATCCCCGCCTGCAGGACACGGCGGCGATCGATCTCGGCCGGCGTCAATTCCGCATCCCCGATCACCTCGAGCCAGAATTCACTGGCCACCGGATCATGTGCGGCAAGCGAAAGCTCCGCGCCCAGAAATCCGAACCGCGTGCGCAGCGTGTCGGGATAATCCTGCACGAAGCGTTCGGCGGTCTGCAGTTCGATCGATGCGTTGCGTGTGTCGCCCTGCGCACCGCGGATAGCCGTGCGCCAGAGCTCCAGCTCGGGCTCAAGGTCGAGCTCACGATCGAACAGATCGCGCTCCGCCCCGGCGATATCCCCCATCAGGAAACGCCCCGCGCCACGCAGCGCGCGCAGGGTCGGTACCCGGTCCATTTCCGGCGCGCGTTCGACAATGATGTCGATGATTCCCGCGGCCCGGTCGGCCAGGCCATGGGCCAGATAGAACCGCGCCACTTCCAGACGCGCGGCGTTCCGGTCGGCCGGCTCCGCCTTCTCGACCTGCGCCATCAACTCGCGCTCCGCAGCCGGATAGTCGCCCAGTTCGGCATGGCGCCATTCGACAAAACGGAACAGGCGTTCGATATCATCGCCGGTACCCGCTTCGAGAACGCGCGTGCGCGCCGATGCATCGGTCAGGCGCAATCCGCCGACGGCCGTGATGATGACCCGGTCGTCGCCGGCCCGCACATCAACCCGGTCAGACACCGGCACGACCGCAACACCCTGGATGGACACGAGCAGCCGGAAATCGGGGAACGCGTGGCGCCGGGCGACGCCGTCGCCCGCCTCGCGCACGGGGACCACCTGAAATTCGTCGCCAATCTCCGGGTCGACAATGCTGATGGGGGTTCCCGGCAGGGTCGGGCCGACCGTCACGGACGGAACACTGCCGATATTGGCGCGCACATCCATCGCCAGTTCCGGCTTCAGCAATTGCGGCGCCAGGACAATTTCCCAGGCGGCGCCATCGCGCGCGCTCAGGGCGTTATAACCGGCGATCGTCGTCAACCTGAGAATGGTGGCGCTGTCATGAGGCACCTGCTCGACGTCGCGCACGAAATCGCCCGCAACGGCGATGATCCGCTCGGGGTCGATCCGCACGATACGGTCGAACACGATCCACAGGCGTCCGCCGCGCCGAAACAGGGCAGCGGCGGTCGGTTCGTCGAACGGGAAGCGGATCAGGGCACCGTCGAGTTCGGATTCCACCTCGATATCCAGTGTCGCCGCATCGTCCGGCAACCGGTCGGGATTGCGCGGCGCGGGAATCATCGCCGGCGGGCGAAGATCGAGCGGCGCCGAAACCGCCCGGGCCATTGGCGGCGGCGCGACGGCCTCCGACGTTGCGGCGTTCGTCTCTGCGACGGGCGCGGCGGGTTCGGGCGCAGCAGCAAGAGCCGGCGTCGCCGGTTTGGCCGGAGGCGTGGCCGCCGTCACCCGGTTCGCCGGCGCGTCGAACACATCGACCACGACCTTGAAACCGTCGCGGAAATGGCGAAGTCGGCCGGTCACGTCGAGGCGCACGGTCGTGCGGCCCGCGGACACGGGCTCGGCTGTGGCGGCGGCGAACCCCCGCGCGTCACGAACGTCGGCGGGCACGAACCGGATATCGGCGGGCCGGCTGAACCGCATCGTCACGTCGCCGTCCTTGTTCTCGACGCGATAACCCACATTCGACGGCCAGTCGAACACCAGGCGGGTAAAATTCGAATGGCGGCCGAAGCGGGTCGCAACCTGGGTGACATCACGGGCCGCGGCGGCGCGCCCCGCGGCCGACATCTTGCGAAGGTCGATCACGATCGAACGATCATTCACGAAATCGCGCATCCGGTGTGGGGCCGTCAACGTGGCGACGATGGTGTTGTCACCGTCCATCGACATCGCGCGGACATAGTCGCCCAAGACACGCGGCACATCGCCAAACGCGGCCGTTACAGGCGCATCGAACGTGATTTCGACGCGGTTTCCGTCGATCCGGGCCTGGTATTCCATGGTGCGCGGGAGGTCGAGGACGATACGGCCGAAGTCGGCGTGCTCACCGGCGCGCACCACCACGGTTTCCGAGGCAAATGCAGGGCCGGACCCGGACGTGACGAAAAGCAGGCCCGCGACGAACAGCGACGTCCAGAAGGCCCGAATTCCAGGGATCCGGTTATTTATCAGTTGATAAATTATTTCAGCCCCCCGGTCCGGTCCCGGACCACGATATCGACGCGCCGGGCCAGTTCATGGCGGCGCGCCGTCGGCAAATCCGGGTCGATTTCGTCGAACCGTCCCGCCCCGGCACCGGCGACGCGGATCGTGCGCCCCACCCCGGCGGCGTTGAGCGCACGCGCGACGGCGGCCGCGCGGGCGAGCGACAATTCCCAATTCGTGTCGCGCCCGCCATTGCGAACCAGGCGCGGGTCGGCGTGACCGACGACGTCGATATCGTTCTTGATCCGTCCCAGCACCCCGGCCAAAACGAAAATCGAGCGGCGGCCGTCGTCACCGATGCGGGACCCGCCGCTTTCAAACAGCAATCCCGCCGGCAGGGTGACGATCAACGAGCCATCAACGACCCGCATCCGCGCACCCTGAAGGACCGGCTGTTCGGCCACATGGCCCGCCAGAATCCGGCGCAGATAGCCCAGATCGAGGCCGTCTTCGGCCAGCAACTGGGTGATGTTCTGCTCCGCGGCGGGCTTTGCCTTGTCGGCCTCACGGGTGAGATCGAACTGGCGGTCGAGTGCATCCACCGCGCCGTTCCAACGGTCGGTGTCGACCTCGGACATCGAGAACATCAAGACAAAGAACGCGACCAGGACCGCCGCCAGATCTGCGAAGGTGACCAGCCACTGGGCGGGCTGCCCGGCGGGTTTTTTCCGCCCCAACAGCATCGGCCGGCCGACGATCGTGGGCGGGGTCGTGGCGGGTGTTGCGGGTGCACTCATGGCGACACCTTCAGCGGCGCAAAGGGCAGATCGGTGACGCGAAACTCGATGCGCAATTTTCTCGGATTGCCTTCGGCCAGACCCGTGGCAAGCTGATGGGTCTCAAAGCCGACGCGCTCGAAACCGCGAACGACCGCACCGGCGCGGCGGGCCGCAACATCGATTTTCTTCGGGTCGGCGGCATCGAGCTTGCCGACACCGCGATAGGTGGTGACTTCGAGATTCAGCCGTGTGCCCGGCGGTGGTGGCAATACCCGCCCCGTGATCCGGTTCGCAAAGAGCAGGAGCGCCGGCGCCGGCTTCGTGTCCCCCGAAAACAGCGCATCCGCATCGATATCCAGCACGACGACATTGCCGAGCTGCACAAGATCATATCGCCCGACCCCGAACAGGGTCCGCAACAGCAGGCTGACCTCCGCGTGAATGCTGCGGGCAGCCCCCACTTTCCCGACAAACGAACCGAACTCATGCTCGCGGCCGGCCGGATTTCCAATATTGAATGTGGCGTTCAGGCTACCGATGACCGCGCGGGTTTTGGTGGTCTCGAACTTGGCCAGCGTGTTGAGCATGACGAAGAACGCCAGCAACAAAAGGAAGATGGACAGCATGGACATCACGCCCGACGGGCCGCCACCGGATTTGGCGCGCGACGTGGCGATAGCCGGTCCTTGCGGGGCGTCAGGGATGTTTGATATCGCCATTCGATCCGTTCGCGAAGAATGTCCGGCCTTGCGCCCGGGCGCCTCAGCCGCCCGCCGCGCGTGCCGAAGTCAGATCGACGGTCTTGCGCCGGGCCAGCTCCTCGGTCACTTCACGCGCGCGCGCGGGCTGCATCGCAGCCAAAATCGGGGCGGTTTTCCGTTCCTTCATCCGCTCCATGATGCCCAGCAGGGTCTCCAGCTCGAGCTCACCGAGAATGCGTGCGGCATCCTTGGGCTTCATTGTCTCGTAGATCTTGACCACGCTTTCCAGCTCGGCCTGTTCCTGTTTGTCGTACTGACGTACGAGCGCCTCGATCGTCGTCCGGATCTCCTGCAATTCGGCAATCCGCGTATCGATTCGGGCCTCGGCCGCGTCCAGTAGACGGTTCCGGGCATCGATCTCATCTTCGCGCGCAATCAGTTCCTGGCGCCGCTTCGCGAGATCCTGAAGGAGATCCAGCTCCTCGTCGGTGAACCGGGTGACGGGATCGAAGGAATCATCTTCCTTCGGCTCCGGGGCACGGGCGGCCTGGACCGGCGCAGCCTTCACGGGTGCCTCGCTTTTGGTTTCCGCCAGCGCAACCGTGGTGCCGCCAATTTCGATCCCACCGGCAAACTCACCGGCGCGCACGGTCAGCAACAGCCCCGCCGCGACCACCAGAACCGGCAGAAGACGAATGGTCCGGAAGAATTTTCGGGCCAGGCGAGGCATCAGCGCAGCGCCTCTTCGGCGCCCGCCAGCTTGCGCGCCGAGGCAAGCCAGGCCGGGGTCTTGTCGAAGCCGTCCTCTTCGGGCGCATCGTCAAACGGAGCCTCAAATGTCTCGCTCTCATCATCGGGTGACGCGAACAAATACTGCGCCGCCGGATCGTTGGCCGCCGGGCGTGACTTGCGCGGCGGCTCGCGCCGCACAGTTTCCGTGTGCGGCAGTTCCCGCGCCCGTCCATCGGCAATCAGGCGCTCAAGCTTGTCCGCCTGTGCCTCGGCACGCGACACCAGAAATTCGAGATCGTCGCGCAGCGTGACCGTTGCACCGCGTTTTTCGTCCAATTCCGAGGCGCTGGCATCGGCCACCCGCTGCAGCAGCGCGACGCCGTTCTCCGCGCGTTCTGTCGCCGCAACGAATTGTTTGAGCATCTTCTCAAACCCACTGCGATCAGCCCGCAACCGTCCGAGTTTCCGGTTCAGGATGACAGCGTAGGTGATCGTCGCGACCAGCAGTGTCGCGACAATGATGTCCAGGTAAATGGCGGTGCTCATTCGGGGTCCTCGTTTTGGGCCAGGCGATCCTCGACCTGGACCGCGACCATGTTGCCCTTGCGGCCGATCCGGCCCGTGAACATCGGCACCTCGCCGCAAAAGAGTTTGATCTCGGAATCCGGCCCGGTGTTGAGAGGCAAATGCTGGCCCTTCTTCAGGTTCAGCACGTCGTTGAGCGATACGGTCTGCTCGTCGAGCACGGCGCGCAGGGGCACGTCGGTCTGCCAGAGTTCGGACGCCAGATGGTTTTCCCAGATCGAATCCCGGCCGAATTTCTCACCCATGAACATCTGCAGCAGCAGGTCACGGACCGGCTCAAGCGTGGCGTAGGGCAGCATCAGTTCGAGCTTGCCGCCGCGATCTTCCATATCGATCCGCAGTCGCGTGATGATGCCCGCATTGGCCGGACGGCCAATCGTCGCGAAACGAGGATTGGTCTCCAGCCGGTCGAGCCGGAAGTTGACCGGCGCCAGCGGATCGAAGGCCGCCGACAGATCCACCAGGACAACATTGATCATCCGTTCGACCAGATTGCGCTCGATGGTCGTGTAGGGACGGCCTTCGATGCGCATGGCGGCGGTGCCGCGGCGACCGCCGAGAAGCACGTCGACCGTCGAGTATATCAATGAACTGTCGACCGTCAGGAGGCCGTAATTGTCCCACTCCTCGGCGCGAAAAACGCCCAACATGGCCGGCAACGGAATCGAATTCAGATAGTCGCCAAAGCGGATCGACTGGATCGAGTCGATCGATACCTCGACATTGTCCGATGTGAAGTTGCGCAGGCTCGTGGTCATCAACCGGACAAGCCGGTCATAGACGACCTCAAGCATCGGCAGACGCTCATAGTTGACCAGCGCCGAGTTGATGAGGACGGAAATCCCGTCATCCTCGTGTTCGCCGTCATAACCGTCGAATCCAAGGAGACTGTCGATTTCATCCTGATCGAGGACGCGGTTGCCGGTGCCATCGTCGGCTTCGTCGCCGGCGATGGCCTGCTGCGCGGCGAGGGCCTCGTCACTCAGTGCGTCGTCTTCGGTGTTCTCTTCCAAGCTCACAACAATGCCTTCAGCTTGTTATTGGACGAGCATTTCCTTGAACAGCACATCGGTAACCCGAGCCGGGCGCACCGCCGCGTTGACGCGGAACAACAGCTCCTCGCGCAATCGGTAGATCCCCGCCGAACCGCGCAGATCCTCAACCCGCAACTCGCGGAGATAGACCTGGAAGTTGTCAACGATCCGCGGCATCGAGGATTCAAGCTTCTCGATGTCGTGGGCATCCGTGAGTTCAAGAGAAACGATAATTTTCAGAAAGTTGGAACGCCGCCCCGGGCTGTTCAGATTCACCAGCATCTGGGGCAGTTCGTAGTAAACCGAAGCGGTGTCGGTCTCGGCGTGGTCGTCGACCGCTTCCTCGGCATGTTCTTCGCCACCGCCACCCAGCACAGTATCAAGCATGCCGGTCATGAACGCGCCGGCTCCAATCGCGATGAGCAACACAGGCAACGCGATCATGATGAGCTTTTTCTTCTTCGACTTCCGAGGTCCACCCTCGTCATCGAAATCCTCATCACCGTCCGCGTCCATGCCGGTCGCTTCGAGGTCTTCGTCGTTCGCGTTGTCTTCAGCCATTGATCCAAACATCCGGGCGATTGGGGGCCATCCACCTATGAATGGCCTCGACCCGGGCAATCTATGGCCAGTCTGGTTAACAATCTGTTGAGGCGGGCCTGAATCGCCGCCGAAACCGGCAGAGATTGCCGAGCATCACGCCCGATTCCGATCATTCTTGCCGTGCGCCCTCGGGTTGATCGGCCCCTAAAGGCCGGAAATTCGGGCTTTTCCGGTCTGGCACGGCGTCTGCAAATGTTCCGGCGATGATTCGCACCAGGACACAGACATGACGACCACGTCACAAGTCGCACTTTCCTATCAGTCGGCGCTCTCGAACCAGCTCGATGTCGCCGCCAACAACATCGCCAATATGTCCACCACGGGCTTTCAGGGCAGCCGCCCCATGTTCGCGGAGTTCCTGGCCCAGGTCGATTCGGACGGCACCAAGATTTCCTATGTTGAGGATCTCGGCACGATCCGCGACATCAACCAGGGGCCCCTCGCCTTTACGGGCAACACCCTCGATGTCGGCATCCAGGGCGAGGGTTACTTCGTGGTCGAGGATGGCGGCGAGTTCCTGTTCACACGCAACGGCAAATTTCAGGTCGATGAAAGTGGCCGGCTGATCACGAGCAACGGCGCCGTGGTGATGGACGAGCAGGACAACCCCATCGTGTTCAGCCCGGATGAGGCAAGTATCGATATCAGCCGCGATGGCGTCGTGCGCACGGACAACGGGGAAATTGCAACGCTCCGGATCGTGACCTTCGTCAATCAGCAGGACATGGAGCATCGCGGCAGCAGCATGTTCTATACGGAACAAGTTCCCATCGAGGCCGCCGACACGGAAGTCGTGCAGGGCATGCTCGAAGGATCGAACGTTGTCGCGATCACCGAAATGACCCGGATGATCCAAATCCTGCGCAGTTACCAATCCGCCGCGCAGCTGATCACACAGGAAGAAGATCGCGAAACCGAAGCGATCGATATCCTCACACGTACCGTGTGAGCTGAGGAGTTACTGACATGAGATCTTTGAGCATCGCAGCCACGGGCATGCTGGCCCAGCAACTCAACGTCGAGGTCATCTCGAACAATATCGCCAACATGAACACGACCGGCTTCAAGCGACAGCGGGCCGAGTTCCAGGACCTGCTGTATCAGAGCCAACGGCGCGTCGGCTCGACATCGTCCGACAGCGGCACGATCGTCCCCGCTGGTGTGCAAATCGGTCTGGGCGTGAAAACCGCTTCGGTCTACACGATCAACGAGCAGGGCAACCTTCAGTCGACCGAAAACCCACTCGACCTCGCCATCAGCGGAGGTGGATATTTCCAGATTTCACTACCGACCGGCGAGACCGCCTACACCCGCGCCGGGTCGTTTCAATTGAGCCCGACGGGGCAGCTGGTCTCCGTGGATGGCTATACGGTCGATCCCGCGATCACCATCCCCGCCAACGCGATTCAGATCACGGTCAACTCAAGCGGACAGGTCCTGGCCCAGATCGCCGGTCAGGTCGCAGAGCAGAATGTCGGTCAGTTAACCCTGGCGAACTTCGCCAACCCGGCCGGCCTCAGCCCGGTCGGCGACAACCTCTTTCTCGAAACCCCCGCCTCGGGTGCTGCCACGGCCGGTAACCCGGGCGTGACCGGCCTCGGGACGATCCTCCAGGGGTTTCTCGAGACGTCCAACGTCAACACGGTGAGCGAGATCACCAATCTGATCACGGCCCAGCGCGCCTATGAGATGAATTCGAAGGTCATTCAGACCTCGGACGAGATGCTCAGCACCATCAACCGGCTGAGGTAGGGAAAGCTCGATGAGCCATGACATCGCACACAGCAGCCGGATGTTCGCAGCGGCCGTCACCGCCGCCCTCGCACTGACGTTCGCGTCACCGGGCCCGGCATCAGCCGACAGCGGCATCAACGCCGCAAACGGGTCCGCCCACCCCAGCGCGGGGCTTTCATTGCGCCGGCAAATTGTCATCGACCAGGACACGATCCGCCTGGGCGATCTGTTCGACGGCCCCATCAGCGCGGTCGCCGGTGTCGACGCCGACACCGTCATCGCCTATGCACCCCAGCCGGGACGCCGCGCGATCTTCGATGCGGAATGGCTTTCGCGCCTCGCGCACCGCCTGCGGTTGAACTGGCGGCCGACCACCCGGCTTGATCGGGTTATCGCCGAACGCACGAGTACACTCATCAACGGCGACACCGTGCGCGATGCCATCGCCCTTGAACTCGCGGAACGCGGGTTCGGCGAAGAGTTCGACATCGAACTCTCGAACCACAATCTGCTGATACATATCGACAGCCGCCTTCCCGGAACGATCGGGATCGCGTCGCTCACCGTCGATCCGGCCACCGAACGTTTCAACGCCATCATCACGGTTCCGGCCGACGATCCGCGTGCCAAACGGTTGAATGTCGTCGGCCGGATGTTTGCGATGCTCGAGGTGCCGATGCCGGTGACGACCTTGCGCCCCGGCGAGACGATCCGAGCCGACGACATCCGCTGGCAGCCGGTGCGCGCCCGCCTCGTCGGCGACAACACCATCACCGACGCGGACGACATCATCAACATGGAACCACGCCGGGCCCTGCGGCAGGACACGCCGGTGCGCCGCGCCGATCTTCGCCGCCCGCAAACCGTCAGCAAGGGCAATGTTGTGACCATGCTGTACGAAACACGCGCCATGACACTCAGCGCCACGGGCGTTGCGGAAACCAGCGGCACCGACGGTGACATCATCCGCGTGCGCAACCGGCAAACCAAGCTGGTTGTGGATGCCCGCATCACGGGCCCAGACCGTGTCGCGGTTCTGATCCTGCCCCAACTCGCTGCCAATCAAGGAGCGTCCCGATGAATGCCATTATCAATTCCGCGACCCAAAAGGCGCGGACGGCGCGCGCGCCACGCATCATCGCCCTGGCCGGACTCGCCATCGCCCTGACCGGCTGCAACGCGCTGACCCGGCTGGCCTCCGTCGGCGCGGAGCCGCCGCTGACCCAGATCGAAAACCCGGTCGCCCGTCCCGACTATCGTCCGGTCTCGATGCCAATGCCGGCGCCGCGCCCGATCGAGCGCAACGCCAACTCGCTGTGGCGCACGGGTGCGCGCGCTTTCTTCAAGGATCAGCGCGCCGGTGAAGTCGGCGACATCCTGACCGTCGTGGTCGATCTCGACGATCAGGCGCAAATCAACAACGCGACCACGCGGGCACGCACAGCGACAGAAGATGCGTCCCTGAATGCCCTGCTCGGCTATGAAACGAGCCTGAGTCAGGTCCTCCCCGAAGCGATCAACCCCGGCAACCTGCTCGACGCGGACAGCGCCACGAACTCGACCGGGACCGGCACCATCACACGTGACGAGGACATCGAACTGCGCATCGCGGCGGTCGTCACGCAACTCTTGCCCAACGGCAACATGGCGATTTTCGGCCGACAGGAAATCCGCGTGAACTTCGAAGCGCGCCAACTCCAGGTCGCCGGCGTCATCCGGCCCGAGGACGTGACCTCGACCAACACCATCTCTTACGACCAGATCGCCGAGGCACGCGTGTCCTACGGCGGTCGCGGACAGATTTCCGATCTCCAGCAGCCGCGTTACGGGCAGCAGGTGCTCGACATCATCTTCCCGTTCTAGGCGGCATAGGCAGCGTACCTAGTTACGGAAAGCGGGCCAGGTAGGCCACCCCGGCAGGATGCCAGGGGAAGACAAAAAGGGGCCGGTTCCAGGCAGGAGCCGGCCCTTTCTTTTGTGAACGGGATAGAAGCGGCCGGCCATCCGGTCCCAATTCCGTTGGTGCGCGCACCATGCGGAAGGTTATTCTTCAAAGCAGACTGCAACCCGTGGCTGCGCTCAACCAGACCGGCTGACGTTTCACCGAAAACCAGGCTCCTCGCCCATGTCCAACCCCGCGCCGCAATCCGTTCTCGACACCGTGGCTGCCCGCGCCCACCAGACCCGCACACCCTGTGGCGACGGGCATCTGGTCTGGCGCATATGGGGCGATGCCGCGTCTGATCTGCCCGCAGTCGTGCTTTTGCATGGCGGGTTCGGCGCCTGGAACCACTGGGTGCGCAACATTCCGGCCCTGGAGACAGAGTTCCGGGTGTTCGTGCCCGACCTGCCCGGTTGCGGCGATTCAGACGACCCGCCGGATCCCTATGATGCGACGAGCCTCGCCGCGATCCTCTCCGACGGCCTCGACCAGCTGTTCGCGGCGGACGGCGCGTCATTCGACCTGGTGGCGTTTTCCTTCGGCGGCGCCTTGTCCGGGCTGATCGCCCATGCGCAGGCCGACCGTATTCGCAGCCTGACCATCGTCGGCACGCCCATTTTGGGCCTGACTACCACGGGCAAGGCCAATGAGCTGGTCGCCGTGCCGCCGGACATGTCGCGTGAAGACGCCGCGCCTTTGTACCGGAGCAATCTGGAGAAGCTGATGGTCCACGACCCCGCCGCCGTGGACGATCTGGCCATGCATCTGCATATCGCCAACATGGGCAAGACCCGGCTGCGCTCGCGCAAGATCGCACGCAAGTTTGTCACGGCAGACAGCCTGGTGGGTCTTCCCTGCCGCCTGAATTTTGTCTTCGGAGACGGCGACCCGACCCTGCACCCGGACATGGCGGGGATTCGCGATGCCGCGGCGGCACTCCAGCCAGACGTCCCGTTTCACATTTTTCCCGACATCGGGCATTGGGTTCAGTATGAGGCGGCGGACCGCTTCAACGCGCTGCTCCCAAAACTGCTCTCAGCAAACAGCTGAACGGCCCGCGCTAAGTGTCTTCGCGGAGATTCCCCTGATCGTCGATCGAGAGTCCCGTCTCGCGGGCGGCCTCGAGCACCGAGGGATGCCAGTTGGGCTTGCCGGGATCAGGCCCGCCGACCACCGCCAGTAGCAGCGCCTCGGGATCTTCGCAGGCACAGCGAAACCCCCGGTAAATCCCGAGCGGAACATTGACCACATCGCCGACGTCCAGCGTGACCGTCTGTTCCTCGTCCCCGGCGAGCCAGTAGATCTCCCACTGACCGCGGACCGGGATGAAGACCTCTTCCGTTTCATGGGCGTGCAGCGCGGCACCGCAACCATTCTTGGCGCGGATATAGCCGACGCTGAACCCGTGAGCAGGTGCCGCGATGATCGGCGCGAGCGCCGGGTCATCCACATTCTCGGTTACGTTCAGCCCGATAATGTTGATGTTCTCGCGGGCATGCGCGGGCATGCGCATATCCAGGAACGCCAACGGGGAACCGCGCATCTGCGATGCACGCGAAACGTTGTTCGCCAGCATCTCGTCGCGGCTTACGAACGGGACTTTCATTTCTGCCTCTCTCCCTTGGCTCTTCTGACACGCAGCTCGGTTCTACCGGCCTTTTGCCGCCAGTTCGACCCGGCGGCTGTAGCGCGGATCGCCGCGCTTGATCTCCCCCAGCAACCGCGACGCCTTGAGCAGCAGAACATCGTTGGTGCCGTCGGAGTGGACGAAGCTCAGCCCGTCACGCAGCAGTTTCTCGATCGGGTTTTTCTTCATGTAACCGGTGGCCGCCCAGAGCTCGAAGGCTTCCATCAGCACCTTCACGGAACTCTCGGCTGCGTTCACCTTGCACAGAGAAGCCGCCGCGGCATCAGGGGTTCCGGAGTTCGCGGTCCAGCCGGAATACCAGAGATAGAAACGCGCGGATTCGAGCAGCATATGCATACGCGCGAGCCGCTGGGCCTGGATCTGATGTTCGAAGATCGGTTTGCCGCCCTGCACCCGCTGCTTGGCGTATTGCAGGGTCACGTCATAGGCGCGCTGGGCGACACCCAGCACCGTCGCACCGGCCTGAATATTGGATCCGAAGCGAGTCAGCAGCGCGCCCAACTCCCCGAGTGCGCCATTGGGCGTGCCCATCACGTCGGCCTGGGGAATTTCGACATTGTCGAAAATCATCGTGCCGTTGGCGACATTGCGCTGGCCGAGCTTGTCCCAGATTTCCGTCACGCTGTAGCCCGGTGTGTCGGATGTCAGCAGGAATCCGGTCATACTCTTGAGCGGCGGCTTGCGCATATCCGTACGCGCCATCACGTATATGACGTTCGCCAGCCCGCCATTCGAGATGTAGCGCTTCTCGCCGTTGAGAACCCATTTGTCGCCGCGCTTCTTGGCGGTCATCCGCACGCCGCCGTCGGGCTTGTTGTAGGGCAGGATGGAATCGCTGCCCGACAGGGGCTCGGTCGCTGCCGCGGCCAGCAGGCAGGTCGGGTCGTCCATCACCCGGGGCAGCCATTTCTTGCGCTGCCGGGCCGTCGTCAGGTGGCTGATCATGGTCATGATCTTCCACGTCTGGTCGAATGCCACCGCAATCCCCAAATCGCCGTAGGCGAGATTCTCACCGACCATCGACAGGGTCATCACATCGGCGCCGCCGCCGCCATACTCCTTGGGCACCGACAAGGTACGCAGGCCCAGCTTGTCGGCCTTGCGAATGATATCCCAGTTGAATGATTTGGCCGGATCCGGCTCACGGTCGCCAATCTCGGCGACGGGGATGATCTCCTCGATCGCAAATTTCCGGGCCTTGTCGCGCAGGGCGAGCTGCCGCTTCGTCAGTGCAAATTCGACCATCTTTTCTCTCCGTTTTTAATTCTTTCGTTGCAGAGCCGGGCGTTCTCCCCCGTCACCGGGCGCTAATCGTCGTACGTCAGCGCGCCGCGACCCAGCAGGGTTTCGGCCTGCAAATCCTCAAACAGCGTCTCGACTTCCGTGAAGTGCACGCGTTTTCCCACCGCAGCCTTGATCGTGCCCTTGGCCATGACGTCCATGGTCTCGAGCAACTCGGTCCGCGTCGAATGGCGTGAGCCCGTGACGATTTTCTCGGTGATCAGAAGTTCGATCGGGTTGATTTCGACATTGCCCGGCTTGGCGCCGATCACCACGGCACGGCCCGCCGTCGTCAAGGCCGCGATCGCCGCCCCGAAGGTCTCGGGCGCGCCGACATAATCGACTGCGGCCTCGACGCCCTTGCCGTCGGTCAGCTTGCGGGCCGCCGCGGCGACATCGTCGACGGCGCGCACATTGATGACCTCATCCGCACCCCATTGCCGCGCATAGTCCAACTTCTCATCGGAAATATCGGCCGCGATGACCCGCGCGCCGAAGGCCTTGGCCACCTGAATGCCGTGGACGCCCACGCCCCCGCCGGCACCGATCAGGAGCACATCGTCATGGGGCGCAATCTGCGCGCGTTCGCGCATGCAATGCCAGTTGGTGTTGACCGCATCCGCCGCGATGGCTGCGCCCTCATAGTCGAGGCCCTCGGGAATCGGCAGGAAATTGCCGGCAGGCAGAACCACATAATCTGCATAGCCACCATCGACATGGACACCGACATACCCACCGTGATTCTCGCACAGAGTCTCGCGCCCGCCATGACACCAGCGGCAATACCCGCAATTCAGATAGAAATAGACCGCGCACCGGTCACCGGGTTTGACGTTGGTCACGCCGTCGCCGACCGCGACGATGTCGCCGCCGAGCTCGTGGCCCATGACCCGCGGCGCCTCGCCGCCGAACACCCCGGTGCGCATCGTCACGAGGGTCAGGCCGACCCCTGCGGCGCGCACCTTCAGCATAGCCTCGCCGGGCCCGGGTTCCGGGTCGGGACGTTCCTCAAGTGTGAAGGGCTGGCCCCATTCCCTGACGACCATCGCACGCATCGCGCTGTCTCCCATCGGTGTGTTCGTCGCGCACGCCTCTGGACGGGCATGCTTGCGCAAACGCTAGCAGGTTTTGCCGGGGCATGCACAAGCCGCGCAGAGGCAAACGGGCGCCCGCGGAGATACTTTTCAGTTGGGTGAATTCTGGTCCGTCAAAACACTGCGCTCGGGGGCCCATGGCTACTCGTCGCGGTGGGTTTTTTCCATCCGCTCGTGGCGTTCCTGGGCCTCGATGCTCATGGTCGCGATCGGCCGCGCAATCAGCCGCCCGACGCCGATGGGCTCACCGGTGTCTTCGCAGTAGCCATATTCGCCGGTCTCGATACGGCGCAGCGCGTCGTCGATCTTGGAAATCAGCTTGCGCTCCCTGTCGCGGGTGCGCAGCTCAAGGCTGCGCTCGCTCTCCAGCGAGGCACGGTCGGCGATGTCCGCCTCCTGAATACTGGTCGTTTGCATATTCTGGAGGGTCAGTCCGGACTCGCGCAGCAGATCTTCGCGCCAGGCGATCAGCCGCTGGCGAAAGAACTCCTGCATCATGGGATTCATGAAGTCCTCTTTGTCTGTCGGCGCGTAATCCGGAGAAAGCATATTTGACGACATGACGACCTAATTCCCCTAAATCCTGAATCTGGAACATGAGGCTAATTTCGGCGCGGAATATATGCGCGAGACCCCGTGGCGGCAAGTACCGTCGCGTGACGAAATTGTGACGCCAGACCGCGTTTGCAGCCTGGCGAGCGGCCGAACAACAACGATGTCGGATTTCTGTTGGTCCCGTTGGGGCCAAATAGGCCACAGCGAACCGAAACCGGCCCGGCGCGCGGGCCTAGATCATGGAAAGCTTGGCCAGCTCCACGCGCGCGCGCAGCTCGATCTCGTCGATCAGAGCCGCGAGGCGAGGTTCCACCGCGTCCGTGCGGCGCTGGGCGAGGCGAATGACGATATTCTGCAGGGTCGCACCGGAAATGCTGCCCGTCAGAATACCGACACGAATACGGTCCAGCTGATCCAGCA
>Ga0209578_10000587_pt1 | contig 42927 bp, 41 predicted proteins | sample tdAd472_FD_187127 | JGI IMG/M metagenome (GOLD analysis project Ga0209578, IMG submission 187127) | Marine sediment microbial communities from the Atlantic coast under amendment with organic carbon and nitrate - tdAd47.2 (SPAdes)... | ecosystem: Environmental > Aquatic > Marine > Coastal >...
CACATGGAGATTTGGATCTATTTTTTCTCCTTCATCGAGGAATAATTCTAATCTTTGGAATGGAACATTATCTGATGAGTAGTGAAAATTTTAATTCAGATAAAATAAAATTTGCTCCACCAATTTTTCCTTCAATCATGGCGCCAAATGGCTTTCTTGATCAATTTCGAGAAAGTCACGCTCTTTGGTATTATTATTTGTGTGCGCGTCAAGCATATGAAGCAAGTGTTGTTGATCCAATGGAATATGAGGGGGAAAAAGATTCACAAGTAAATTACTTTGAATTATTTAGAAACATCGCAAAGATTTATGGTGTTCAGCCAGAAAATATGGCAAATTGTTGGCATCAAATTGATGCACAATGTGGAGTTAGTTTACTTCCAAAACTTCCAGATGAAGATAGATACAGATTCAACAAGAAAATAATACTTTCATAGATGTATACGCATGTACACGAATGTACACGAATGTACACGATGGATACATTATTAACGGAGTTACATATCATGCAAATTGAAATCAATTGTGAACACACCCGACAAACATTGGCCAGAATTTATAATACTATTGTTCCTCGCATAGGTGAAGGGCTTCATTTAGATCCAATAAATAATACACAACAACCAATTCATGGGCTTATTACTGAAGTTAATTGGGATTTTACAGACATTCCCCGTGTTAGAATTTATATAAAACAATGAATACTACTTTTCAAATAGATGAATTTGAATGGGAATCAAATAAGGATAATTTTTATTCTTATGCTGACGCAATTAAAGCTATTTTTCCAGAAATAGCAAAACAACATCCAAGAATTAATTTTATTCTCGCACAAATTAAAATGTATAATCATGAACTTGATTCTATTATGACAGATTTACAGGACACTTCTAATGCCGACACTGAATGAAACACTTGAACAAAATACATATTTTCGTATTCTTGAATACGGTTCTGCCATGACAAAGAAAACGTGGTGGGCTGGACGCGCAGCGGAAGCCGGGTTTAATGTTTTAATACTTGATTGTGATGGAAAAGTCGGTGTATTAAAACAGCTCTCTTCAGCTGCAAAAGAGCGTGTATTTGTAATTGATATTATGGATATGCCTTTGCGTGCTGTTGCTTCTGAATTCATGACATATTTTCTCACAACAAATAAACTCCTTTGGAACACGCGCACAAAACAAAAACTTCATTCACTTTCCCCTGAACAAATTCAGACTCCTGAACTTCTTAAAGACATTATCCTTATTGAACCAGAAAAATTAAATCGTAATTGGGTCATTGTTATTGATTCATACACAGCACTTGTTGAATCTCTAGTCAACCGTTTTGCACTTGAAAACAATATTGATCTTTCAGATGCAAAAAAGGTTGATTGGGACGGTTATGGTTTTACTGGGCGCATGGCTTCATGGATTATCTCAACACTGAAACAACTTTTAAAATGCCATATTATTGTTATTGGACATAAAGACATATATGAAAAAAGAAAAACAATAATTGTTAACGGGCGAAAAGAACAGACAATTGAATGGCAACGCCAGCAACCAAAATCTACATCTGGTCCACATGCTATGTTGCTTGCAAAACATTTCACAGACATTTTAATTTTTAAATTAATTGGAGAACAATTTAAAATAGAAGTACGTGCAAGTTCAGAACAAGATGGTGGAGGGATTTTCATTCCACCAAATCTTTACACTTGGGATGAACTTTCTTTTACAAAAGCATGTGTATTTGCAGGGATGCCAATCCCTGGTGAACATCCAACCCCGGACTTTTCATTATCAATTGAACAGGCACAAACCTTTGTTACAAAAGGAAAACGTGCAACTCCCTTAACTCAATTATCAGGAGGTGTAATCACACCAGAAACAAAGGAAAAAACTACACCCACAGTTTCACCCACGGGTTCAACATCACCGTTTCAAGATCTTTTTAAAAAATAGTAAAGCAGGAGACATACCATGATTGTACGTGAATTGATTGAGGCATTACTTGATTTCAATATGGCAGCGGAAGTTACTCTTCTTGCAGATGATGAAAAACTTCCGATTACAAATGTTGAGGAGGACGAAGAAGACGCTGACGTAGTAATTTCTATTGATTAATTCTTAAATTAATTTATAGATTAATTTTATCTCTTTCTATTATTAAAGGTATTTAAACATGAGCGAAGAAAATGTAGTTGCAATTGGAACAGAAGCCAGCAATGATTTGCAGCAGGTTAACATGCTTGACCTTGCAAACATTGATTTGACTAACGTTGAAGAATTTCGTTTTTCAAATCGTCAGGCCGGACTTTACGATTGGGAAATTAAGAAAGCAGAAATTGTTCAGGTTGAAGCAAAAGGTATTGCGCGTGCAGCAGTTGTTTTTGAACTGGAAGTTCTCAACTGTTTGACCTTGGTTGACAAGAATGCTGATCCTGCTGAACAGATTGGTGAACAGCATCGTGAAACATTCTTTATCATTGATCCGAAGAAATCAATTGGCCAAGTCGTTGCATTCATTCATGACATTGGACACCTCGGTCAGGGACCGTTAACAGCTGTTTTAAATGATGTTCAAGGTCTACGTTTTCGTGCTGCCATTCGACAGACGAAAGACAAGAATGATACCAGTAAAGTGTATTCAAATCTGGATCGCAATACAGTTCAGATTTTGGAAACTGATGGTGGTACCGGAGAAGAAGCGCAAGTGTCAGTATATGGTGGTACCGGAGAAGAACCGACACCGGCATTTGCTGGCATGGGCAATTAAAACAAAAGATAGAGAATCACAAGTTCAAGTAAAGTAAATACAGGCAGAATCTTTAATGGATGAAAGATTCTGCCTTCTTTTTTGGAGACTGATAAAATTCAAATGAAAATTCTTTGGCTCACACCTCCTCGTTTCGCTGGCGGTTTAAAATCCCTTCTCAATTCTTACTTGCAACGTGCAGGTATTAATCCTTTTGATATTGAATTCGAATGTCTTACCACTGGATGTTTAATTAAAAAAACTAAAACAACATACACGTGGAAAAAAGAAAACCAAGCTGCATTTTTTAATCAACTTTTGAATTACAGTCCGGACATTGTCATTGTCAATGACAAGGCCGCACTTGGTTTTATTACAGACAAATATATTTCACTTGATAAATGTCGTGGCAGTGTATTTAAAATACAAGACAAACGTATTCCAGACAAAGAAATCCCTTGCCTTGTTATTGATGACATTTATAAAATCAAATCAACTAAAACTGGTGGTTGGATTTTTCTTCAAGACCTCCAGAAAATTAAACGTTGGATAAAAGGAGCACAAAGACATGAACCAAAATTTCAATACACAGTGTGTAAAACTACCAGACAGCTTACGGCGTTTGCAGAACAAGCAAGCGAAAGACATACACGTATACTGGCAAATGATATCGAAACTTCTGGTCGAGGAAGAAATTGCATCATTACTTGTAGTGGTTATACCCTCCTCAATGATAATGGAAACATACATACGTTTGTTTTACCGTTTTTTGATGGATCAAAAAGTACCGGATGTTTCTGGGAAAATCCAGCAGATGAAGTATATGCATGGCAAATCATTCAAAAAATACACCGTTCAAATATCTCAAAAACCTTCCAGAATGGAACTTACGATAACACCCATTTAATAAGACACCATTGCCCATCAAACAACTGGTATCTTGATACATTGAATTTCATGCACGCATTATTTCCTGAATCAAAAAAGACGCTTGCATTTATTTCTTCTTTGTGTCTTGATTATTATACTTATTGGAAAGACGAAGGAAAAGAAGATGACAATGAAAATGCAAAAGGATCGGGATCAACAGCAGATGCAGTGCCGACCACTGCAATTGGCATGGAAAATTACTGGCGATATAATGCGCTGGACTGCCATAACACTTTATTATGTACTTTGCATTATGTTAATTTATATTCTAACGAAAAATTAGATTGGGCTTTATTTAATTATTGTGAAGAAATTGAACAGGTCACTGGCCCCGCTTTCGCAATGTCAATGCGTGGCGTGAAAATAAATCAAAATGTAAAAACATTTCTGTCTCAACAAAATCTTACAGCAACAAACAAAGCATATCGTGATTTAAAAATTATGGTAAATGATGATGACTTCAACCCCGGCTCACCAAAACAAGTTGCTTCGCTTATCTATAATGTTTTACGTGCACAACCAATTCCACGAAAAGCTGGAGAAACAGGGGAACCTGTTCTCAAATTAATTCAAACACAAAATCCTTTATTAGAAATTATCATTAATCAAATTTGGAAAACAAAAAAGCCTGCTAATAATGTTTCAAAATATGGCGACTACCAACATGTAAATCAAATTGAATCAAAATCAGAAGATTCAAAAAGCGCAAAATCAAAAGCATCAAAAGGACTAACTCTTTTAAATGGCCGTTGGATGTATAAAATGAACGGCACTGGAACGGAGACTTGGAGATATGCAAGCAAAGCACACGATCTTTGGATTGGAACTCAGATCCAAAATGTCCCTTATTCCATACGCCCCATGGTGGAAGCTGACCCCGGGTACATATTGTTTGATATTGACTACGCCCAATCAGACGCATATTTTACGGCGTTTTCCTTGGAAGAACAAAACTTTATTAAAACAATGTTATCGCCCGACGATACACACTGTTTACATGCAGCGTTTTTCTTCAAACGTGATTTCAATGAATTGGTTACTGCACACAAAGCTAAACTTGATTGGTGTTCACACAATATTACCGGCGTTAGGTCCATTACAAAACGTGTTGTGTATGGTGCGAACTATCTCATGGCAGGGTTTACATTGTTTATTACAATGGGAAAAGAAGCTGTCGCAGCTGCCGCACTTCAACTTGGATATGCAGAAGAAGAAGTAAACAACTGGGAATATACTAAGTATATTAATCTTTGCACAAGAATGTTAGCAAGTTATTTTGAATTGTATCCAGGATTAAAACCTAGATTATTATTGGAGATGAATCATGCAACTAGAAATGGTAATAGATTTCAATGTGCCTTTGGAAAAACCAGAACATTTTTCGGAAGCCTTACAAGCGATAATGCAAGCCAGCGAGAATTTGCAGCATTTATTGGTCAAGGGGGAACAGCTGGAAATATTAATAAAGCACTCCGAAATGTCTTCTATGATGGACTGGAGCGAAGGGGTGTTATGTTGTTGTTTCAAGTTCATGATTCCATCATTGGACAAATCCCGAGTACGCATCTTAACCTTTTGGACGAAATTCAGGCAGCAATGGCCAACACATGTGTTTTACACGGCCGCACCTTTACAGTTCCAACTGACGTACAAGTTGGTAGAGGATGGGGAAAGCGAATGATCGGGTATAAAAAAGGAATAACAACACTTGCTGATATAGATAAACATGACAATGAATGGTTTGAGAAGAATTGCCATGCCAATTATTCAACCAATTGATCCATCAAAAGTATCAAAGACATCAAAGACAACAAAGACAACAAAAACTTTTGATAAATTTAAACAATATCAAGAACAGCCAGAGCAAAAAAATCGAAATGAAATAGTTACAAAATATCCTTGGATAACAAATGAATTTCTACGTACTTATCTCGCATATGTAGACAATACTGAATCACCAAGGCTAATGCATATATGGAGTGTCGTTGCTTGTGCTGGTGCAGCATTAGGTAGACACGCTTGGATTGAAACTGGACTAGGAAAAATGTATGGCAATCAATATATATTACTTGTCGGCCCGCCCGGAACAAGAAAGAGCACTGCTATCAACCTTGCTAAAAACAGACTTACAAATGCAACGTCCGTTCGACTTGCTCCAAAAGATACAGGAGGCAAAAGACAAGGACTTATCTCAGCAATTACCGATATTAATAATGCCGACGACAACACGAATATCAAAGATTGGGCGGCCCTTGATGCAAATGATGCGCTCTCTTTACTTAGTGATTTGGAAAATCTTGAGATTAAAACCCAAACCCAGGAAGATAAACATTGTATCTACGTCTGTGCTTCCGAGTTCGGTTCCTTCATTGGCCAAAATAACCTTGAGCTCATCCGTTTTCTATTGGAGATGTGGGATTGTGAAGACTACCCCTACCAATTAAAAAATAGTAAAGAGATTTTAAAAGATCCAGCATTAACTTTAATTGGCGGAACAACAGCTACAGACATGAGCGTACTTCTCCCGCCAGAAGCAATCGGTCAAGGCTTCATGTCTCGATGTGTTTTAGTTTTCGGCCCAGAAAAATACAAATCAATTCCACCTTCAAAAGCCCGGCTCGATAAAACACTTGAACCAATTATTGAAGATCACTTCAGTTGGATTATTACAGATTTAAAAGGTGCCGTTCCATTAACACCTGAGGCATCAGATTTATCAGATAAAATCTACATGCAAGCAATCAAAATAAAAGACCCGCGTTTCATTTATTATTCTGAACGCAGACATGACCATCTTTTAAAACTTGCATTCTCTTTAGCTGTATTAAACAAACAGAAAGAAATAAGAATAGAAGATATTGAACAAGCAAATACATTACTTGAACACACAGAAGAAACAATGCCAGAAGCACTTGGTGAATTTGGACTCTCACCATTGGCACAAGCGAAACAAAAGATCATTGAATTTATTATGCACGCTAATGAACCTGTAACAGAACAAGTTCTTTGGGCAGTAATGCAGAGGGATATGAAGTTAATTGATTTCAGAAATTGTCTTTCTGATTTAATGAATGCAAGGAAAATGGTACAAGTAAATTCAAATTATGGACCAGCATATGTTTATAATGATGCAGCGTTTGAAGCTATTAGTTTATTGACTGATGATTTTGATGTATTAACAGAACATGAAACACAATTTTAAAGGGAAGAAGAAAAAAAAATGTTATTAATCTGGAAAGACCTTGAACTTATAAAAGAATATCGAATAGGAACAAAACTCTGTGGTATTCAAAGAAAAAATCAACGCCCAGATTTAATTATAATAACTAATGATGAAATAAATGAGTTAAGTAAAAACCCACACTTGGATACCTATCAACGAATGCGATATTATAATGGATTAATATTTGCAATTAAAAATTCTTTACCTGAAAATCTTTTATTAGGAATTAAATTTGGAGATAAAGAAATGAGTAACTCAAAACCTGGCATGTCTAGTTTCACAGAAGAACAAATTCGTCAATGGATACGTGAAGAAATTCTTGAAACAATTAATAATGAACAGGGTTTTCATTTCTGTACTTGGTATACAGACATGATAACACAACTGAAAAATCGGATGAAAAAATAGAAGATACAATCAGCGCATGAAAAGAGTTGACAGGAAAACGAATTGCAACCCTGTATTACGGGAGCGAACGGTCGGGAGGCTTCGCCATCCCACCCGCTCTTTTACCCTATCCAGGGGGCTTGGGCCGCAATCCCCTGTCAACTCTTTTAACGCTTGCAATACTTACAACGGGAGATAACAATGGACGACAAAGATTTTGAAATTCTTACATTAAAAAATGCATTAAGTAAAGCAAGATCTGAACGCGACAATGCAATGTTTAGACGTGATGTAGCTGAGTGGGCTGTTATTGGTATTGCAAATGCCAACAGTAAAATAACAATAGCACGTAATGTTGATATAACCACTGATTTAATAACAGTATTTGGACGTACAGCAGGGCAAGAAATATTAAATGAATCTGGTTTGGCATTTAAAGATCATGCATTGGTATATGAACTTAAAGCACATATACATTATCTAGAAAATCATGCGAGAAGTTCAGGATTACAATTTGATTCGTATAAAGATCAAAGATTAACTGCATTACCTGATGATATATTTCGCCCTAGCTGGGGGTGTTCATATAATGGATTTAAAGATGTAAAAAAATAGAACAAAAAGAAGCCCGCTAACTGCCGACAAACAATTAGCGGGCTTTAAAATAGCGGAGGAGGAGACAACCAGACCGCTAAAACTTTCTCAATACAAACATGTACTTTAATTATCACTCAAGAATAATAACCTTGCAATTCTATTCTGATCATGACTTGCCTTTATTGCTTTCGCAATTTCAAGATCAACCTTACTTGTCTGGCCTTTCACAGTTTGACTTACGAAATACCGCCTGAAGTTCTCGCCCGTTCCGCCTGCCATTGTATAACTTTCAAGTGCATTCTCTACGTCTTCACTTGTCAACCTTCCGGCCCGGACTTTTGATTTCAAACTGTTGGCCAATCTTTCTTTCAGCGCTCCGCGAATACGATCAGTCGATCGGTTCCTTCTGTTCTCTTGTCGTAATTCATCAGCAACCAACGGTTTAAAACCAAGTGCCCTACTTACAGTTCCAATTTGATTCCTTGTATTCTGTTCAATGATGTTATCATTTACATCAACAGAGAATCCTTGGCCCCATTCAATTGCGTTTGACAAACCTTTATTTAAATTACTTGCCGCTATAATTTGTTGGAACTGATTCAAATCAAACCCACCTTCTTCTTTGATTGAATCAATGACCCGCCCCGTTGTTGACGCAAATCGTTTACTCAATCGAAAAGCTGGGACAGAATCCAAACCTGCACCTGATTGTAAAGGAAGACCAATGGCAACACGTGGTCCAATACTGACACCAGTTAAACTAGCAACAGAACCATTCAACAGTGCATCTGCTGCATCCTGCCCCATTGCTGTATTCAATCTATCTGCTAAATTTGAATCACCATCCATATTACTAGATAGTTTTTGAAGGAAAAGATCAGCACCTGGTACAGACTCTGCGCCAAATAACATTGTTTGCAGACCGACTTGATTTATTAATACTCCACGTGAACCAGTTTCAACTGCCTGATAAATACGTTGGAGATAATTCCACATAAATGTAGTGAATAATCCCAACGGCATACCTGCTGCACCCTGAAAAACAACAGGCCGATTGACTGGCCGAAAATCTGCAATGACATTATTAGCTTGTTTGTGTGCAAAAATCATTGCAGCTTCATCATCAAGCTTTAACAGTTTCTTACCCATGTTTGCAAATGTCATGAATGAAAAAGCGCGGGCCCCGATTTCCGTCTTGTCTGTTATAAGACTTGTTTTATTTGTGAAGCTTCGAATTAAACCAGGCAGGAATTTCTCACCTGTACGGGAAAAGATTTCAACTTGCTCTGCTGCGAACTGATCGAAATACCCGGCAGCCTTTGCTCTGCGTGCAAACTCTCGTCCTTCCGGTGAAAACATGTATTGAATACCAGACATTACAGATCGCGTTGGAGATATTTTAGCGATACCTTCTGGAGTTGTAGTTCCCCATGCACCAACACGAACAATTTGTTCTGAAACAGTTTCATCAAGTTGACGTTGAATTGCTTTTGCAACAGGCGGAACAGTCGTTGCCAAACTGATTACGTTAACAACACCCATTCCAATATCGGCAATTCGAATTGTAAGCGCAGTTGTTATTTCATTTAATACACCAGCATGTTTTCTTAATTCTTGTGGTAATTTTACACGCGTTGTCTTCTCAATGAAATCATTGAAGTCATTGAAAGGATTAAACTCTGGTCCGAGTGCTTTGCGTGTTGCTTTGAATGCACGTTGTTCTTTGAATTTAAGTTTTGCATCTGAAGAAGCAATCAATGATTCTTTAATTGCAGGTATAGCATCGAAAGTTCTTTGCATTAATTGATCATAAACATTTTCAGCTGTTGTTAAAACACGCGTTGGTATTGAGTTTGCATCAATGTTCTTTGTACCAAGAATTGTATTTGCCATGAGATCAAATACAGTCTGTGTTTTGTCGCCTTCACCCGCAGCAGCTTTCTGTAATTTAAGAAAGTTAATCTCGGGTTCAAAAACTAATTCCCTTGTCCGCCGCCCCATATCAACAAAGTTTCTTGTTAACTGTTCAAGCATGGATTGGAATTCCTGTTCACCAACACGGATAGTTGACCCTCCTGCTGTTCCTTTTGCGGGTCCGGTTTGTGATTGTGGGCGGGAGAAATCTGTCATTTCAAAGAAGGAACGCATACGTGCGTCATTGTATCTTTGAATAGTTGATTGATCAATTAGATGTAATTGCTCATTTGCAATTTCAATTTCTTTTACTGCAAGCCGATTTGCTTCTTGTTCTGTTGCACCAGACACAGCTGTACGTACAGTCCCGGCATTGTCAGTTACATACACAACGTATTTTCCATCGAGATTTGGTGGGGGTAAATGGAAATCCTTTTTAGGAAGTGAAGGCAAATTACGTGCAACACGTAGAGCGTTTTCTTCAATGAGATTTTGCTGCGATAAAGCATTCATTGCATGGGCAGCATCCCAGGCTTTCTGTGTGATAGTTAATGTTTCACCACCAGTACCAGGCATTGGCAGCCGTTTTCCAGCCTGCATTTCTTCATTGAAAGTTTGCTTCCAAATTGCTTTGTTACGGTCAGAATCCTTTAAAGCAAATTGATACAGCTCACCACCATCATTTGAACCTGCTTTCACAGGTACAGCATCTATATCCCAGCCTTTATTCAATGAAGTTCTAAGTGAAAAGAAAGTAACAAGATCGCCTTGTGCTTGTTTCTCTAATAGTTTATTGAATGCTGTTTTTGGGTCAGGCATTCCACCTAACTTTAAAACATCATCCGTATTATTCAATAGATGTTCAATACTTTTCTCAACACGTTTTTGTGTAATGTTTGCAATAGCATCAAACTCTGCAAAACCTGGTATTCCACGCATACGGAAACTCTGTTGTACAAGCTGAGAGAATACTTTGCCAGTTGGTTCAAGTCCACCAAGAAGATTTGGCATTGCATGTTTTGCAGCGGCAACGAGTTCCGGGTTTTCTTTCAATGTTTGTGCAAGCGGGGCAACAAATAACGTTTTTGAATCTAACAAATCGCGGTACATCTTTGTCCGCAAATCCAAATTCTGGATCAAGAGATCTTCACGTGAAATAGCGTCAATACCGCGTTCAACATTGCGTGTCATAAATGCGACAGGTTTTCCACGTGTATTTAATTTCATCATATTGCCACGTAAGACAATATTAGAATTTACAATGTCATCCGTTGTTGTACTAACAATCGAATGCAGCGCTTTTTTCAACTCATCTAAATTACCAACAACATCTTCTAGTGGAATGATTTTATTGTTGTCCATCATTCCTTCAAACAACTGAAGTAAAGGATGCTGTGTATCACTTGGCAGGTTTAACATTTTAACAATGTCTTCCTGCGACAACATCTGATCAGATTTTCCGGCAGCGAGTTTTGCTGCATTGTTATGTTTAAGCTGTTGATATTCCGATGCTTTTCCTGCAAGACTATGAAACGTGATCTCGTCCGGTTTGATGTTATTACCCTTAAGTTTGCTCGCGTAAGTTGTTGCCTGCGGTGATTCGAGTAATTCACTGACATAATCCAATTGTGTATGATGTGCGTTATTGGGAACAGGAATATCAATTTTTGTAGCTGACGCGAGATTACGTTCTAATGAACTTTGTGCTGCATCATATATTGCCGTACGCGTGAAGAAGTCAGCAAACTTAATTGCTTCTGCACGGAAAGGCATTTGTTGAGGGAACAGATCTTCTGTTGCTGCTTCAAAAGGATCAACTATTTTTCCTGGAGTTGTTTTTGATTTTGTTGTTTTTGCTGCATCAGGCATATTCTTTGCTGCAAAATTTACATGCCCATTTGCATCAACAGCAACTTTTAACCCATCTTTCTTTGAATCAATGACAGACACACCGTCCTTTGCTTTAATAATCTTACGTTCACCATCCTGGAACATTGTCTTTCGACCTTGCGCAACAGACATTGAACCGTCAAGTTCAAATACCATTGTTAATGTTCTTTGGTTATCTTGAAATTCATCAACCATTGCTTGCGTTTGCGCTTTCCATTTATCTATATTGGCCGTAGATTGTGCAGTTTGTTTTGGATTGTTCTGAACTTTCTGAATCTTCCTTGTCAAGTCTTTAATATTTTGACGTAGTTTTCCCTGTGCTAAAACCATTAATGCTTCTTTTTCATCACCAACTACATCAGTAAACGCTTCAAGACTACGCGCGCCAATCATTGAATTCTCATCCAACTCAATAGCTTTCTGAAGTGTTTCAACTTCTCCCGAATCTTTATTGAAGTTAATTCGATTTGTTACACCATCAATTGGAGAGTCTTTTCCAAGACGAACGAAATCATCTTTCAATCCGACCTGTAACCCGGCACGTGTTGCATCCGCAACATCCATAACAACGCGTTCACCCGCAGCTTGTGCAGTTTCCCTTTCATCTATTACATCACGAAGCATATGCCCACGAGTTGTGATTCCAACTCCACGGTTATTAACACGACCTGAAATCTCTGTGATTGGAACTCCGCCTGGATTTTGCGCGGCCGCGGCCTTTGGTCCGAGAATACGATTTGCATTTCGATTGAAAGACATTTTAGCTGCTGCAAAAGCGCCGCCAGAAAACACTGCATTTGCTGCACCAAAGAAAATCAAATGATCTACAAGATCCATTTCATCTGGAAAAAGAAAATCACTTGAATGCATGGAACCAGCAATCGCAAGGTCAGCTGCAATACTTTCAACAACTACATCATTTACAGAACGACGAATCATTGCTCTTCGTGGGTCAAAAGCACCACGTGTTTGGTTTACAGTACGTACACCTTTATTGACAGTCTCAACCATCTTGCCTTTTTGAATAAATTCCTGGCTAAGCTGAGCATTTGATTTGCCCGTTGATGTAACAAACTTTGCAAATTTCGGGCCAAAACTTTTTTCAATTGCTTTTGCAACAATACTACCAGAACGCATAGCTTTTATAGCTATACCAGCAGGAAGAAAACTGCCGACAATATCACCAGCCAAACCAACACCGCCGGCATGAGCACGGGAAAACTGAGCAACATCAGGGGCATTCTGTTCAAGCCAATTTGTGACTTCTTCATCATCAAGAATCCCAAGTGATGTACCAAACGTATCAATCATTGATGCCAGAACAGCAGGCATTACTTGGCTTGCACCAACAAAGAAAGAATCATTTTCTTGTGCGCTTTGTTGACGAGCAAACATTGTCTGGCGTTTTGGATCTGATTCAGAATTGAAGAATCCTTCCTCTAGATTTGGATTCGCAACACGACGAGTTGTTAAATCAAATGTCGGTATTGGCATTAGAATTCCTCAGAAAAGAGAAGTAGTTTCTGGAAGTGTGCTTCCACGACGTTGAAATTGTTGTTGAACTGGTGGTCGTGCATTTTTCTCTGCATTGATTGCGTCTTCAATTGCAATTCGTGAACGTGCAGTTTCATTTGCAAAAACCTGGTTTGATTTAACAATAAATTTTTCACGTGTAGAATTATCAAAATATAATTTATTAATTCCACTAATTGTATACTTTGAATTTCCCTGCCCTCCACCAGAAAATTCACGATTAGCAAATTCTTGAATCATTTCTTTATATTTTACTCTAATAGCATCAATCGTTGGACCTTCAGATCCATCTGCGTTTCGTGAAGAAGCATAATCAAAATATACATCTTCACGAAATTCACCACCAATATTTACAGCCGAGTTATCAGCATTTAACTGTGCAAGCATATCACCATCATCAAGTGCTTCTGCGATACTGTTGTATAAATTAAATCTTCCTGCACCATGCAATGTTGAAGTTACACGATTTCGTATAGCCGGGTTATTTGCAGCTTGCGACATAACTGCAATTGGATCTTGTGCAAATGTACCGAAATCTAAAACCTTTTCTTGATCAGAAAATAACTCTTCTTTTGTAAACAAGTCAAGAACAGAATTATAAATTGTACTGTTTGTTTCTGTTCCCATAATAAGCGCTTGGGATAAAGAAGTGGCCGCGTTTTCTTGTGTCTTAAACCTGCCCTGTTGCTGCCATTCAGTAACAGCAGGTTTCATAGTTTTAGAAGCGCTTGTGATTTCACTTTGCCGAATCAACTCTAAATTCTTGGCTGCTAATTCACCTTGCCTTGTAGCAAGTAAAACAGCTGCATCTGTATCTCCACGCTTCTTAGCTTCATTTGTTGCTTTTACATTCGCAAGATAATTTGCGGCCAAAGCTTTACTTTCAGGTGAAGATTCTGGATTTTCAACAACAAATTGTGCAGATGCTTCAGGTGAAGTTAATGTTGTTGGATTTCCACCAGATACTTGAGCCCAGCTTTTTACAAGTGAATCAGCATTTGCAAGTGTGGTTTCCATTTCAACTGTTTTGTTTCTTTCTCCAACAGATGCTTCTTTTAATTCTCCACGACGTTGACGAAGTTCCGCAACACTGAATTGCATTTCTGCAAATTCTGCATTTACAATACTTGCATCTGCTTGGCCAGCATTTTCCATGCCATTTGTAATAAGTGTATTTAAATCTGTTTCATCAAAATTACGAAGTGCAATTGCACGTGCCCGTTCTTTATCTATTAAACTTGCACTTTTTCGTGAAAGTCGATTCATTGCTGCCGCATCTTCTAGCCCTTGACGCCGAAGCATTTCTTCGCGAAATTGTTGGGGGGTTACTGTTCTGTCTTTAACAAGTTTTTGAAGATTTGGAATACTTTCAATGTGGATAGCTTGACTGATTAAATCGTTTTGCCGGTTAGCAGCATTGACTTCTTCATTAATCCTTTCACGAAGAACATCAACATCACCAATTTCTTTTGCGACATCAGCTTTTGAATCAGTTATCTTTGCAGCTAAAACATTCTTTTGCATTTCAAGCTGCGTAGTTTCTGATTTCATTTTACTATCAACAACAGCAACTTTTTTTGTGCTGTTTAACATCTGTTCGTTCTGTCGTTTAACAGAACGTTCAGGGTAAAAAATATTTGTTGCAGGTTGAAGTAACCTCCACCAAATATTATTATTTACAGCATCAATATTTTCAAGATTTTTTTGAATATCTTGTGTATTCGAAAGAATCTGAATGGCACCATCGGCCCGACTTTGCTGTTCTTTTAATGAAAGAGAAACAAGTTCAGTAGTTGATGCTTGTTGAACAGCATTAAAATCTTGCGTTGCTTCAGCGGCTTCTCCCATTTCTTGAATGAGAAGATTTTGCTGCTCATCTTCTTTTCCTAAAAGTTCTAATGGATTAGCCATAATAAATTACCTTTTGTATAATCTAATATTGGCATGGATGCCAATTATTGGGGAGGGAGATTTTCAAATTAATACCATACCGGCGTATTTCTCAAGATCCATTCGCCTCCATCATATTCAAAATCATAAACCCCGACTTCACTAGCAGCCCCAACAAGAGGCGTTCCGCCAGGCATTCTATAGACAGCATTGAAGACTAATGTATTTCCGCCAGTGGCATCTTGTTCAAATATAAAAGTAAGCCTTTGCCCAGCTTGTGGATTACCACTTGCGCTTATCGTATAGATTTGCGGGGCAGAGCCCCCGTCAACACTTAGCAAGAAATTATTGCGAACTGCAAAGTTTGCGTCCGGGGATATAGTGAGCCCTACTTGATAATCAGCCTGAGTCGATGTTCTCATTACCCTGACGGCATCTAACTGTATTACGTTTAAAGTACCAGTCCCCTCGTCAATATGCACCTCTGAGTTTTTAATTTTAATATCGCCAGCTAACCCGGCAAATTCAAGATGCCCGTCTACTACCATATTGCTAAAGTGACCATCTATAACACTCGACTGCTCCATGCGAAATGTCTCAGTGGCAGGCACCGCAATTGCTCTTTCATTATTGATAGTCAGATTACTAATGCTCACCTTCTTAGCAGTTGAGTTAGACCCAAGCAGTTGGACTGCTATATCTGCGTTACATTGGATATAAACATCTTTTAGAACAAAAGGCTTGGCTATATCGCTGTCGGTTTCGTACATTTGCAGCCCTAGCATTGGTTCGGTTGACACAGAACCATCCAACTCAGAGTGACAATTAAATCCATCAATGATAATTTCATCCGCACCTAAAGAGGCATTGGTGCTCATCCACCAATTATTCGCGGTGATACTTTTAAGGCGAATGCTTGCTCCTTTAAAGTTGAAAATTGGTGTTCCAAGTTGTGATGACCCAAAATAGTCGATTGAATCAAGCCGAAAAATCCCGGAATGATTGGCCGTTGTCACTGAAGCATCAGCGTCGATTAAACGGGGAGAATATTTGGCCACAATGGACATGTTTGAAACAGTGAGAATATTTTGAGGATTATAAAAAAGACTGCCCGTATTTACTGTGCCAGTATTCTTCCATACTGTCGCTAAAGACGCGCCAGACATATCGAGCCATATTCCATTAGGCAGGGTTTTATTTGCACTCAGTACATGCTCCCCTTCAAGAAGTATGAGCGAGATTTTATTAGGTCGCCAAATTTCCCAGGCAGCACCAGACACACTTTCCGATGAACCATTAAACATCACCATTTCATCAGAATCTATAACTGAACTGGCATACATCACAGGCTGATAAAAGTCCTCGCCAGACCCTGTGACACGCACAAAATCATATTCCTTTACCAAATCAAGGAAATTCGTTCCTGATCCGTCAATTACATCACTGCCCTGAGTAGTGGAAACAGTGCCTGTTGTGCCAGTGACTTGCGTCCAGCCAGTTTGAGCAATCGCCCAATCCAAAGCTGCGTCTAACGTAGGGAAATCGCCACCACTACCAACGGCCTTTGCATTTTCCCCAAAGAAAGACAGGACGCCAAGCTTGGCGTGTTCCTGAATATGCTTAGGAAGACTCATGTTAGCTGCAACATGACACAAAATGGCTCAACAGATGGCGATGTGGCTGAAAGCGTGCCAATAGGGTCAACAGGATCATTAGCTGGAGCCGTAACCGTTTCCATTATTGCAGAGGGGAAATAAGCCGGTGTGACAGCATTAATAGAGCCTGGAACACCAACCACCGGCACCGATTGTGCTGCCCGAAAATTACAATCAAGCACTACATGGGCACCCGCAGAATAACCACCGGCAATACCAACCAACACATATTTAGGGAGCGAAACACTATTCATTAAAATGGGTCTTTGAGTTTCTGCTGCCGTTCCAGCAGCAATGCCGAACAAAACGCTATCTAATAAAGCTCCGGTGATGCCATCCCATACCGCCACGCCGATCTCATCAATAAGAGCCGGCGTTCCGCCTGAGTTATCACCCGTGATGACATTAACAACATCCAACGTTCTCCTATCATCCGGCAGAATAAATGGCATAACCCCCCAATCTTTCAACAATGCTACCGTACCGGGAACTTCAGAACCCATTATCATAGGAGCGATAAAGGTTGTTGCGGGGGACGCCGTAATCCCAGGCCACCCAGCGGCTTCAATGCCAAGCATCTCATGTTCTTTGATGTGCTTTGGAAGGCTCATGAGAAGGACAGTGCTTCGACAATTGTGACATTTGTGAAAACATTATCGAAATTACTATCACCATCAGCCCACTCAATCTGGCTGTCCGTTAGAGACATTCGACTGACACGCCAGGATGCTGCGGTCAACGCGGTACCGGGTGCAGCCTCGCCAAAAAATTTGTGTGTAGCGTTTTCATAAATTGGGCCAAATGCAATAGGTGCTTCAAATATACCTTGTGCCATTTTAAATACCTCAAATCAAAATTCAAAAATCAAAGATTAAAACTAATCCCACCAGTTTTACCTCTACCTTTACTCTTTTCTGTTGAAAGCACATCTTCAAGTGCTGTTCGAGAAGTCTTTGCTGTTTCTGAAACCGTTCCAGTTTGCGTACTTGCACCCGTACTTGTAACAGAAGCACCTTTAAGCACATTTGCAAGTGATGCAATTCCAGAAATATCTTGTGTACCAACAGCTGATTTTTGGCCAATTGCACTAATTAAACTATTCAATTCTGCAACTTCTGCTCCACGTGCTTGCAAAGCAAATTCACTTCCTAAAGCTGTAAGACGACTTTCAAGATCAACTGCACCTTCATTTGCTATTTGAGAAACAAGTGAATTTTGTGAACTACCTGTTGCAGTTGCTAAACTTGTTACACTTCGACCAAGCGCTTTTTCGCCTTGTAATCTTGCATCATTTATTAACGCCGCTGTATTTGCATTAATATCTTCTTCCGCAGTCAAAGCTTTTTCCTGAAGAATATCAATAATACCAGAAATCTGTGCAGTATCTTCTCCCGCCGCATCACCAAGCTGCACAAGAAAATCTGTTAAAAGTGCTTTTGTTTCTTCATCAAGTGAAGAAATTGTTTTTAAATCTTCATTCGAAAGTGTTGAAGCAGTAGATTTTTCACCAGTTGTATCTTCAGTTTGCGTACGTTTAAGTGTTGTAGTTCCTTCAGTTTTTGTTTTTTCTTTTGATCCACCAAGAGAGAACAATGAAAATTGAAACTGCGGTAAATAAAATCGAAGATAGTTTGGAATTAAAGAATGCATAATAATAAGCCTCTTAAAAAAGTGCCAGTATTTTTGCAAGATCTGAAGTACCAGACTTTGCATTGCTTTTAAAAATCTGGATAATATCTTTTAACTCTGCGGCCGCATCTTCTGGTTTCTGTTTTTGATCCTGATTTTCACTTGAATTTGATTTATCTAAATTCAATGAATCAGCAAGTATATCTTTAGCAGATTTCTGTCCACTAAAAACAGAAAGCACTTCTCCAAGTGCAATACCTTGCTTGTTACCAGCAAGTGCGAGATTAAATGCCATTACAGTTTCTCCTAAATAGGTTCACGGGATAATCGTTATCTCAATCGTTACGCTATTCGGATTCGCATCACTCGGCAAATCTTTACAGACTTCATTTGAAAATACAGACTCCCGCCCATCTGTATCCACAGTTTTCATGGCAAAACAGTGCTGACCAGGGCTTAAATCAGCCTGCGTTGTGCTGTCACCCCCCGGTACAGCCGCTAGTAGCTCACCATCTGCATAGAGATCATAATGATCTATCTCAGCAAGCAGCAGCTCTGTGCCATCCTCCCGCGTTGTCGGGGCATCCCAGGTTATTTGGAATGAGTACGCCCAGGCATTGAATGCCACGCCATAAAGCACGAGGCCGAGAATACAAGCGGGCATAATCCACCAACCACAGGGGAATCTATTCATAATCTATCCTTTCATTGAACGCTTTGGAACTGACGACACAATGTAATATTTGTGCGGTGTAGGGGTGTAGCGCAGTGTCACATAGCAGGCCTGCTCGTTTTGTTTAATATCAGTCATGCGTCTGGGCTCCCGGCATCCTTCTTTCCCATCAAGATCAAACTAACTGCCGTGACTCCAGCAGATATAATTAATTCTGCTACTTCAGGCACTATTATAACACCTAAGAGGGTGGAGAACGATATAATCCCCCGCCACGTACTAGGCTCTTTCAGTCTGTTCAACATGTACTCAACACGTTTATTCATAACACCTTAACTCCCTTACCTTTCAGGGACAGAAGATGACGGAGATACTTGTTATCCGCCTCAAGCTGTTTAATACGCAGCTTTGCGATTTTAAGTTTTTCTAGGCAGGTCATTGCTATCCCGTCTTGTCAATGTGTTGAATAAACAAACGATTCATTTCAGCCAGTGAAACAAGTATCGCTTTATGATCGTCGCGGTTTTCTTTACGTTCGTCGGCTATTTCTTTGTTACAACTTTGACCTGATTCCTCAATGGTTTTTACGATATCACTTTTACATTCTGCCATTTCTGTGTGAGACACTTTACTCTCCAGGACGTGAATGATTTGTGTATATCGTTTGCTCAAGCGCCATACCCCTACAACAACAGTTGCCAGCGTAGATACAACCACCACAACCATTGTTAGCTTGTAGTCAAACGTTTGCCACCAGTCAGGATCTGAAATCATTATGGTTCTTCTCTAAACCGGCAATAATCCCAATGAGTTGAATCACCAGAATTAGACGAAACATTCCATAAGATAACCCAGATCTCGCCCGTCACTGCTTTAGGAGCAACGCCAGTGTACTCGTATTCCGTAAAGCTCTCAATCACGGATTCGCTCAGAGTGTCCGTAACCTGATTACCTGTTCCAATCCTGCCAGAACCTGTATTATTGATAACCACTTTTCCGGTTGTATTACCTGTTCCCCGCTTATGCCCGACAGTGACCGTATAAGTTTTGGCTGGGTCTAACGTGGATTTCTCTTGGTAAATGCTTGCCGTGGCAGTCGTTGCATTAACTACCTCGAATACCGTACCACTTTGAGTGGGGATTATCGGGCTAGGTGTGGCATTGAGTGCATCCCATCCAGTTGTTTCATCCGGCTCAGTTGAGTTAGCTGTAAACTCCTCATTGAATAATTCACCACCACTGACGGCATCAGTTGTTGCAGCCACTGGGTCAGATAACGAGGAGAATCTAACAGGATCTGCCGTATCAAACGCCCGAACTTTATACTCGTATGTCGTTCCGCCCGTTAAACCTGTATCCGTTAATATCTGTCCAGCCGTCGTTTGAATACTAACGTCATTCCTAAACCACTCATATCCACCTACCGCTGGAGATGCAGTTGAAGCTGAACAATCGACTACTATGGTATCTTCAGTGATCGTCCCGGCAGGGATAGGATCTGTGATAACTGGCACAGTTGGATCATTGCCAGCCGGTGGAGTTGTTCCAGTTGATCCAGTCCACAGTCCTGTTACACCTGGATAGAGGATAACCTCATCCTTTTCAAACCTAGTAACCTTAATCGTCCAATTCGTATCGGCTCCAGGAAGACTAGCAGCAGTTACCAATATTCGTACATATGCCCCACTACTAGAAAACACATGCCAGGTATCATTATCTTCAGTCCCGTCATCCCATTCCGGTGTCGATATATCAACAGCGGCCCCAGCACTCTCCCCATAGGCCTGGAACGTAACGCTGGTCGTTGAATCAATGTATGTAAGAATGCCATTTCCAACAGGACACGATTGGGATGAATACATAACTTCAATCCCTTCATCAATAGCAGGTTGAGTTAGTATTTCATGTCGCCCCTGTACCCACATATCCCCGGATGTGGTCCAGTTTTCACTAAATTGGTTAGTTCCATCGTGCATAGAGATATTTGTTTGCGAGTCATCGAAACCAATAACGTCAGTTTCGGCTGATACCGGGTCAGCGTATGTTCCATGATTGGGCGTAAACCCATCTGCCCCTATATTTGGACGCCAATAATTATTCAGCTGCGCCCCTGCCCCTGTGTTAAAATCGGTATACCAACACATCCGATTCCCACCAAATTCAGCATCATCGAATTCACCCCTTGGCGTTTGTACAGATCGCTGCATAACACCACCAACCGCGCTATTTCCTGGTAACTCTCCCTTAACAACAAATATCGAATCTGGTGGCATCCACCCATCATTGTAGTGACATTTCTGATCGGCCCCTCCCATAAGAGCCATGCCAGTTACACCACTTTCTATAGATGTGTTGTATTTTATAAGTGAATTCCCTTCGGCTAGATTTCTTGCATTATCTCCAACGAGGAACGTTGCTCCTGAGCCATTACTCAGCGATTGGCCTTTGAAATAATTCAGTTCTATAATTGCTGGCGTTCCACCACTGCCCTTCCCAGACTTAAAAAAGTTTATATGGTCTTCACCATTAGCTAACGGGTTGACTGAGAAGATTGATTTGTTTCTACGAAATACCGGAGGCGTTGTTCCCCAAGAACAGTTTGTAGCAAATAAGTGCTGGCCCTCATTTGAATGACGGATTGCGTCAACCATGTGATTATTCTCAATCACAACATCAGACATTGTTTTACACAAGTACAAGCGAATGCCGCCAGAACTCCACTCCATCCGATTACCCAGGATATCTATATTCTGAATATCTGTAGTACTCTGACCGTCGAACATGATGTTATAGCCCAACCTATCAAAAACATCGCCAGCCCAGTTATCATGAATATAACAATTACGCAGCGTTAGATTCTGCGTATTCTGTAGGAATACTCCATAATTTCGTGCGTTTGTTATCTCACAATTTTCAATCGTTACTCCAGTGGTCCCGGTAAGGTTGACGCATATATTTGAAATTGCTCCCCCATCAATCTTAAATCCGGAAACAGTTGAACTGCTTGCAGGGCTTATCGCGCCTGAAATAGGGAGTGCCGGAGGATAATTCCAATCCACATCACCTGTTGACCAGTAGCCATTCGTCGGCTGGATAGTGACCCTATGAACAGTATTTGAACCCAACGTAGCCCCGACTGGCGCTGACAGTGTCAGATCAAAGGCTAAGGATTGCCCTGGCGGAATCCTGTTATATAGAATATCTACGATCTGATCGACAGTAATGACCGAATCAGCAATAGCTATTTCAATATTACTAATCGGTTGATAGTTCTCTCCAGCAACAGCAGTTGGAACATCTGTTGCTGCGGTTGCGTTTATTGTGCAGCTAACAGCCCCGGCAGTTACATTTGATCGGGTTATTTCTACAGCATGGGCCGGAGCGCCTTCTTCACTAATGGTTGATGATGTTTCAGCGAATTGAAGAATTACACCGCTGGCCCCAGCATCAGTAACGGCTACGCTTAAAGCCGATTCCATCGGACTGATGCCAGTTGGAAATGTTGCATCCCTCCCCCAAGCATAAACGTCATAAACTCCCAAACCAGTAAAAGTTATATCGGCTGGTGCAGCAGCCCACGATGACGATCCATCGCTTGGAGTTGTGGAATCACTTATCTGAAGGATTATCTCATCCATCCCAGCAGGCAGCGTTAAATTTACAGTTGATGTGAACGGAGCCCCGTCTGTGTCATCGTCAACACTGAAGGCCGTTATCTCAAGCGGCGCCCCCATTGTGATATCAACAGTTAGGCTTTTAGTTTCTAATGATACATTACCAGCGACATCAGTAATCCTAACCCATAGGGAATAAACATTTGCGTCTTCGTTGGCATCCAAGGGGACCAGCGATGATACTGTTGTTGGTGTACCTCTAACCGCAGCCGTAACTAATTCAGTTTGAGTACCGGCAAAGCACAGATCGTAATGGTCAATGCCTGTTCCGTTATCAGCCCCTGTATCGAACTCATAGATTATTTGCGTCGGTGCATTAGCCCCCGCGATTAATGTTAAATCGGTGACAGCTATGTCTACGATGCTATCAACAGGTGTTATCGTAATCCCCCTACCACCATCCTGACGTAGTATCTCAGTTAATGTACTTGTAACTGTATTATACACATATCGATGCCAAATTTCTGCAACCCAAGTGCTTAATGTCTTATTTGTTGGTGCAGTACCTTGTGTAAATCCTGTTGGAAAAACTGGCTCCACATCGTCATTTACAGTATCAATCCAATAATCATAATCAATCCCTGTAACAGGATTAATATTTGCAATTAATGTATTATCATTGATTGTTACAATAAATGCAGACACTTCCTCTTCAACAGGCGGAGACGTACCCAACAACGGAGCAATAATTGCTATTAATTGCTGTTCTGTACAACCAAAATCTTTTCCATCCGCAACACTATATCCGCCAAGCAATAATTTTAATTTTGTATTATTTGCAAGAATAGGATCAGAAAGATAAAGATTCTGAAGCGTTTGACTAACATCAACTCGATCCAAAAGTTCACGAAGAGCAGCTTCTTCTTCAGCAGTAAATGCCATAATTAAGCCTTATCAATAAAAAAATCAAAATCAGAATCAACCTGCGCATGACTAACAGGATTAATTATACGAACAATAAAAGAATTTGTTGCTTTTGATAGAATATAAGGCGATGTATATGCTAACGCCGTAAGATTAACTACATAATTCGTCGTTCCAAAATTATGTGTAATTTGATATTGTCCCGTTCCTGTACGTACACAACTAATTCCCACAGGTAACGCATAAATTGCATTGCCTGTGGGTCCATCAATTGAACCAGAATACGTATTACGAACGGCACCTGTTCCTAACCCAAGATTACTTCTTGCTGTTACAACGCTTCCAAGATCAGAAAGATTATTTGCACGCCATGCAAAATCAGCTGCATTTTTACTGTCAATTAAAGCTGCATTAATTCCTAATGCATCAATATCTGCTTTAGTTTGATCAGCTGTTGCACCTGATTCAATTGTAGCAAGTTTTGCTGTATTAATATCTTGTTGAACGGTTGTATTATTTGTTATTGTAAATAACAAGTTAATATATGTACTCTGTGTTGCAATCAAACCTGCATTAACAAGAATATCTGCTGTTGCTGCATCAAGCTGTACAACTTGTACAGCCGTCATTATACCATCTACAAGTGCAGTCGCTTGCTGAATATTACTACCAGATGCAAGAGCTAATTCAAAACCACCTTTCGTCAAGCCATCATGAACACGTATAGTTTTCTTTGACGTATCGACAGTAATTTCACGTTCAAGCCCAGTAAAAACAAGTGCAGTAGCTGTAGCATGACCGATATGTTGAACACGTTTTGCCATTAGAATAATCTACCCGCCGGATAAACTTCCAGCTCTAGTGTTTTCAAATGATAATTTTTATTTGCAGCTTCAGCAGAAATTCGAACAAGATTATACAATCCTGTTATATAACAAGAATATTGACGATGCCGATTAAATTCTGTTACAAGAACTGGAATTGCTTGCATTTCTTCCCAAACAGAATAAGCGTCTAATGTACCCCAAACTTCAAGATCAAACTCTGTAGTATCCGGCGCTTCTCCACCCCAGTCTTCAATTTGATCTAAAAGTAAAGCCCAATCAACAAATATATCTTCTGTATAATCTAACAGCCAATCTTCAAATGTATCACCAACAGCTGAACCAAGCATTCCTACAGATAAACCAGAAACAAAAGAAAGTTCATCAATATCTTGTTCAGATGAAAAACGAAAAGGCCCGACAAGAATATATGAATCAAGTGGCTGATAATTTATATCAGCAGGGGCAGTTGTAGTTTGAAGTAATCCCGCAGCCATAACACCAACAGTCCGCATTTTCGCAACTGTTGGCACTTCTTGTGTATAAAGATTATCTATCGTATTAATCCAAAATCCACCAGAAACTTGAACCCAAAATCCAAACACACCATTTAAAGAATTTGTTTCAATCGCCTGAATTGTGGCAGGAGATATAACTTCCTGCACAATTTTACGCGTGTCATAGATTCCAGCGGCAGTAAAATCTGATTCATCTTGCGTTGTTAATCGCATAACCGTAGGCATACGATTATTTCCAAATTCTTGTCTTGCAGGATATTCTATTGGTGCATGATAGTCATAAATCCAAATATTTTCATCAACATCTGGAAAAAGTTCATCATGCGTGCCGCCTGTAAAATCATAAATACTTCCATCAGACGCAACATACGCAAAATCAAAACCAACATCTGGACCATTAGCTAATGGAATATCTACAAACCCAACGTGCGTACGATTAAACACCCCCCACTGCTCACTAGGAGTATAATAAACAAAAGCCTTACTGTAAGTACCTACTTGTTCATTTTCTGAAATGGAAACAAAAAGCCACTTCCGTATTGAATCATAAGTTAAACGAAAAATTGCTTGCTGATTCAGATCAACCGTCGGAAGAACTTTATCATGAAAATATTCAGACATAAGCGGCTCCCACAATTGTGGGAGCCCACCTTCAGTTGTATAAAATCCAGATTCAGAAAGAAAAAGCTGCTTATACTCACCAAATTGAATTGTTACAAAAGCATCTAAAGGCCGATGTTCTTTGTTTCTAGATAATACACGATGCCGAAAAACTGAAATCGTTTGTATTGATTCAGAACGAAGAACACCTTTTGAAGTATATGTAAGAAAACCATTTGAATATTCAAATACAGAAAATGGATCTTCATCCTCTGTTGCGCCAATAATTGAAAGCGATTGAAATCCAGCACCAGTTATCGTTGAAGGAGAAAAATCAGTGCCATCATCTATTGTTGACCAAGCAACAATACCGACAGCAAGAAGAATTAATCTACCAGCAGATTGCGTACAAGAACGAAGATCAGCAGGAATTGTAGCATTTGTAATTTCTTGCCAAATATCTGTATTTGGATTATATTGAATAAGATTTAACCCGCGACGAACAAAATATTGCAGACCCCCAACTTCTGCATAAAACCACGGAGCATCTTCTGCTGGCTGTGTAAAAACTAAAACCGGAATCAATTGATTTTTTATTTGATTATAAGAAAGAACTGCACCATCAGTAAAAATAAATGAACCAAGTTCTTCACTTATCCGAAATGACTGTACAAAAACAGGGTTAATTAACCCTTCATGAATTAAAAGCTCTCGTGCAAATCCTGATTTTGGCCCTTCAAGATCAACAAGAAAATTCTTTCCGTCAACACAATACGGATCACCAACACGCCGTCTATCAATTAACGGCTGAAGCCCACCAAAGATTTTTGTGTTAGTAGCAACCATAAAAATCGTTATTCGCTATTAATCAAGAAAGAATTCATACTGCATATCAAAATCTTCACCATCAGCAAGCGTTATTGCCGCAGCTAATGGACCTGAATACGAAAATAATGTTCCAGTACTGCCAGATGCCGCGTCACAAAGAAATGCCCGCGTAAAATCAGTAGAAAAAGCCCCGCCTGAAGCAGCAAATGTAAGTTGTTTTGAAGAAATACGCTTTACGCCATTAACAGCATCAACTCCAGGCCAATCAACCGCGTTTCGTGTTAAAAGTTCACGCGCATAACCGTTAGTTACCGTGGGTTCTGTAGTAATAGAGCTTAATGTGTCTGTTTCTACAGGTGTTTGATTACACAAACCCACATAAAAACTAGCACCAATTGTGACATCTTGAAAAAGCTGCTTAAGAAAAGCTTCCTCACCTTCATCTGTGATTGTATTTAATATTACAATCTCACCACCAGGATAAGCAGGAGAAAAAAACCGATATTGTCCATGCATTTTCATTTATGCAACATCCTCTAATACACCATCAAACCCACCAGAAACTACTGTATTATTTGAAGATGTATCAACTTGAAGTTTAAGTATTGAAGGGCCAACAAATACTTTTGGCGGATGGAATTCATGCGGAATAAAATTTGTACCAGACGTCATTAAACCTTCTGAATGTTTAACGACAAATCCAAGTAATTGTTCTTTTGGAATTGGATTTTCTAAAAGTGTAATTGCACCAGAAATACCAACAGCACTTTTAATAGCACTTGCATAAAATGCATCCATTAAAAGTTGTTTTCCAGTTGGAATACCATAAATCGCCATTTCTGTTTGACCACGACCAGCAAGAATCATAGCTGTAATTGTTCCGTCAACTGCTGCAACTGCTTCAATTTGTCCAACATTTGGCCCAGCTGAACCCCAAGTTAAAGGTTTAAGTCTATGAATAATAACATATTCATTTGCGGTATTGGCTGCACCAATACCGTTCATATCTACAACTTCAGAAACTTCTGTTGTATCCCAATCAAGTAACCCATAAACACGAACAGTACGTAAACCAGTTCCAAGAATAATATCATTTACAGAATTACTAAAAAGCGAATGCATGCGTGCTATTGTAGGTGGGATCCAAATAGCAATATCATCTGTTGGATTTGCTCCATTCCAAATATCAGTAGCAACACCGCTATCCGCATTAGTTGTTTCACCAAATTTATTTACAGGTGCTTTTCCAGGCACACGACCAGCAGCAATTTCATGATAAAAATTACTATTCATATTATCTTTTATTAACTCAAAATTCTCATAAAGCCACCGAGAATCCTCAATGCTGAGATGTGAAAGATCAGGTGAATCAGGAACAACTTCAATAATTGGCATTATCGACCAAGTGAAACAAAAGCTTCACCAGAATTTAACGTTTTCTGTAAAGACTTATAAAGAGCAAATGTCTGTTTTGACCTGGGATCTTGTACTGTCTTAAAGAGTTTTGCAAGTGCACCCTCTACAATAAGATCATACCAATTAAACAACATCCAATTAGTAACAAGTTCACGTGCAGTTGTTTGTTTATCAACCGTATCATAAACAGCTGCATAACTCCAAGCATTATCTTCTAACGAAAAAACTGCTGGGCGAGCAGAAAGTTCATAATAAGGAAGTTTTTGAAAGAATTCAAAAAAAGACATGGATACCGTAGACCCGACAGCAATACCATTAAAAACAAGTGAATTCATCACCTGATAATAATAATACTCTTCACCATTTTGTGCTTTACCTGGTGGAATTTCTTTTGGAAAAATCCACTGATTCCGCTGATCTACAATATCATAACGAATAGTTCCAATTGTACGCCATTCTTGTAATGTTTCATACACAAAAGGAGTAGCATCAGATGTTAGCTGTTGTTCTTGTAAATCTCGTTGCCAATAAATCGGCTGTCCAGCAATATCAAGACATTGACATTCACGAAGTGATTGCCGAACATAAGCAATAACATCAGCACGACGATCTGGTTTTCCAGATCGCCGCATGACGTCATCAACAGCAGAAGAAAATGTATTTATTTCTGTCATTTTGAAGTATCAGATTTCAAAAAATCAAAATTCTGTTTTGGAGAAACAGTTACTTTCCCCGCACCAGGATCTTCTACTGTTTCCGTAACTACAAGATCTTCTTTTTCAAGCGCTTCACGTGAAGCATTAAGTTCTGCTTCAGAAAGTCCTTGTGCTCGAAGCTTCGCTTCTGCATTTTCTTGCGATTGTTTACGAATTGCATCCATCGCAGCAGTTGTCGCACCACCACGAGTAACAATATTTTTCGGCAAACTATCTTGCAATTCTTTTACAATTGCTTCAGCAGCCTCAAAACTCACAACACGAATCATTCGATGCAGAGTTGATTTTGGACGAATCAACTCTGCATCAAGTGCTTCAATTTCTGCTGGGTCTGAAAGCGCAAGTTGCCCATTTTCAAAAGCAAACCGTTCTTTCCTTCCCGCAACAACCATTGAAAATTTCAATTTTGGATGTTGCACAGAAATATACGTCTTTGAATTTTCATTCATGTCTGACATATTTGACTCCTTAAATTCTTTTCGAATACTTTAAATTATTTAAATTTTTCCAAGGATTTAAGATGTAGGTGCAGCAGCAATAGCAGCAAGCAACGCAGCCATTTCCGCACGCATGTTTGTTTCCCAGTCAGCACGAACGGCATCATAATCAGGATGAGCGCCCTGAACACCAGTCGATGAATTAGGAAACAATGCAAGAAAAGCAGCACCAAGAACTACAACTTCGGCTGCCGCAGTTGCATCAACAACACCAGTTACATCCGCATACGTTCCAACCGGAACAAGAGAAGTGATTGTAGACATATTTCTTTACCTCAAAACAATAAAAGATTAAAAACCAAGATCAAAAGATCAAGATTAAGACGTTACCACAGCAGTATCAATACCAGTATACAGACCACCAGTAACTTCAGCGCGATATTCAACACACATCTCAGAAGTCAAAACACCAAAATCAGCATCTGCTCCTGCACGTGTACCGTCCTTATCATAATTATCTTCCATTGTTCGCCGCAACCAACGCGTACGAATTGCACCAGGATGCAAGACCATAAGATCTTTTGTCCAAAGTGGAGATTCATTCATTAAAGGATGAGTCATCAATGTAACAGAACCATAAGGCGTACGCCACTTATTCACTTCCAAACCAAAATCAGTCTGACCAACAGCAATATCAATGGTACCTTCCAACCGCGCAATCTTATTGATAACACTAATTACAGTATTACCACAAAAAGCAATGCGTTCATTTGGCTTGCCCTTGATATTCTTTTCAAAAATTGTCTGCAAGAAACCATCCAGGTCATCCCATTCAACATTTGTAGACTGTGCAGTCACATTTGTCGTAATCTGAGAAAGAATACCATCCATCAAGCGGAAAGGTTTGGCATTCATTACACCAATATCCTTTTTACCCCAAATGACAGCACGTTCCATGTCTTCAGCGTGGAAAAGCGCAGCATCACGCTTGTTCTTTGCTACAAGATTACCAGTATGATATTCAACAACTTTTGCAGTACCAGTTACATCCCATGCATTACGGAAGTTCTGCATGTAATTGAAACGCGGATAACCAATATTCGCAACAGAAGTAGGTTTCGCAGAACCTTCTTCGTAAGCTGTGGCAATACGCTGACAAGGAACAGCAGTTGAAGAACCATTAATGGAAGTATTAGTAGTTCCACCAAGACCACGTTTAACAGTTGCAGAAGAACCAGTAATGGATTCAATGTAAACATACTCACCAGTAGTTTCAATCAATAAGATTGTACCAGCAACATATGAAGTCCCATCACCAAAAACAAGTGTGGTTCCAGTTGTAGCGTTGTTCGTTATCGTATCACGGCCTGAAATATGATTTTCTTCAAACCAGTGAACAACAACATCAACAGCACCAATTGATTCCATACCAGACGACAATGCAAGCAACGGAGCTGATCCAGTTGGATCAATCTGCAAAAGTGCAGATGCAAAATCCCCTTTTCGCGTACCTTGAATGTTCTGGTCGGAAGCGAATACACCTTTTACGGCCATGTTTAATTACCTCAAAATAAAATAAAAAATAAAAGAAAAAACAAACATTAAACAACAAACATCTAGATATTAATTGTCGATTCGCTTACGACCCCGATAAAAGATCTAAATAATAATCGTCATCAACTTTTGGTTGCGGGTTATTGCCAAATGGATCTTGACCAGGCCGCGGTTGATTAACAGGTAAATCCGTAAACTGTTCTGCACCAGCATTTGAAACAGCTTTAAAAAACTTTTCTACACCTTGAATCGCTTCACTAACGGAACCAGACTTTTCAATCATCTTCGTTAATACAGCTTTCGCAATCGGTGAAACATCAGGCTGTGACGTCATTGGAATCATTTTATGCATTTCCTGTTCAGCAAGATTTGCATTAACCGTTCCATTTGCCTGCTTAACAGCTGTCTCAACTGCTTCAGCTATTTTTGTTTCCATTAAACGGTTTGTATTTAATACAGCAGCTTTATATGTATTTGCTGACATATTATCAAAAGCCGCCTGAAGCGCTTCTGTTTTGCCTTCCTGTAATTCAGTTGAAATTGCTTGTAAATCTACATTTGCATTTAAATCCAAAGATGCAATATGCTGCTGCATCGCCTCATCAGGTGAAACCGTTTGTTGTGGAAGTGCAACAGGTTGTGCAGGTTGTGCAGGTGGATTTCCAGGTGAATTTTCATTTCCACTTTTAATATTATCCCACATATTTGTGTTAAGAGGAAGGTTACTCTCCTGGTTATTTTCACCACCAGGATCTGGATTAGGATTTACAGGATCAGCAGCCGGTGCAGGATTAGGCGCCGGACTAGGATTTGCAGCAGGTGCAGGACCACGATTAAAAAATGACATAATATTTCTCCAAATCAAAGATGACGTTTTTGAAAGTCTGTAAGTACAAGTTCAAGAAAATCTTGAAATTCATTTAACACTGATTCACGTTCTTTTAACACAGCAAATTTTAATTTAAAATCACTATCATTAAAAGATTCAGGATTTAAATCTAGACGTTGCTGTTTAACTGCCTCCTTTGCCCTATTAAGACATTGACGTAAAATTGTATTGTGTGGAACATCCAAAAGAATTGTTCGTTCTTCTGGATTAAGAGAACTAAATTCATATTGATTCATTGTCGATTTCCAAAATTTTAAGGGTATGACAGGAAAATTTGATCGAAGGGCAGATATAAGGCACTCACCGCCCCAAGGCTGATCCCCCGGCAAGCCGGGAAACCTTGGAGCGCCAAGGCAGTATATTTGCCCCGCTTACGCGCGATCAACCTGTCAACCCGTGAAAATTTCTCATTAAGCTGGTGCACCAGGAAGTTGCCCAGCTTGTTGTTCCTGCAAAGCCTGCTGAAACAAACCAAATGCGGCCTGCTTCTGTTCTTCACTCATCGAATCCCAGGCATTCTTATTCTCGAATTGTGTGAAATCTGAATTATCACCAAGCATTGATGTAAACCAATTGATGATTGCTGGCACATCAAAAGTTGCCGCAGCATCTTGATTCTGAAGAATCATATTCAGGATTTCTTTCACATGCATTATCAAAGCTAACTGATCTAATCCACGCAACCCAGCATGAATCTGGAATTCCAACATTGTTTCCCGGAACTCCTTCACATTGACTTCGATGATGTTTCCTTGTTCATCCAGAATTTCCATTGATTCCTGAAACTCAAAGATATTGTACATCATCATAGGCCGCGTTTTTGACAAAGCTTGCGAGTCTATGATTTTAGCGATCTTGAGATTGCGGCGATTTGACCCCTGCACAGTGGCGGCTGCCTGGTATTGCGTTGCGCGATCCAGGTTTGCAACTTGTCGCAATGTATCCGTTGGAAGAACTTGTTGCATGAATTGATACACGGCTTCAATATCCCGGAGAGCATACTGCGTGTCTGGACCGTCAAAAACCTGGACAAAGGCTTTTCGTACATCAAACTGTGTATCCGTTGTTTTAAATCCAATTTTCCCGCCTGCCAAATCCACATCCGGCTCTTTCAACCCGGGCAAGAAATGCTCATTGAAAAGCGTTAACCCACCCAGAGCTTTGCGGTTTGCACGCTGATGTGTATTCAATTGGAAACTTGCAAACCGCTGATAAGGAATGAGCCATTCCCCATAGGATTTTGTCTGCGGGAAAAACTGGTCATCCAGTGGCATTGCTATTCCAATCGGCAAATATCCATGTGCATTCTTCTGCGGAAAAGCTGCCGTAATGAAATTACCGTTTACAATTTCAATGCGCCAGATGGAAAACTCTTTCTTTGTAGAGATTCCAAAATCGGCTTCTTTTATCCAAATGTATTTATGGACAATCTCAAAGCCTTTGTTTGGTGCTGCATGTGTAATTGTGTTTGCAGAAAGTGTAGCAAACCAATCTGTTTTTGTTGCTTCAAATTGATCGGCCCGAATTTCCGGCCGGATTCTGTGATACGTTTTCACAGGAATGTCAAGATCAATGAATCTTTCAATATCAAAAATCTCATTCTGTTCTGCCATGCGTTCTAGTTGAAAACGTGTCTTGCGTTCAACACAGGCAAACCACTCGCCTTTTCTGTACAGTTCAGTTGGGTGGCATGAATTGTCAAACAAGAAATTATATGGATCAATTACATCATGCGCGTTACCGGAAAAGATTTCCTCATTTGGAATAACACGTGGAAGTCCGGCATCATCATTTGTTACTTTATTTCCTGTAACTGTTTGCCATTCCGGAATCCAGCCAGTGAAATTATACTTCATTGCGTTGAAAAGGCCAATCGCATAATTCGGATAATGCCCGAACAGTTTGTCATGCCGATTCATCACAGCTGCAAATCCGGCCGCAACTTTCTGTTTCTCTTTCGGTGCAATCGCAGAATAGATTCCTTCATCCGGGGCCAGGACGGAAAGCAAAAACGTAATCGCTTCGTCGATTTGGGAGACAATAAAACCCACCGTTGTATCTGTAGGTTTCGGGCCAAAGCCCTTCTTGTTGTCACTTTCCCGTTTCGCATCATCCGCGTCCGGAATCAAATACCCGGCAATTTCCCGGTCAATCCATTCAAACTTGTCAATTTGTGGATTCATGTACTCTTTTCCGATATCCAGGCGTTGAGTACAATGAGAAAGTAATTTGTTGTGGTTCTCAAGTGAAATTGAAAGTTCGGGGTTGAGTTGAACTTTCTGTTTAGGTTTTCCTGTTGCCATGAATTAATTCCTCTTAGATTGGCTGGTCGGGATACTGACGCTCCCGTTTATGTATTTATTAAATTCTATTAAATTGCAGATATTTCATACAGTGTTTGTGCCGGTGATGATTCAATCGGCATTATTTCTTTAATAATTTCATCAAGATATGCCGCTGTCATTTGCGGTCCATAAGCCGCCGCATCAATTGCATCATCATCGTTGTTCTTTTTCAATGGGTCATACATTAACAATTGCTGGGTCATCATAAACTCCCCCTCCGTTAATGCATACTGTCCGGCTTTGATAAGTCCGGCCCACGGTGCCAATCGTAAAACCTTTTGTTTCTTCCCCGTCGAAAGTGGCACAAACATCATTTGCGTTTCATCCATTCCATCCATCAATGTTAAATGCCGGAACACGAATTTCAAACTCGCCTGATATGCTTCATCTTCAATTCCGCAAACTCGCACGTGCCACTTTGTCATCATTGCTTTAACATGTGTAAAAAGTGTTACAGGATCAATTCCTGTGTACATCTCATATTCCACGATTTGCCAAAATGCGCCTGTCCAACCATGAACAACAAGTACAGTTTGATGTGCCCACGCCTTTTCACTGATTGCCAAATCCAGCGTTAAAAACCCGTATTCAATATCACCAGGAAGACAGGCCGGTGCATAGAAAATATCCTCCGCTTTTATTAATCCTTTACCGCGAGCCAACGGAAGATTCATCATTTCCGCAAACCAAATATCACTCATTCCGGCCAGCGAATACTCAACGAAATCCCGTTTCAGTTTATCAAGCGTCCACGCATCCGGCCAAAGCGGTTTTCCATTTGCAAGAATACAGCCATATCTTCTACTGTGCCAAAACTCCGAATTGCAATGTTCGTTTAAAAGACTCTTGACATTGATCATGTTTCCAAGGTGGATAATCTTATTATGAAATTTGTCAAGCGCTTTTCGGAATGGGCCATAGAACCACTGTTTAAGCTTCCTAAACAATGGTTCCGTAGCGATGTTATCATTATCTTCGATATCGTCGAGAATTGCAAGTTGCGGCCTTTTATTGTCAACATTGATTCCTCGCACTTGCTGACCTGCTCCCATTGCCCGTAAGATGCAAGTTTTGTCCCCGATTTTGAATATGTAGAATCCGACGCCATCTTGTTTTTTAATCCATTCAACTGGGCCAAAAGTTAGTTTGAAGTTATCGCTTTCGAGAAAATTAACAATATCATTGGTAGCCGGCACAGCAATTGTTGCCGTGTTAGACATGTACACAATGAAGCGGTAATCTGTAAATAGAAAATACCAAACCGCGGCCAATTTCGCCAGTGTAGTTTTTGCATGGTCACGTGGGATCGCACAAACAAAACGCGTCACCTCGCGCAAAGTCATTAAATAGAAAATGTCTTTGTGAAATTCTGGCACTGGAAACGTGAGTTCATCCTCTAAAAAGAATTGGATGAAAAACTCAGCATCGTGTTCCAGCGCTGCAAGGATATGCGCCTTGTTTATTTGGACTTGTTCGGACATTTAAACTATGCGTGGTTATTCTTTTCGTTGTTTTTGTTCTTTTCGTTTTGTGCCCGACGTAGTCGCTCTTCAGAAATGATCCTGTAAAGCCGGGCCGCATTTTCACCCGTCAAAACGGCATTGCTGTCAATAGCAGCATTTTTAGTCAGATTTTGCTTTGTGTTTGTGTTTGTATTCATTGTCGTGTCTCCTGTATTTTTTAAATGAAAATATATCTGAAATTGGAATTTCTTTCCAGTTCTGTAATTTTAATAGATGAAAAATTTCCTCTTCTGTTTCATATTTTTCAAATGGAGTTCCAACCCAACGATAAGAAGTATTTCGTAACCCCCGCATCTGCTGCGGATTAGAAACCCATTTCCATTGTTTTGGTGGTAATCCCCATTGTTGTGCCCAATATTGTGCTTCATGTTTTGCTGGTGCGATTAATATTAAAGTATTAGCATAATGAACTTTAACAATTTCCATGTCGTGTCTCCTGTCTCGCTTCGCTCGTGATCGGGCTACCGCCCTCTTTTGTCTTGTCTCTATTCTATCGTTTTCTGTCGTTTTCCTATCGTTTTCTGTCGTTTTCATTCCAGCGCCGGAATCATCCCCGACACTCCAATCCCTTGCAGTATATTAACTTCTTCTTCAATGTTCAACCCTTTCCTTTCAATCCCTTTTCCCAGCCCATCAAAAGTCTGGACTTCCTGCCCTTTTGGTTTGAACATCTTTTCGATTATGTTGGGCGCCAGAAAGTCATTATCTTTTTGCTCCAACATAACATCATTTCCCGCATCTTGCAATTCCCCTCGTTCGTTTTTCACTTCAAAATTCTGCTGAAGTTTATCAACAAACGTCGCATTCAATGTCAACGTAGTCCGCACATTTCCCTGCCCTACAGCAATTGTTCTCTGCCCGTGAATCCCCCGCCTCGTTGCCCGGTTCGCAACCTGCGCTACTTTGAGGTTGAATTCCGCATCACAATTGTATTCCATTTGCTGAACCAAATTCGCCAGACTTTGACTCTCAATCGCATCCCACCCTTCGTTCATTCGCATGAACCGTTCAATTTCTTCGTTGTTCGTTTTCCCCAGGATTTTCCCGTACTCTTTCCCTTCCTCCGTTTCCCGGTTCTGGATCTGACTAATTCTTCCATCCGTCAAATTCGTTGCCTTTGCAATATCGACATTACTCACGCCCATCGCTTCCATTTTGGCAATCCGTTCAAACAAACTTTTAGTTACAGTATCCATTTTCAATGGCTCCCAGTATCCATTTTCTCTTCCTCTTTTCTTCTTTCGTTTCATCCTAACAATGTTCCTAACCATTTTTGTTCTTTTTTCTCGCCTCTCCTATCATTATACACACATTTCCAGCCATTGCAAGCTATTTATCATTCCACGCACTTTATTGTTTGAGGAAGTTATTAACATGGTTAATAACCTAGTTTTGTTTTTTGTTGTTATTGTAATTTTTTGTTGTAATTTTTTTTATTGTTTAAAGTTTAGGGAAAATGCGTGGTAGAGGATTTATTGAGGGGGGCGCGTGCTCACAAATGGGGGGTAAGTCCCCCCTTCAACTACAAAGCGAACCACCAGAAGGAATGCAATGACTGACTTCAATAGCATCCGAAGGATTCCTTGACGCTCTTATCAAATTAGTTGTGCGAAGCACTCATTGACCGAGCGAAGCGAGCAATTTCCCCTTGCAAAACAAGTACTTAGAACTACCAAGCAAAAAAAACCCCGGTATAATTAAATACCAGGGCTGTGTGAAATGAAACTGTTATTGATTGTTACAACGTAATCAGTGTGTAAATTGCAGTCAATGCGCCGATGGTAATAATTGCAATTAAAACGCATTGCGCAATCTTATCGTGCTTTGAGCAGTAACCCATATAGCCACCTTGTTTAGTCGGGTCCAGATATTCGGGTATGATGTAATGGACCATGATATTCTCCTTCAAAGTAGCGGCTGCTACCAGTCCAGCATTATGATTGCCAGAACAATGATAACAGCCGCGATTTTTAAAACCTCCTTCATATCCTGGATGTTAATCCATCAGTTTATCAAAGAGTTCATCGTCAAACTTGCCGAGATCCGCTTCAGTTTCTGCACGGGTTTCTTTCCAGTGGATCAGAATTGCAGGATCAAGGCTAATCTTATTCGCATAACCGATCATACGAGTAAGAACCTTTTCCCAATGACTCTGATCCGTGTTCGGATAAACCTGTCCAGCGAAAGGCGCGGACTCCAGCAGTTGCCGCAACAGCGGAACCGTGATACTCGTCATTCCCATTTTGTTCAAAACCTTGACAAAACCGGGACCAATTTCCCGATAAGTCACCAGTCCTTCACCACGGTCAACAGCTAGGAATTGTTCCAGCTTGTCCGGGAAAACGCCCAGCACTTTATCATTGCTGTCAGGCTTAAAAGCCGCTTTCAACTTGCCGAGAACCGCTTTTACGATAAGTCCAGAAATAAAATCCGGGCCCTTCGTATGGTTCTCATCAGCATAACTGGCAATTGAAGCCGCAGCCGGAACCTGTCCAATAACAACAGACAGCAATTTGCGACCGCGCTGTTTTACCAGTTTGGTAACCGGCACGATACCGATACCGAAACCAGATTGCGGACCTTCCGCTGGGACGCCCATCAAAACCGGAATAGACCGCTCGCTACAGCCAGCATTAATCGCGGTAATCTTTTCCACGGCTTTTGCCATGTCTTCGGGAGCGAAGAATTCCGGGCGAACCTTAAAAAGGTCTTTTGCTTCTTCCGCGGCTTCAACAACTTCCGGCTGAACTGGTACGGATTCTACTGGCGCGTTGTTGGGATTGTGCATTGTCGCTTGTTCGTTCATGTTGTCTCCTGTGGCCCTGGGGCCGGTTGGCTGGTGGGGCTGAATTGCTCCACCAATATATAAGTATAGCAGGTGTCAAGCCGATTGCTAGCGATTCAAGGAAATAAACCGAAATAAACGAAAAATAAATGGTTTTCCTGGATAAATCAGGGATTTCGCAACAAAACCGTCATTTCTTTGGCAAATTACGCGGTACTAGCACAACATACCAATGTTTAATAACAACAGGGAATAGAAAACATGGAAGATAATAACCTAACATATAACCTAACAACTAACATAACAACTAACCTAACCTTTCCTTCCATGGGATTTCACCCCTCCCTACCATAATCCTAATCGTACTTGCCCCCTTAGAGCACTCTAAACGCGGTCTGGTTTATACACCAATACAATACCGCCGTATACACCAATTAATATTACCCTATATACACCGATCAATATTACTCTATATACACCAATAGATTAGACCCCCCTATAAAGAAATTAGAAGAATATAATTTGTATTTAAAATTTTGGGTGGGGTCTATATTCCTATAGAGTAAGATTAAATAGAGTGAAAAAGAGTAAAATCATGCCTTGATTGGCCTCAAAACGTAGTTTGAGTGTTTTAAGGGGTCGATTAGGATTAGGATTGTAGCCAGGAGGGGCCAAAATGGATGTTAGGAAAGGTTATGTTATTTGTTAGGAAAGGAATTGGGTTATTATGAAAAGAGGGAATGAAAATAATAAGGAAAACACGAAAATAAACGGGAAAGCCTATTGATTACAAAGGGAAAGTGTGGTATAGTGGGGGTTCAAACAAAACAGAAAGACAGAGTGAAAGGAGAATACAGCATGGCAAAAAATACAGCAAAATTGAAAGGCAGAAAAAAACGGAATAGTAATGTGTTAGTAAGGAATAACCAAACAAGAAACCACATTACACCAAGCGGTAAACGACTGCGGAAGGAAGCGTGGTTAAAAGAGCAACAAAGGAAGTTACAGGATAGTGAGATACAGGGAAAGTACGAAAAATTAACTACTGTTAGTAGTGAGACATTAAAGATAAGAACAAAGGAAGCCGAAAGAGCAGGATTTGAGAACAATATTCAAAATACAATTACTAAAAGAACAAATGATATTGAAAACGATCAAGACAACATTAGCGAATTAGTTAATTTGTTTGATGGGGAACTGATAGAGTTAACAAAAGTGTACTGCTCGAAGTCGGGCGCTTTTCTATTTGAATACAGCAATCAGATGGTCCAGGAAAGCATTAAGTTATTAGGCGTCGAAAAAACAAAGGAATTTTTAAAGTTAAAAAGAAAAACCGAAAAGCATTACCATCCGATAACAATTTACAATAATCCTGAGAATTTACGGGAATTGAATGATAAAAACCCGGTTCTTTATTGGATAATAGCAGCCAATAAATTCTTTAATTCTAGTCCGGAAACTTTAATTGAAATTAATGAAGCATTACAAAATAAAACAATCAATCTCACGAGTATTGTTTACTGTAATGAACTATTGAGGCGCTATCTGGGATTGTCGGCTGCCGGAAATTCAGCTATCAGTCAATTGCACAAGAAAACCCTGTACGTCGATAACAAAGGAATAACAACCAATAAAGTAGTTTTCCTAAGTTTGTTCGATGTAGTAAAAAATCAAGAACAATTCAATGAATTTACCAGTCAATTAAAAGCTGAGATTTACAACCTCATTAAATCACACTGCAAAGTAAAACGCGGCGAGATATTGCAAGAACAGCAATTATATTTAATTGACCTGGCAATGATAAAGAATGCGCTTTGTGGTGATACTAGCTATTTTCGCCAAAAGAAAATCAGAAACGCAACACAGGAAGAAAGCATTAAATTCGATATGCTTGAGATTTTCGATGATGAAATGATTTCAAGCATGAAAAAAATGGATAGCCGGAGAGATCATCTCGATAATGATCCACCAGTACCTTTACATATCAGAAAAGAACGACAGAAAATCAAGGATATGCAAGAACAAAGCGATAACTTTGATATTGATGCATTTGAAACAATCTGCGCAGCGGCAACCAAAGTCATAACAAAAGATAATTTTGCAGAAGAAAAAGAATTCGATTCAGATGGTGCGCCGCCAAAACCGACATCCAAAGTAAAATCTTCTAATCCTTTCGCGGGTATTTTCTAATGAGTAGTATTAATCAATGGTATGATCAGCAGCAATTTTCTAAAAAAGATGCAGAAAAATACTATAAAACAAATGTCATGGTTAATACCAGAAAATTCCCTTTTATCGTTGTAAATAATGATAACCATTATCAGATTATCTTTGGAATTGATCAAGACCATGCAGAGTGGATTGCAGTAAAGGAATTTGGATTCTTTAATCCGATTGCCTTGCATTTTGAAAGCGTAGAAAATCTGAAAGATGCAAAGCTGGTTTTAAATTTAATGGAAAATTCAGGAGAATAAAATTCATGTCCCCGAAACCAAATCCAAAACCAAAATCAAATCCAAACGCGCCGTCGTTTGCTGATCTTTTAAACTCAGCAAAAACAAAACGCAAACAAACAGAAGAAAAAACTCACAATATCCTATTCGGTACAGGATTAACAAAACGTGCTGGGGAACGCCAGGAAAAGAAACTAGAAAAACAAGCTGAAAGAACATTCGACGCTGATAACTTTAAAGATATAACTGGCGATTCGATTGCGCCCGATGGTATTGTTTTAACTCCAGAATTCACTGCTGACACACTACCCTCAACAATGATGGATAGCAATATCCATCTTGATAAAGATCAGCACAAAGCACTTATTGGATTGGAGTTTGAAAAGTTTGGCTGTATTGTTGGCGGCGCGGGTACAGGTAAAACAACAGTATCAAAACAATTGATTGCACAGATTGAGAAAACAATTCCAACAATTGACTTAAATCAGGCCAGACTTGAGAAAGATAGGAAACCAGTCCCCGATTTTCACATTGGACTTTTAATCTGTTCATTCACAGGAAAAGCCGTACAGAATATCAAGCGTGCTTTACCTAAAGAATACCATGCATTGTGCGATACAATCCACGGCGCGCTAGGCTACTGTCCTGAAGTTACAGAATACCTAGACAAAGAAACTGGTGAATGGAAAGAAAAAAGAATCTTTACACCAACTTTCACTGCCGTAAATAAACTCCCGTTTAAATTCGTTATCATTGATGAAACCGGAACCGTTCCAATTACACTTTGGAATAATCTAATTGCTGCATTGCCTTACGATTGTCGCGTGATAATGATGGGCGATATAAACCAGATACCGCCAGTACAAGGAAGAAGCGTTTTAGGTTTTGCCATGAATAGGTGGCCAACGTTTGGGCTTGAGAAAATTCACAGACAAAAAGGCGATAGCGCAATCATTCCAAACGCCTATGACATTTTGCATGGAAAAGAACCAGAACAGGATGATCAGAGTTTTTTGATTCTGGATTTACCGGGAGGGTCACTAGATACTCTAGAATACACTTGCAACGTGATAAAGAAACTTCACCAAAAAGGGAAATTTAATCCCATGGAAGATTCTTTAATCGTTCCACAAAACAAAAGTGTAATTGGTCAAACTCACATCAATGAAAAACTGGTAAAGTATTTCAATCCAGTAAAGAAAGTAAACGGAATTCCGATAAACCCTAGGATTATCATTAAAGCCGGGTATCACCAAGTTATGTTTGCAATCGGTGACAAGGTAATGATCTTAAACAATGATAGACGTGTTGGATTGACAAACGGCATGGTTGGAATTGTTGAAAGTCTCGGCCCGAACCCCGCTTTTAAAGGTGAAGCGCAAACTATGTTATCGGAAAAGAATTTCGATGATATGTTTGATGATACTAATCTGGATTTTTCAGATCAATTAGCAATAGTCGAAGCAGAGGAACAAGCAAAAACTGCGGAAGAAGAATTAGATGAAAACGAGCGCCAAGCTAGTCACATTATGAAAGTGAAATTCCAAAACGTGGATGAGCCGGTGACTTTCCAAACGGCGGGCGCTTTCAAAAAGCTGGCCCATTCCTATGCAATAACGTGTCACAAGTCGCAAGGCGGCGAATATCCGACAGTGGTTATCCTATTGCATTCCGCCAATATGAATATGTTAACAAGAGAATGGTTGTACACTGCTGTAACAAGAGCACAAAAAAGAGTTATTCTTTTATGTAATAAAAGAGGACTAGCGCAAGCATTAAGATCACAAAGAATCAAAGGGAAAACAATAGAAGAAAAGATGAAGTACTTTATTGAACTGGAAGCGAACGAGACTACTGAAGTCCCGAATTTGCCAGCGCCAGAAAAGATTGTAAACGAACAGAAACTACGGGAGATATTACACTGATGAAAAGATTACCACACGAATGGGATGATGACGGATTATGTATTCATTGCTATTTCGATGGTGCTGAAGATTGGAGCATAAATCACCAATTGAAACTAGCTATCGGCAATGATGAATTCAAGTATCGTCTCGAACAGGGAGAATTCGATGCAGGCCGTTTTTGCCCTATACGATACGAAAAGAAACTCCAGGAGAAACTCCATGACAAACTCCATGACATTTAATCAATACAAAGTGAACCGTTATGCAGAAAAGAAAGTTAAAATTCCTTTCCACCGTGTAATGGAACTGGAAGAAAACTCCGAACTTCCATTAACAAAGGAAGAGATCGCCGACGGCTGGCACCGTTGCCCGGATTGGGATTTTATGTTAATACATCCCAAAATGCCAGAAAGTGATGCCTGTCTTTGTGGAATTGCAATTAAAGGAAACACGTGAAATGAAAAACAAACACCTAAATCCGGCCAGAAACCATGCGGAAAAAGAAACGTTTTCTGCTTATCAAAAGCG
>Ga0209578_10000591_pt1 | contig 42828 bp, 43 predicted proteins | sample tdAd472_FD_187127 | JGI IMG/M metagenome (GOLD analysis project Ga0209578, IMG submission 187127) | Marine sediment microbial communities from the Atlantic coast under amendment with organic carbon and nitrate - tdAd47.2 (SPAdes)... | ecosystem: Environmental > Aquatic > Marine > Coastal >...
AGGCCGTCATCCTGTTCCATCGGGGGCATGAACACTCGGCCCGCTGGCAGGACGTGGTCGAACAACTGGACCTGCCGGACTTTCACTTCTTTGCCTGGGACGCCCGTGGCCATGGCCACTCGCCGGGTGAGCGCGGCTACGCAGACTCATTTGGTATGCTGGTCAAGGACGTCGATACCTTCGTCGCTCACATCTCCAAGACCTACGACATTTCCTATGAGAACATCGTCATCTTCGCGCACAGCGTCGGCAGTGTCGTCACCAGCACCTGGGTCCACGACTATGCACCGCGTATCCGTGGACTGGTTCTGGGAAGCCCCGCTCTTCGGGTTCGGCTCTATGTTCCCTTCGCGGTACCCGGACTGCGTTTGCTTCAGAAGGTCAAAAGCAAATCTTTTATTTCCAGCTATGTCAAAGGCCACCTTTTAACGACGGATCCAGCCAAGGCAAAAGCCTACAACGACGATCCTCTGATCACGCCGCAGATTGCCGTCAATATTCTTCTCGGTTTGCGTGATGCCGGGACGCGTCTTATCGAAGACGCCGGGGCAATCACCGTACCGACTTTGGTCCTAAGCTCCGGCGCTGATTTCGTCGTCGAACAATCTGCCCAGAAAACCTTCTATGACCGCCTGTCGAACAAGCGCAAGGAGATGCAGACCTTCGAAGGGTTCCGTCACGACACCTTCAATGAGAAGGACAATCACCTTCCCATCGACAAGGCGAAGATGTTCATAACGGACCTCTTCGCCAGGGACTTTGAAGAACCCGATCTCCTAAATGCCGACCAAAAGGGGTATACCCACAAGGAACTCGAAACCTTGGCGGCCCCTCTGCCTTGGTGGTCCCCCAAACGTCTCAACTTCGCCATTTCTAGATTCATGCTTGGCACCTTGGGACGTCTCAGCAAAGGCATCCAGATCGGCTGGGAGACTGGCTTCGACTCCGGCTCCATGCTCGACTATGTCTACGAGAACAAAGCGCGCGGTGTGACGCCGATCGGAAAGCTCTTCGATCGGCTTTACCTGGACAGTCCGGGATGGCGAGGCATTCGCCAGCGCAAGGTCAATCTCGAGAAGTTCCTTCATCAGTCCATTCGTGAACGATTGGACGCCGGCAAAGAGGCACGCATTCTCGACATCGCCACAGGGCACGGCCGCTACATCCTGGACGCCGTCAAGGAATACAACGGCAGCCCGGTGTCGGCCCTGCTTCGGGACTACAGCGACATCAACATCAAGGCAGGCACCGAGCTCGCCGAAAAGATGTCCCTGCCCAACGTCACCTACAAGCAAGGAGACGCCTTCAGCCGTGACTCCCTTGCCGAAGTGGACACCAAGCCGAACGTCGCCGTGGTTTCCGGCCTCTACGAACTTTTCCCGGACAACGCCATGGTCCGCGAGTCTCTGGCAGGCGTCGCCGAAGCCATGGACGACGATGGGGTCCTGATCTACACCGGCCAGCCCTGGCATCCTCAGCTCGAGTTTATTGCGCGGGTTCTGACCAGTCATCGCGGCGGCGACGCCTGGGTCATGCGGAGACGCACCCAGCAGGAAATGGACCAGTTGGTCCGCGAGGCCGGCTTCGAAAAGATCAGCCAGGAAATCGATGACGACGGAATTTTCACGGTCTCCATGGCCCGGAAAATCGTCGACTAAAACACGTCAAACAATCCAACTTCGTTTTAATAGGGGAACTGTCATGAGTACCACCTACCAGCGGAATATTGCCTATCGCCCAACCAACGCCTTCATGATGGCCGCCTGGGCGGCCCTGGGGATCGGAACGATCGCCTACCTCATCGGTATCTTTAACGCCGAAATGCAGCTCAACGAAAAAGGCTACTACCTCATCGCCCTGCTATTCGGTCTCTACTCGGCCGTCTCAGTTCAGAAGACCGTTCGCGACCGCGACGAGGGTCTTGAGGCCACCACTCTCTATTACAGCATGTCCTGGATCGCCTTCGGCTCCGCGGTCATCCTGCTTGCCATCGGCCTGTGGAATGCCGAACTGGAACTCAGTGAAAAAGGCTTCTTTGGCATGTCCTTCACCCTCAGCCTCTTCTCGGCCATTACCGTTCAAAAGAACACCCGGGATTTACTGACCGGTAAGCGGCTGGACCCTGATCACGAGGCGCGCGACCTCGCCGAGCCTGTGGATGTTTTTCCGACCGTTGCAGGTGAATCCGAGGCCTAGAAGCAGCCGTTCATTTTGCCCTACCGGTTCCCGGCCAATCGACACCTCCCATCGATGGCCGGGAAAACGGATTCTTGTCTCCAGATCATGCGAAAAGGAAAGCAGCCATGACCGTCTCCGCCTCATACCAAGCAACTCTTTGCTCTGCCTTGCTTGGCCTTGTTTTCCTTTTCCTGGTTTTCACCACTCCCGACGCCTGGTCCAAAGAATGGCCTCTCAACGAACGCCCGATGTATGGTGGCGCCGAAAAGACCGCTGAAATGAAAGAAGTAGACCAGCGGTACATCGAAGGCGTTAAGGCTATGGGGTTCACCCTCAAGCAAGGGGCTGTCGAAGCAGCCAAGCGTGGCTGGACGGCGATGCGCCAAGGGGATTTGAAAACGGCAATGAAGCGGTTCAACCAAGCTTGGCTGCTTGACAAGAACAACGGAGCCGCCTACTGGGGCATGGCGGCCGTCGTCGCCGACCGCGATCACGACATGGAGCAAGCGGGCAGCCTTTTCAAACGCGCCCTCAAGCTTCTTCCGAATGACGCCGATCTCCATGTCGACTACGGACGCTTCCTAGGCAAGCGCCGGTGGTTCGAACAGATGCAAGGCAACAAACAAAAAGCCGTCGAGCTTCTCAAAAACTCAACCGAGTCGTTTCGCAAGGCCCTTGAACTGAACGCCGAGGCGCGCGATGCCCACGCTGGCCTTGCCACCAACCTCATGGTCACCGGCGACCTCAACGGCGCATACCATCACGCAAAGATAGCCATTGAACGCAAAGAGACCGACAGCTTCAATATGCTGCCGATCATCAAGTGCATGATGGACAAGGGAATCACCGACATGCGTGACCCAAGATGGCGGGTGTGTGCAGCGGGAAGGTAGGCGAGTAAGCGACACCTTCCGTGGGCAACCAAAACAGAGACATCTTGACAACAACACTGGATATTTCTAATATTTCTGAAATTACAGAAATAAATGGAATCAGAGAGCCGCAAGATGGAACTGACGCCGACCATGGAACGTTACATCCTCCACTGGGGGGAAATGGGGACCCGCTGGGGGGTCAGCCGCTCGGTCGCGCAGGTTCATGCCTTGCTCTTTCTTTCGCCGGAGCCGATCACGGCCGAAGAGATCGCAGAAACCCTCTCCATCGCCCGCTCAAACGTCAGCACGAGTTTGAAGGAGCTTCTGAGCTGGGATCTGATCCAGAAAATCAACGTGATCGGCGATCGGCGGGATCATTTCGCGGCGGAAACCGATCCTTGGGAATCCTTCATGCTGATCGTCAAGGGTCGCAAACAGCGTGAGATCGACCCGACCCTCACGACGCTCCGCCAATGCCTCGACGATGCCGACAACGACCCCAAGCTACCAAACGTTTCCAAGGAACGGATCGGCGAGGTTCTCCAGTTCCTCGAACTCCTGACCAATTGGTACGACGACGTCCAGAAGCTGCCGCGACCGGTTCAAATAAAGATCATCAAAATGGGCAGCAAGATCGCCAAGCTGATTGGAAAGGTAACCTAAAAAGGCGCTCCCTTTTTTTAAACTGAAATTTCAGTAATTTCAGAAATAAGGAAAATAAAATGAATGGCGAAATGAAGCACTTTTTGGAAGGTCGCGAAAAAGGAGACACTATCAAGGTCCTCGTCATCGGGGCGTCTGGGTTTATCGGCCGCCACGTGGCTGGAGCGCTCATCGGATCAGGGTATGACGTTCTTGCCGCCAGCCGTTCGGAAGGAGAAGTAGCCGGTGCGGCGTCGGTAAAGATCGACCTCGCCCAGGCCGACGGTGAGACTTTACGGCGAGCTCTTTCCGAAGCCGACGTGGTCGTCAATTGCGCTGGTCTGGTTCGCAATCGGGGCACCAACACGATGAGCCAGGTTCATGACCAAGGGGTCAGCCGCCTCATCAACGCCTGCACGGATGTCGGCGTCCGCCGCCTGATCCATATTTCTGCGCTCGGCGCGTCCGCTGGCGGAGGGACGCAATACCAGGAAACCAAGGGGGCCGCGGAGGAACACTTCCATCGCCTTGATAAAGGTAAGCTGGACTGGTGCATCGTCCGGCCCTCCCTGGTCGTCGGTCGCGGCGGTGCTAGCACCTCTATGCTCGCCGCCATGGCCGCGATGCCCTGGCCGCCACGCCTGGGAGATGGTGCTTGGATAATTCAGCCAGTCCATGTTTCGGACATTGCTGATCTAGTGGCTCGTCTGGTTCGGCAGCCTTCTCCTTTGCCGGATCGCATCGATGCGGTTGGACCGGAGACCATGACCACCGAAGAACTTATAGGGACCCTTTGCGCTTGGCTCGGTTTCAAACCCGGACGTTTCATGCCGGTGCCGGATTTCGCCCTCAATGCTTTTGCTGCAATCGGTGAACGCGTCGCTGACGGTCCCGCCAACCGTGAGGTTCTGGCAATGCTCCGGCAGGGTATCAGCGGAGATATGACGGCCTTCGCCAACGCGTTGGGGCGTTCTCCTAAGTCACTCAAAGCCGTCTTGGCCTTGCAGTCCGCCAGCCGGGCGGATCTTCAGGCGGCACTGACCTATTTCCTTCGCGCCCCTCTTCGATGGTGCTTAGGCATCATGTGGCTACTGACCGGTCTCTTTTCCTTCGGCCTCTATCCGCAATCAGGAAGCCTCGAAATGTTAGCGCATTTGGGATTCGTAGGAGCATCGGCTTTGGTCCTGCTCTATGGCGCAGCCGCCCTCGATACTCTTTTGGGGATCCTCTTGTTGATCCGATTTCGGCCGGTCGCCGTTGGCGGCGTCCAGTTACTCGCCATTACGGCTTTCACCCTGCTCGCAACCGGTCTTCCGTCCGAGTACTGGCTGCACCCCTTTGCCCCTCTGGTTAAGAACCTGCCGCTGTTCGCGGCGACGGCCGTAATGATGGCCCTGGAATGGGAGAACTAAAATGTTTGATCCACTGCTTTTGAAATGGGTTCATATCCTGAGCATGGTGGTGCTCTTCGGAACCGGGTTGGGAACGGCCTTCCACGGACTGGCCAGCAACCTCAGCGGCGACGTCCGGGCGATTGCCGCGGGCAACCGAAACGTTGTCATCGCCGATTGGATCTTCACCACGCCAGCCGTCATCATCCAACCAGTGACCGGCGTGCTGCTTGCTTATGCTGCCGGATGGGACCTGACCGAAGGGTGGATTCTTTGGTCCTTGGCCCTCTATGTCTTGGCGGGCATCTGCTGGCTGCCGGTAGTATGGATTCAAATTCGCATGCGCCGGATGGCTGAAGCCGCCGTCCAGTCAAATCAGCCCTTATCCCAACAATACAAACGCTACTTTCGCATTTGGTTCGCCCTCGGCTGGCCGGCTTTTGCGGCAATGACCGGGATCGTTTGGCTGATGGTCTTCAAACCGGATTTTTGATGGAGGATATGTCATGACGGTTCTTTCTCCTTTTCAACGTATTCTCGACGCGGCCATGGGAAACCTTCCCGGCAAGGTCGCTAAGTTCCACAGTCTTAGAGAACAGGAAGCGACGGCTGGCCGGGCCGAAATTACGACCGACGGTGGTTTGGGGCCTTGGTTCATTTGCAAGGTGGCTGGCCTGCCCCGTCCAGGCCGGGACGTCCCGGTCAGCGTGACCTTTATTCCCGACGGAACGGGACGCGAGACCTGGCATCGCCGCTTCGCTTCACGGCGTTATGTGAGCGTCATGGCGGCAGGAGTTGGCCGCGATGAAGGGCTTCTGATCGAGCACTTCGGACCCTTCGATCTTCTGTTTCTATTGACCCAAAAAAAAGACGGCTTGGCCTGGTCCCTTTCGGGCTGGCGGCTTCTTGGATTGCCCCTCCCTTCTTGGAGCAAACCGTCCATCGAGTGTCTGGAAAGCGGCGACGACAGACGGTTCATCTTCGACATCGATGTCGCCTTTCCTCTGGTCGGTCACATCATTCATTACAGGGGCTGGCTGGAAAGCGAAAAGGGAGATGTGTGATGCGTATCATGTTGATCAATCCTCACTACCGCGCCAATTCAATTCATGGCATGGGGTCTCAGGTCCCCCTCGGTCTCCTCATGATCGGCGGTCCCTTGATCGACGACGGCCACGACGTTTGGCTGGTCAATGCCGAGGACCTTCGGCTTTCCGATCCGGAAATCGTCGAGCGGGCAACCTCCTTCAACCCCCATATCGTCATGATCGGCCACAGCTGTTCATCACCGTCGCATGCTATTTGCCTTCGGACCTTTGCCGCCATTAAACGGGCCATGCCGCGGGTCGCCACAGTCTACGGCGGGGTCCATCCGACCTACCATGCGAAAGAAACCTTGGTGGAAGCACCGTCCATCGACGTCGTCGTAAGAGGCGAAGGCGAGGCCATCACGCAACGCTTGGTGAAAGCTTTGTCGAACGGAGAGCCTTTGCATTCGGTCCTTGGCATCAGTTTCCGCCACGAAGGACGGATCGTCGAAACCGATACGGCTCCTCTTATTCGCGATTTCGAACCCTACCGGGTGGGATGGGAGTTGATCGAGGATTGGGACCGGCACCAGTGCTGGGGCATGGGAAGGGCTGGGGTTATTCAGTTTTCCCGCGGCTGCCCCCATCAATGCAGTTACTGCGGCCAACGGGACTTCTGGAAGAAATGGCGGCACCGTGATCCCGCTCGACTGGCGGAAGAGATCGCCTGGTTGCACCGTACTCACGGCGTCAATTTCTTCACCTTCGCCGATGAAAATCCCACCACCTCCCCTAAGAAATGGCGAGCCTTTCTGGAAGCGATGATCGAACAGAATGTGCCGGTCCGTTTAACGGCAGCTGTCCGGGCCACAGACATCTGCCGCGACGAGGACATTCTGCACCTCTACAAGCAAGCCGGCTTCTGTGCGTTTCTCCTCGGTATCGAGACAACGAACCCTGAGATCATCCAAAAAATCAGGAAACGGTCATCCGAAGCGGTCGACGCGAAAGCCCTTCGCTTGCTGCGGAAGCACGGAATGATCTCGATCACCGGTCAGGTAACGGGGTTGGAGCACGACAGTTGGAAAACCGGATTTCAAGCTTACCGTCATCTACTGTCTTATGACCCGGACTTCCTCAATGTCATGTACGTAACGCCCTTCGACTGGACGCCGTTCTGGTCCGAGAATGTCGGTCGGGAAGTGGTCGAGAACGACTCCACCAAATGGGATTTCCGCCATCAGGTTTTGGCGACCAAGCACCTAAAGCCCTGGCAACTGTTCCTGATGGTCAAGCTGATCGAGTTGACCTTCCACCTCAGGCCGAAGCACCTGATCAGGATGTTTGCGCACCCTGACAAGGAGCTCCGGAGCCAGATACGTTGGTGTACATTGAATGCTGGCATCGTATGGATGGCGGAGATTAGAGAGTTTAGTCTCCGCACTCTAACTCACTGCCTAAACAAAACATCTATCAAGAAGCGACGCTCAGCTAAAACCGCAGGTCTTCCTTGCTTGCCAGATCATCATTGCGGCTCAGGTAGGAAACAATGGATTTGACGCTAACCACGTTGTATCGACCAGTGTGCCGCGCCCGGCTTGGGTGATCGTCGAAGTGGACGTTCGGCTGGGCGATGCGGGCACCCAGTCGTTCCATCGGGGAAATGCGGATTCGCGTCGGCACATAGTTATTCGACCTGAAATAGCGGCTTGTTTGGCCGCGGGTGTAGATATTGTTGCCATCCTCCCGCGCTTGGGCCTGAGCAATGACGTCAAGGACCCAGTGATTAGAGTTCTGGTACCGCAGAGATCCGAAGGGATTGGAAATCATACTGTAGTTCGGCTCATAGAGATTGGCTGCAATGCCTTGATCTAGTGAAAGTGCGAGCTCTTCTTGCAGCCCTTCGCCCGGCACGGCAACCATCACGTCGAACGCTAAGAGATCGTCCAGAAGAAATTCCAACAGACCATGGTTGATCAGGAAGGAGTCCCCCGTACCGCACTTATTCAACAGGTGAGTAACAATCCACTTGCCATCAGCCTCCCTTTTGCGAGCAAAGGCAGCATGGGTATAGCGCAGGCCGTGCTTGCTGATGTCCGAGCCGACCCGAGCGAGAATTGCAACGCGGCTTTTGGTTTCATTGAGGTGTTTTTCCAGTTGGCCTGCTGCCGAGACAGCGTGCTTCATATAGCCGACCGTTTGGCCCCGTTGCTCGCAGTTCTGCCCGGCTACTGCTTGGCCTGAAGGCGCTGCAACAACAGTAGCGGCCATGAGTAGCATTCCGAAAATGAGATGGCGCATTGTTTCACTCCCCATTGCTTTGACCATTCCTGATTTGATCCCGCGCTGGGGAGCAAACCATCGAATGAGGCGCTAGCCCCCGTAAGCCGTGTTATTACAAAGACGCTTCCCGACTTCGTTTGGAACAAAAGCGATGACTGTGCCGCCGGTCGACAGGATCGTTCCGGCTGCAGTGCCGACACCGTGAAGGGTTTCCCCGACGACCCAAACCGTGTTACGGGCCAAGTTTCCAGAAACGACGATCGTTTCTCTCACACCGGTGGAGACGTTTTTCAGAACGATGGCCACGCCTTCAGCGACGGTAGAGACAGACTCGACAACAAATGCCGCCGAGCCAGCGACAACAAATGTACTTCCCACTGCGCTGAGAACGGAACCGGTGACCGATGCCTCGGAGCCGCGGCCAACGCTGTCGGCGGCCGCAGGACCGGAAGACATAATCGTCGCCGCCAGCAAACCAGCCGCCACGGTGCTGTTGCGCAAAAACTTTTTAAACATAAAACCCTCCCTAAACAGGACACTTAATTGAACAATGATCATAACCATTAAATGAGCGGCGCTCATTTGTAAAGATGAATTTTGAGCGGTGTTCAATTGCGGGGCCTGAAGAAAAGATTCCGATGGAAGCGATCTTTCCCTTTCCCATATTTCCCGAATCATCAGCCACGCGGAGTTGGGTATGCTTCACGGGAAAGCACATACTGTCTTTGATGTTTTGCCTTATGATTTTCGTCGCATTTAGAGTGATGCAAAAACCGGCTTTTAGGGCCATTTCTTCTCACTCTATCTGCGACTCGTCTCATTTAGAATGAGATCCGACAGATTTTCTCAACTGGCCCCTCAACCCAACTCATAAATACAATCGGCCTTAAAGCGCTTATTTTTCTTCCGCCCCCTATACCCTCTCGGATTACAGACCACGCGGGTACGGCCCACCTGATAGTCGGCACTGGCATGAGTATGTCCGTGAACCCACAATGCTGGCCGATAGGCCCTGATCAACGCCTCTAAATCCGAAGCAAATGCCGCCGAAACAGGATCATTCCCGTACTCTTTAGCAATCGAACTCCTTGAAGGGGCATGGTGGGTCATAACAACGGTCTCGCCAGAGAACGGCTGCGAAAGCTCTGCCTCCAGCCAATCCCGGCTTTCCTCGAACAGCGACATGGCTTTGCCCGGTGTGAATTCCTTTCCATCCAACCTGATATCCGTAAAATCCACTAGCACCCGGCCGCTGAGCCGCATGGCCTCAAGTCGTCGGTCATCGCCAAAAAGACCAAAGTCGGTCCAGAGCATGCAGCCCAGGATGCGAACGGCACCGGTCGGCGTCTCAAGCACAACGGACTGCTTTTCCAGAAAGTGGTGTTTCCCGGTTTGATTTTCCGGCAATCCCTCAAAGAAGTCCGCCATATCCATGCCGTAGAACTCGTGGTTGCCTGCGATCTGTACAACGGGCCGGTCTAGCCAAGCCGAGAGCTCAACGCCGTAGTCCAGGCATTGGAGCCCCACGTCGATGTCGCCGGCCAAAAGAACAGCGTCAACCCGACAATTGTCCTTATCACCCAGGAGCCCACCAAGATTAGGCCCCAAGTGTGGGTGACCTTGCCCCTCCAGGGTCTTGCGCTCCTTTCCACGTCGCAAACGGCCCTGTTCCCGCTCTGCGGCACGGTCGAACTCAAGGTGTAGATCTGAAAGTACGGCAAGTTTCATGGAGCGTAATCGTCATTAGTTTCCCGGCAACCCTATAGAAACGGAACGTTCTTGTCTCCGCCTCAAAGCAGGCGTATAACAGCGGCGCACCTACTTACCTGACATCTCCGCGCTCGCGATCTTTCCCGCCCCTGGAACACCTCTGTGTGAACCGGGCGTTTTTGCCTGCCCGTTCTTGGGCGGCAATCTTTCTTCCGGCTTCTTCTATCTGCTCTTCGACGTCTTCTAGTCAACAAACTAGGAGATAAACGATGACTCGAACTTATCGCAAGGAAGACGGACACCGGATCGAGGAGCGCCTTTGCGCCTATCCCAGGCCCCGATTTCCAAATGGCGTCGATAAAGAATGGCGCCGAACATTCGGGCATAAGCCAATGAGGGCAGCGGAACACTTCTACCTCCGACGCATTCTCAAGTTCGAGGATTGGGATGAGCTAACGCCGTTACCAAACCGCTGGCCCTTGCCCTACTATTGGTGAAAGGAAAATAGGATGACTAAGATAACACGCGACATGAGAGACTACCCCTGCCTCAAGGTTCGCCTGCGGCGGCCCCGCCGGGACTGGCAGCGTTTTATAAGCCGGAAGCTAGAGAACATCATCGTCGCCAAACCCAAACAGAGTGGCCACTTTGATTCAGACGGCAACGGGATCGCCTCTGATGGATATCACTATCAGCGCTTTAAGAACGGCTATGCCAAGATTGTACCGGAGGCTTGGTGCCGCCCGATCATCTATGGCGATTTGGCCGGGCTTCGGATGAGTGAAGTTCTTGAATTGACCGGAGCGGACGACCCTTGGAGTGAATTCTTCGAGAAGGCCGAAGCGAGTGACGGTCCTTGGGACGACTTCTTTGCCGAAAAAGGTGCTTTAGACTTCCCAGAAAGGGATCAGCCCAATCCGCATATAGGGAGTTCATTCGATGACTTCCTGGAAGAAGAAGGAATTCTTGAAGATGTGAACCAACCGGCTGCTGAACGGTTCTTCGCGGAACGCGCCAAAAACGCCGATGTGGAGAAGGCGCGTGAGCTACTAAGGAGCAGCGGCAGCGATGAGTTGCGCCAGGGCGATGAATTGCCCGAGAATTGGGACTCCGATGATCCCTTTGCCACGTTTGACGAATGGGACACGGAAGCGGATCGGTTGGCCTATGGCGGGCCGCCGATTCATCCGAGTGAACACTTGCAAGGCAGGTTGGAAAGTCTCTCATTGACACCAGAGCGGTTTGCGCAAGAAGCAGGGATAGACCTCGGCGTGCTGAAGGACTTTCTGGCGAAAAACACCGGCGTTACAGGTGATTTGGCCGAAAAACTGTCGGCTCATTTTTGCAGTTCTGTAGAGTATTGGAAAAACTTCCAAAAACGATATGAGCGGCGCATAAGGGAGCTGCAGGAAGAAGGCCGCAGTTGGACCAAAGAACAGTACGAAGCGGCAAAGGCAGAAATCGATGGTCGGAGAAATGCAGAAGCCGATCCGCATGAACGCCAGCTTCTGGACATGATCGTATTGAAGGTTGAGGCCTACGAGATAAATCACTCTCTCAAGCGCCAAAAATACCGTCTCTCTGATCTCCTCGAAGGAATCACTGATGAAAACCAGCAAGAACATATTGATGACGGCGGTCCCGTAGGGGAGGAAAAGATATGACGAGCAAGAAAGCGATCTAGCTTATCCCTTTTAAGGGCTCGTTGGTGGCGGATTCGTCATAAAGCGGCGTAAACCTCTCGAAGCCCCAGTCGTCCCCTCTGACAGGCGCGATGTGTCCACCCATTCTTGCCGCCCAGGCCCCAATGGATAATTCTTCTCACCAACCGGGAGAGTTATCAGGGTCATAGTTTTCTCCCTCCTCCTGCCGGACTCGTCCAAAGGTGGGAGGCGGCCTTGGTCTAGGGATTTGGTCATTTGCTACGTCCTCTAAAGAATCCAAGGGATCATATCATAAGCTTGGTGGGCTTGTATGATACGGAATGGAAAAGGGCCGCTCATTACTGAAGCCACGACGAACTGGCGAAATGGTCCGAGTGGGCAAACCCTCAAGCTGATCGAATTGACCCAGTGTTATCTGGTTCCTTCCTTAAGGCGCCCCAATGAGAGCGAATGGCTTTTCGTATAGTTTGATTTCCAAGCAATCATTCCAAGTTTTTGAACCAAAAAACACACCCTAGAAGATCAATTCAGCAGCAACCTTTTCTTCTAAAGAAACAAAACTAAGGCATTGTATTAGCTAAATAAAATCCGCATCAGCTTTCATATAAAACATGAATTACATGGGAGTGTTTCATTTAAAGTGCACACAAACATCCACTTATAGCGCTAACTTTTAGCGAAACCGACCTCTAGAGGTTCATCTATAGGGAGTTTCGACAGTCGTTTCCGGTTTCCTTCGTGAACGGCAGGCATTTCTCGTGTAGACTGGAGGAAAGTCCCGGCAACCCCAAAAATGGGGCCTCTTATGATCGATCTGTCAAAGCAAAGCCAGAACATCGAAATTCGCACCCGCGAGCTCCATAAAGCGTTTGGAGCAAATGAGGTTTTACGCGGTATCGACCTCACCCTTTACCGGGGCGATTTCGTCGCCATCGTCGGCGGGTCGGGGTGCGGGAAAACCGTCCTGTTGAATCATATGCTCGGCCTTTTGACGCCGGATAAGGGCTCGGTGGAAGTCTGCGATCACGACAAACCCAAGGCTCCCTTGGTCGATTTAAACACGCTCGGACAGGCCGACATCGACCGCATACACACCCATTGGGGCGTGGTTTTTCAGGGAAACGCGCTTTTCTCGGGAACGGTTTACAACAACTTGGCGCTTTGGCTGAAGGAAGTCCGGAACCTCGACGACGACGCGGTGATCCCCATCGCCGCACAGGCGCTGGAAGACGTCGCCCTCCCCAACGACCCGGAGTTCCTGCGGACGGAAACGCATAGCCTTTCCGGCGGCATGTCCAAACGGTTGGCGGTCGCCCGGGCCATCGCCATGTCGCCGCAGGTTCTGTTTTACGACGAGCCGACAACCGGCCTCGACCCGGCAAGCGCCTCGCAAATTCACAAACTTCTGCTTAAAACCCACGAACTGGGACAATCCCGCACGACCGTTGTCATCACCCACGACAAGGACCTGTTGTCCCGGCTGGCGCCGCGGACGGTGATGCTCGACCAAGGACGGATTCTTTTCGATGGCTCTTATGGCGACTTTGAGGCAGCCGCCTCCCTCGCCATCCGTCCTTATTTCGAACAAATGCCTCTGCTTCATCACCGCGTCCCCGTTTGATCCAAAAGTTCAACCGCGCCCGCCGAATTCCCTTACAAAAGAACCGCAGGGAGCATAAGATGCCGTCATGACCAGCCAGGTTCTTGTTTTCGCTATCCTAATTGCGGCACTGGGGCTGTTTCTGTGGGGCCGGTGGCGTCACGATATGGTGGCCATGATCGCCTTGCTCGCTGCCGTGATCCTGGGCGTGGTGCCGGTCAATCAGGCGTTTTCCGGCTTTGGGCATCCCGCCGTGATTACCGTCGCCGCGGTGCTGGTCATCAGCCGCGCCATCGAGCGGTCGGGCATCCTGCATCTGCCGACCAGAAAAATTGCCGCCATACGTCAATACCCGCTTTTGAGCATTACCGTTCTAACCGTACTCGGCGCATTGATGTCGGGTTTTATGAATAACGTTGGGGCGCTGGCCGTCCTGATGCCCCTTGCTTTACGCATCCACGAATCCCCCTCGCAGATTTTGATGCCGCTGTCGTTCGGCACCTTGCTCGGCGGCATGATGACCGAGATCGGCACGCCGCCCAACATCATTATCGCCTCCTTTAAGGAAACCACCGGCGGCTATGGGTTCGGCCTGTTCGATTTCACCCCTGTCGGAACGATCGTTACGCTCACCGGAATTCTCTTCATTGTGACGATCGGCATCAAACTGCTGCCGGTCAACCGGAAGGGACAGAACAACTCCAGCGATATTTTAGAAGGTGCGGATTACATCACCGAGGTCAGTATTCCCGAAATGTCGCCCGCCGTCGGCAAAACGCCCCGCCAATTCGAACGCATGATGGACAACGAAATTCTTATTTTGGGGATCGTGCGCGGAGAAAGAAGGCTTCTCGGACACCTGCGGAACGCCATCTTGCAACCCGATGACATTTTGGTGCTCCGGGCCGATGCGCCGGTCCTCAAACGCATGGCCGAAACGGCGGAAATCAAATTGGTCGGCGAACGCCACATCGACCCCAACGAACTGGGGTCGGATCAAGTGGAAATCATGGAAGCCGTCGTCAGACCGGGCGCCAGACTGGAAAACCGCACGGCCCGTACCGTCAGACTGCATGGCCGGTACGGCGTCAACCTATTGGGCGTCGCTCGGGAGGGCGAACGGATTAAAGATCGCCTCGGCAGCGTCGAATTTAAAGCCGGTGACGTTCTTCTCATCCAAGGCGAACGGGAAACCTTGGGAGAAATCATGATCGCTTTCGGCTGCATGCCTTTGGCGACACGGGGCCTTGCACCGCCCCTTCGGCTGCCCAAGGTCCTGACACCGATTATTTTTGCCGCGGCGATCCTTGCCACGACATTCGGCCTGCTCCCCGTTGAGATCAGTTTCTCCGCCGCCGCCGTCATGCTGGTTTTAACCGGCGTGCTGACCCCCCGCGCCGCCTACGAGGGCATCGACTGGTCGGTGGTCGTTCTTCTCGCCGCCCTGATACCGGTCGGTCACGCCTTGGAAACGACGGAAGCGGACAAGGTGATTGCGGCCTTGATATCCGGGATGGCGGGCGAACTGCCTGTCTGGATCGTTCTCGCGACGCTCATGGGAATCACCATGTTGCTGACCAACCTGATCAACAATGCGGCGACCGCGGTCGTCATGGCGCCCATCGCGGCGGGCATCGCCCAGCAAATGAACGTTTCAATGGACCCGTTTCTCATGGCCGTCGCCATCAGCGCCTCGGCAGCCTTTCTCACGCCGATCGGCCATCAAAACAACGTCCTGGTCATGGGGCCCGGCGGCTATAAATTCGGCGATTACTGGAAGCTCGGCCTGCCGCTGCAGATTCTCATTCTGGCCGTCGCCGTGCCGATGATCCTTATGGTTTGGCCGCTTTAAGAAGAAGAAGTTCTTCGGCAACCTCGAGAACCCCCTTAACGGCGTCGCACCGGCAATTGCAATTTAAAGGGTTGTCAAAATCCAAACATCCGCCGGTTTTGATGGGCTTGTCGCAATGGCGGCAAAAATCCTCAGCGACGTCGCGAAGCATTTTCTCCGCGAGGTCCCGGTAAAACTCTTCATTGATTTGGTTCGGAAGTCCGTCGTTTTTTCTCGGCATTACGGAAATATTGGATCGCTACAAAAGGATTTCAATTGATGGCGTAAGCTTGTTGCCCCAACGCCTCATCGACGGCCTTCGGGTTCTCCTCGGCCAAGGCCTTGTAGTCCATATCGTCCACCAGTATATGATCCTGCAGCCAACTCATCAGAAAGTCCCGCACCTCGCCTTCAAGGCTTTCCGTAATCGTCCGCATGTAGGCTTCCCGGCATTCGCAAACCCGTTCGGCAAGCTTCTTATGCTGTTCTCTATGGGCTTCCAAATCCGCATACCCACAGGCTTCCATCACCTTCTCTTCCCGCACAAAGTGGGTTTCGGTATAGGTCATCAAACCGCTGAAAATGGAATCGACCGCCAAAACCCCTTCTCCATCGTCGACGGCTTTGATGAATTCATTCAACAGACCGACCAATTGCTGATGGTCCTTGTCCAAAACCGGCACGCCGACGCTCATATCCGGCGTCCACTGAATGTAGTCCGTCACGAGAGTGTCCTCAGCAGTTAGACCTTTTAAGCCCGCATGTCACTTTGCCAGCAACCCAAAGGGGCGGCAACCTGCAAAACGTTCAGTCGGCCAGCCTCATATGGATCAGCCCCTTAAAATCATTGGGGTCCACAGGCTCCCTGCGGTGCAAGAGTTCAATCCGCCCTTGGCGGGCCAGATGAATGGCTTGCTGACGCACGGCGGTCAGATACCGCCGCCAGATATTGGGGGGGTCTTTCGGTTTTCGTCTCGTTTCCGCATAGGCTTGCGCCACCGCCTGAAAGGTCAAGGGCTTCCCGGACGCCAGCGCGCTCAGGATAAACTCGGCCACCGCGTCATCGCGTTGCGGCGCTTTTTCGGTTTCTTGTTCGTCGATCATTGTGTTTTCTGTATCTTTCGGAACCACATAAGGAACCGTTTTGGAGCCCTGCCATGGCAAAAGCAATGATTTATCACATTTGCCGTGAAGACGAATGGTCCGATGCCGTCAAGCAAGGCATTTATACAGGCTCGTCACAAGACAAAAGCGACGGCTTTATTCATTTCTCGACCGGCGAGCAAATTCGCGGCAGCGCCGCCAAACACCGTTCGGGACAGGACGGCTTGGTGCTTTTGACGGTGGACGCCGAAATGCTGGGGGCCGCATTGAAGTGGGAACCTTCGCGCGACGGGGCGCTGTTCCCGCACCTATACGGGCCGCTGCCCCTTGATGCCGTCATAAGAACCGACCCACTCCCGCTAAACGCCAAAGGCCGCCACGAATTTCCCAACTCGTTTTAAGTCTAAAAAAGCCGGGACTATTGACCTAGGGGGTCAATTGTTCCCTATAGTAACCGCAGGACCGTTTTTTGGGGGGAAATTATGCCGATTACGCTGATCGTTGACGACGATCCGGAGTTTGCGGCTCTGTGCAGGGAAACACTGGGACCGACCGGCGAGCACGAATTCATCATTGCAACGGATGACGAAGCGGCCATCGAAATCCTCAAAAAAATGGACAATCTGGACGTCGCAATCGTCGCGATAGACAAAAAGAACGTCTCAGGTCTCGAGCTTTTCAAAAAACTGACCGGACGCCGGGTCCGGGTTCCTCGGATCGCCTTGACCGGCAGCAGCGACCTACCTTCCATCCGCAAGGCGATGAACAATGGCGCTGCCGATTTCCTAACCCGCCCCGTCGCACCGGAAGATTTGGCGCGGACGATCTCAAAGGTTTACGAAGACACCGAACGCCGCCGTAAAGCATGGCGGACCGAAGCGCAACTTTCAGCCATCCGCCGCGAAGTCGATATTGCGGGCGATATTCAAAAACGCATTCTGCCGACGCTGTTTCCCAAACGGGACGCCCTTGATGTTGCCGCCGTCTTGGAATCCGCCAAAGATATGAGCGGCGACTTTTACGACGTCTTCGAGGTTCCCGGCGGCAAGGTCGGTTTCGTCGTTGCCGACGTGGTCGGAAAGGGCATTCCGGCAGCTTTTTTCATGGCCGTCGCGCGCACCCTGTTACAAGCGACAGCGATGGCCGGCACATCACCAGCCGAGTGCCTATCGCAAGTCAACGATCTTATTTGCCGACATGAGATTACCAGCATGTTCGTTTCCGTCTTCTACGGATGCCTCGACCCGAAAACCTGGGAAATGACCTATGCCAATGGAGGGCATCTGCCGCCGATTTTGGCGAACCAAGGAACGGGAGCGACCCAGCTCGCCAAAGGAGGAGACGGCGTCGTCCTCGGCGTTCAGGCGGGCCTTGAATACCAGGAAGATACGTTGAAACTGGAACCCGGCGATCTCTTATTCCTATACACAGACGGCCTTACCGAAGCTTTCAACAATGACCGAGAGCAGTTCGGCGAGGAACGGCTTGAATCGTTTATCGGTGAAAACAACTCTGAAAATTTGGAAGACCTCTGCAACGCGACCCTCCGCCGGGTCAAACAATTTACAAACGGCGCCGACGCCGCCGACGACATGACCTGCCTTGCCATTAGACGGAGCGTCGCATGAGGCGCTTGTTACTTCTCTCCACCCTCGCCGCGCTCTTTTTTTCCACGGCTTGCGATCAGGGAGGTCCAAAAGGCGCGATCCACGACGACGTTCCGCCCCAACTGGACGCCAACAGCCGCGTTACTTTCATCCTGACCGACGATCAAGCGCGCACAACCGACCGGACGGTCGCCGAAGCTTTGAGCGAGGTTGGCAACATCGTCATTTTGGCCAATCGTCCCGCAAATCTTCCCTGGGAAACCTTTTTGGTCGGTTTGAAGGAAAAAATCCGCCAGCTTTGGGCGCGCGGTCTGAAAGCCAAAAACATCTCGGCAATCGGACGGGGCGGCAACGGGCTTCAAGCGCTCGTGCTCGCTTCTCTGGTCCGTGAAGGACGAACCCGCTACGCCGTTATGGGGGCCTGTCCCCGCCCCGGTGATCCGGGCTGGAAAGGCTTCAATGAAATTCTTGAACTTAATGGCCCCCGGATGGAAGGACAGGCGCTTTCGCTGTATCACTCCGGCGCGCTCAATTCCGGTTCCTGCCAAGCGATATTCGACAATGCCAGCGCGCTTGAAGGATGGGAAACCGACCTTTCGGGCAAGACCGATCCCACGGTTTTCGAGCACCCCTCTCCCGAGTGGATCAAGGAAGTCATCGCCTGGATTAACGAATAGCCCAACACCTGAACGGGTGTGAGCAACTTATCCACACAACCATCGATTTTAACCACCTAGACTTTTGGGGGAGACTCCTTTAAGTTCTTCTAAACAAGGGATGGTATGGGGCGCTTCGATGGAAGCACCGGTTAAACTCATATTCGCCGGATTGGCGGAAGACGTGGCGGAAAATCTATTGCAGATTTTGCGGCAGGGTGGGTTTGCGCCGGTAACACGAGAAGTCGCAAGCCGAACCAAGTTCATTGATGCGCTCAATTTGGAATCCTGGGACGCCGTTTTGGCCGATTGCCGAAAAGGACAGCTTTCGCCGTCACGTCTTGCCGACATTCTCAAACAACGCCGCGACGAGACCCCTCTGATCGTTTTATGTAAGGATTTCGAAACGCGCGAAGCGGTCGAGTTGGTTAAGTCGGGCGCGTCCGACGTTCTATCCTTAAGTGAATTGGCGCGCTTACCGGATGTCCTCAAAAAGGAAATGAAGAACGCCCGCAAGCGCTGGAAAGAACGCAGCCGGGATGGCGACTTGCGCGTCGCGGCGGCGGCCTTCAAAACGGCGGCCGAAGGCATCATGGTCACCGACCGGACCGGGCGGATTATCGCCGTCAATCCGGCTTTCACCGATTTGACCGGCCTGGTCTTAAGCGCGGCCATCGGACGCAGCCCGGAAATTCTGTACGCCGAAAACCACACCCCGAGCTTTTTTGCCGCTCAGCAGGAAAAACTATCCGAAAACGGCGTCTGGAAAGGCGAAGTCTGGTTTAGGCGTACCGACGGAGAACGTTTCCCGGTTTGGATGTCGACAACCGTCGTCACCAACACCAAAGGAGAGGTTACGGAGTACGTTTCCGTTTTCCGGGATATCTCGGAACGCAAGGAGCGGGAAGAACGGTTCCGCAAACTTGCCACTTACGACCCATTGACCGAACTGCCCAACCGGACGTTATTTTTCGACCGCGTGGAACAGCTCATTAGGACAGCATCAAGGAAGGAATCCGCCGCCTCTCTTCTGTTTGTCGATCTCGACCGATTTAAGCGGGTCAACGACAGCCAAGGCCATGCGGTCGGCGATCAATTATTGAAGCAGGCCGCCCATCGATTGCAGGGCTGCGTCAGAGAAAGCGACACCGTCGCCCGGATCGGCGGCGACGAATTCGCCATTATTCTTGACGACGATTTACAGGGCAGTGCGGCAGTGCGGGTCGCGCAAAAAACAATCGCCGCGCTCAGACGGCCATTCAATCTCAATGGGACGATTTGCAACATTGGTTGCAGTATCGGCATAGCGCGTTATCCCCAGAATGGCGACAACGGTGAAACATTGCTCCGCAAGGCGGACGAGGCAATGTATCAGGCGAAGGACCGGGGCAAGGGCTGCTATCATTTCTTTGAGGCTGCCGAAACACCTGGTGAAATTATAAAGAAAATCACCCTGGATAGCCGGTCGGGCAGTCTTCCTACCGTAACAGGACTTGCGGCTGTCGCTCTTTTGCTTGGCTGGCTCGCCCTTTCCGGCGTTGCCGGCGATTGGCTATTCCCGGAACGCAATATGATCGCCGACGAACCGCCGGCAAAATCCTTGACCGATTTCGATACGGCGGCAGGAAAACCAGCCAAAGAGCCTTTACGCTAAATCGGCTTCAAGTTTCACGATCAGCTCTTCCAGTGCCACCTCAACGGCCTTGGTCATCGTGTCGCCATGGGAAAAGTCTTCTCCCTCAATCGCAAAAACATGGAACTCTTCAGGCAATCCGCTCAACGTCCTGGCCAACTCAATGGCCTCGGCTAGGCCGAAAAGATGGCTGGAATAGTGAAGAAACTTGGCAGGCAACGGAGCCGCAATAACGTCAAACTCGTGCAGCGTTCCGGGAGGCGCGGTTCCGGATTGTGCGGCATCGACGACGATGACCCGCCGGTATCCCTCCCAAAGCTCCATAAGGCCGGAACCTTCGCCGTGATGCTCGACCACGTCCAGCCCCGGTCGCCTTAAATCGCTTAAACGGCGGGCGATTAAAATCCCGACCATGTCGTCGGAACGGAAGTCAGACCCCACGCCGATCAGCAACGTGTCTTTCAAGGGCTGCCTACTCTCTCTCGACGGTCAGTTTGAGGAAGTGCGTCGCGCAAGAAATACAGGGGTCGTAGTTGCGGATGGTCTGCTCGCAGCGCCATTTCAGATCGTCGTCGGACAGATTGAGGTTGGCTTCGACGACGCCCCAGAGATCGCGTTCGATCTGCTTCTGGTTTTGCGAGGTCGGCGGCATAATCCGGGCGCGTTTGATGTTGCCTTTCTTGTCCAACTCATAGCCGTGATAGCAAATGCCGCGCGGCGCTTCGGTACAACCGAACCCAACGCCTGCTTTCGGCTCGATTTCAACCGTTTTGATGGCCTCCGGCCGATATGCTTTCGCTAGCCGCACCGCTTCTTCAAAGGCATAAACCGTCTCGACCATCCGCACGACGATGGACTGGAACGGATTATCGCAATGCCCATCAAGCCCCGCTTTCTTCGCCAATTTCTTGGCCTTTGAGGAAAGCTGATCGAAGTTGTTGTTGAACCGGGCGATCGGCCCGGTGAGGTAAGCCCCACCGGTTTCCTTGGCGACTCCGTGCAGCGCATTGGAATGGGCGACGTGCTCCTCGTCGAAATGTTGCTCGAAATCGGCAATGGCGATATCCAACCCCGTGTTGGACACCAACCGGCCTTCGGTAATCGCATACTCGTCCGGATGGCGCAGGGAGACACAGGTGTAGTCGTAGCGGTAATCGGGGAACGTCAGGCCAGAGACGAACTCGGTCAGCTCGACGGCGGTTTTCAAACCCTCTTCGAGCTTTGGTATCAACGTCTCCATGGCCGCCGCTTTCGGCGTTTTATACACACCGCCGACCTTCAGGTTGACCGGATGGATCGCCCGACCGCCGATGACTTCGAGAATTTCGTTGCCGGTCTTTTTAATCGCCAGCGCCTTTTTGACCACCTCGGGATGGTCTTTGGACAACGAGATGGAATCTTCGTAGCCGAGAAAATCCGGCGCATGGAGCAAGAAAGCGTGGAGCACATGGCTTTCGATCCATTCGCTGCAATACACCAAGCGGCGAAGATCGTGCATCGGCTGGTCCACGGAAACGCCCAGGGCGTCCTCCATGGCGTGGGTCGCCCCCATGATATAGGCAATGGGACAGATGCCGCAGATGCGCGCCGTGATGTCCGGGGCTTCCGAATAGGCCCGCCCCTGTAGCAAGGCCTCAAAGAAACGCGGCGGCTCATGGATGCGGAACTTCAAATCTTGAATTTCGTCGCCCCGCACCCGCAAATAAAGCGCGCCTTCGCCTTCCACGCGGGCGAGATCGTCGACCTTGATCGTCCGGGTCTTGGCTTTACTCATGGCGCAGGCTCTCCTTGCCGAAAGTTTCCGCGCCTGCATTGAAGCTTCTAAAAAGATCCCGCACGGTTTGTTTGCTCGCGCCGTCGTTCCGCATCCGGTCGGCCAACGCCGCCGTGTTGGGCGTTTCCTTGGGGCCGAAACAACCGAAACAGGCCCTATCGCACGACGGGCAAACATTGCCGCATCCAGCCTGGGTCACCGGGCCGAGGCACGGTTGTCCTTTGCTGACCATGACGCAGACCGTTCCGGTTCGTTTGCATTCAATGCACTGGCTGTAGGTCGGCACGTTGGGTTTGCGGCCGTTGAGCGTCGCATTGACCAATTCCAACAGCTGCTCTTTGTTGATCGGACAGCCGCGCAGCTCGAAATCCACCTCCACATGATCGGAAATCGGCGTCGAGGTCTCCAAGGTGCTGATGTAGTCGGGATGGGCATAAACGGCGTCGATCAATTGCCCCACGTCGCGGAAATTCTTCAATGCCTGAATACCGCCGGAGGTGGCGCAGGCCCCGATGGTGATCAACACCTTCGATTGCTTTCGTATCTTTTGAATTCGCTTCAGGTCGTGCGGCGTGGTCACCGACCCTTCGACCAGCGAAATGTCGTAAGGCCCCTTGATCTGAACCCGGGTCGCTTCGAGGAAATAAGCGATTTCCACAGCCTCAGCCACCGTCAGCAGTTCATCCTCGCAGTCGAGAAGTGACAACTGACAGCCATCGCAGGAGGAGAATTTCCAGACGGCAAGTTTGGGGCGTTTTGCAGCCATGGTTAAACCTCCCTCACCTTGAAAATGTCTTCGATGGCGTCGAAGCGGAAAACCGGCCCATCTTTGCAAACGAAGGCGCCGCCGAACTGGCAATGGCCGCAGAATCCGACGGCGCATTTCATGTTGCGCTCCATGGAGACGTGAATTTTATCGTTCATCACCCCCGCATCGTTAAGCGCCGAGATGGTAAACCGCATCATCACTTCAGGCCCGCAAACCAGGGCCGTCGTATCGACCGGATCGAAGGTATAGTTGGGGATCAGCTTGGTCACCACACCGACGCGGCCCGCCCAATCCGGGGTGGCGGCATCCACCGTAGCTTTGACCGACAGATCGAATCGTCCGCGCCATCCTTCAAGCTCCTTGCGATACAGCATGTCCTCAGGAGTCCGGGCGCCGTAAATGATGATCACCGAGCCGTATTTTTCGCGGTTTGCCAGGATGTGATAGATCGCCGGACGGAGCGGTGCGAGACCGATCCCGCCGGTAACGATCACCACGTCGTTGCCTTCCGCCGCCTCGACCGGCCAAGCGGAACCGAAGGGGCCCCGCACGCCGACCGTATCGCCGGGCTTCAGTTTTTCCATCGCCTCGGTCACTGAGCCGACGGCGCGCACCGTATGCACCAGCTTCGACGGATCGGACGGATCACCGCTGATTGATATGGGCACCTCGCCGACGCCGTAAACGTAGAGCATGTTGAACTGCCCCGGCGCAAAAGCGAACCCGCTGCTACCTTTGGGCGGCTCCAACTCAAGCGTAAAGGTATCGCTGAGTTCCCGTTTCCGTTTCTTAATCTTAAAGGGAACCGGGATCATCGGATCCGTCAGGGTGTCGAGCACCGTCATCCCTTAGGTCCTTTTCGGGTTGGCGTAGAGGTCGGTCAGCTGCATGCGCGCCGCCTTCAAGCGCTCGGCGACAATCGGCAAAAAGCGCTTATAAATTTCATAGCCGACCATATGGTCGTCTTCGCACTTTTTGCGCAGACAGGCCGCATCCAGGCTGACCGCCCGCACCAGTTGCTCGGCTCGCGCGTCAAAAGCGGCTTTGTAGGGCGGGATCAGCCAAGCCCAGCCCAGGATATCGCCTTCCTGCAGGGTTTCGATCACCAGCGGGTTCTTGCCCGGCACGTAAACGTCCAGCGCCACCCGGCCATGCCGGATGACATAAAACTTATCGATCACGTCGCCTTCGCGGTACAGGTAGTCGCCGGGGTGGATCACCTCGTTGGCGGCGCATCCGGCAATCAGTTCGCGCACCGACGCATCCAAATCCTTGAAAAACGGATGTTCGGCCAGCAATTTGTCCAATCCATCGATCTTGACCATGTCAGCCTCCTTCGGCGTCGCGGATGGCGCGCGCCTCTTCCGTGATATCGATTCCCACCGGGCACCAAGTGATGCAGCGTCCGCATCCGGTGCAGCCGGACGTGCCGAACTGTTCGTGCCAGTGGCTTAATTTGTGAGTGATCCACTGCCTATACCGGGACGCCGCATCGCGCCGGATCGGTCCGCCGTGGATGTAACTGAAGTCGACGGTAAAGCAGGAATCCCACTTTCTCACCCGTTGCGCCTCGCTGCCGTCCAGGCTCGTCAGGTCTTCCATGGTCGAGCAGAAACAGGTCGGGCAAACCATGGTGCAGTTGGCGCAATTCAAGCAACGCTCGGCGACCTTGCGCCACTGCCGATGCTCCAAATTACGGCCAAGCACCGAAGCAACGTCTTTGATCATCTCGCGGCCCATGGATTTCGCCGCCGCCTTGATTTCCTTGTCGGCCTGCTTTTGATCCTTTTCGCCAAGCGTCTTTAGGGTCAACCGGGCCAGGATATCATCGCCTCGCTCGGTACCTGCTTCGACGACAAACCGGTGCCCCCCTTTGGTCAGCTCGGTCAACACCAAGTCGTAGCCGTCTTTGGCCTTCGGCCCCGTATCCATGGAGGCGCAAAAACAGGTGCCCCCAGCCCGGGTACAATTGACCGCAACCAAAAAAGCGTTCTTGCGCCGCGCCAAATATCCCGGCTCGGCGAAATCGCCGTTATCGAACACTCTGTCCTGAATGGCTATGGCGGCAAGCTCGCAGGCCCGCACGCCAATGAAGGCGTACTGCGGTTCAACCTCGTCCGGCTCCTCGATGGAAAATCCGGATTTTTCTTTTCGGGCCGTCCAAAGGGTCTGCTCGGGCGGATAAAGATAGCGCTTCCAGCTATGGGGCCCGACGACCGTTCCGAACAGCGCATCGCTATCCGTTTGGGTCAAACGGTAGCGGCCACCGTTCTGTTCGTCTCGATACCCTTTAGGAAAATCTTCAATGCTCTCGACGGACTCATAAACAATGGCCCCGTCTTCCGCTTTCGGACCGATCAGTTCGTATCCGGCAGCGCTTAAGGTCTCCAACAATTGCTGAAAACCCTTTAGATCAATGATCCCTTGACGTTTTTTAGGCACGTTTCAGGTTCCCTCCCTCACCCGGATTGTGGACCTAACTCTTGACGGCGGTCAACCCAAATGGATCATTAGAGGTGTCCAATCGCGAAAATTTAATATGCTTGCCAAATCTGACCGTTCATGACCTTTCACGCCGCCCCATTGATCGACCGCCTCGATGAGCTGTTTCCAAAGTTCGTCCCCCTTTTCGACGATCCGGAAACACTGGTGGTCAGCTTAACCTTTGCAACGCCCGACCTTCCCTTTCGCGGTCTTCCGAACGGGTTGAAAGATTTTCTCTATTGGGCGCGGCCGTCTGAAGATCATCATTTGCTGGGTCTTGGCGACGCCATGATCTGCACGGCGGAAGGAGAAAAACGATTTGACGATTTGGCTGCGAAATTTTCAGAAGCAAAAAACCGCTGGAAGCATACCGATCCCGACATCACCGGCTTTACGCCAATCCTCTTTACCGGGTTTGCATTCGCCCCAGGGAAAGCAGATAAAGGACTGCCCAACGCGGCGCTTCGCCTCCCAATCGCTGTGTTACAACGCCGGGATATGGTGCGCGGTTTAACCTTTTCCTGGCATAAGGATCGGGGCGCCAACCCCAACCATATTCTTAAAGAGTGGAAAAAGGCAGCTCGCCAGCTCATTCAAGCGGTAACCCACCCGGCCTCTCCAACCCCGGCAGCCAATCCTTTGCACAGGTTAAAAGTCATCCCCGACGACGAGTCCTGGTTGGATCGGGTTCACCTTGCCATCAAAGCGATCAAGGCCGGCACCATGGAAAAGGTGGTTCTGACGCGCCGCCTCAAAGTCGCAGCGCCTCGAAAATTCAACGCAGCAAGGCTGATAACGATATTGTCTTACCGTTATCCCGGCTGCGTTCTCTTAGCCCAGGGCGACGCCGACGGCATTGCAGTCGCCGCAACGCCGGAACGGCTGGTCAGTCTCGCCAACGGGCGTGTCACCAGCGATGCACTGGCCGGAACCCTGCGCCGCGACCCTGAGGAAGCCAAGGACCAATTGCTCGGCGTCGCGTTGCGGCAAAGCACAAAGGATTTGCACGAACACAGGTTGGTCGTAGAGCAAATCGTCCGCAGGCTTTCTGCGTTGTGCACCAACATCAGGGCGGCGGAAAAACCGCGACTACTGCAACTAAGATCGCTCCAGCATCTGTGGACCCCGGTCACCGCAAAAACCTCGCCCAACGTCTGCCTGCTCGATCTAGCCGCCTTGCTCCACCCGACCCCCGCGGTCGGCGGCGTACCGCGGGATGCGGCCTTAAAATGGCTGGCGGAAAACGGCGAAGACAGGTTTGGCTGGTACACCGGCGCCTACGGTTGGATGACGCCGGAAGGCGACGGCGATCTTTCGGTTGTCCTTCGTTGCGCCTATCTTCACGACGCCTATGCCGAACTTTCCGCCGGAGCCGGAATTGTCGCCGATTCAAACCCAATGGGCGAGTTGGAGGAGACGGACCTTAAGTTCCAGGCTATGCTGGAAGCCTTGGAGGACGCATGACGAACCACATCGGGGAACGGAATCTCAGATGGGCCTTTGCCCTATTGGACGGCTTTGCCGCCGAAGGATTGCGCCATGTGGTCATATCGCCCGGCTCGCGCTCAACGCCGTTGGTCCTGGCGGCGGAAAAGCATCCCGATCTGACAACCCACGTGGTGCTGGACGAACGCAGCGCCGGGTTTTATGCGCTGGGGCTCGGCAAGGGAACCGGCATGCCCATCGCGTTGATCTGCACCTCGGGCACGGCCGCCGCCAACTGGCACCCGGCGGTTTTGGAAGCCGACGCCGGAAAAATCCCCCTCATCCTCATCAGCGCCGACCGACCGACCGAACTCCGGGATTGCGGCGCCAACCAGACAACCGACCAGACGAAGCTCTTCGGTAGCGCCGTCCGTACCTTCCATGAACTCCCACCGGCGGAAGAAGACGGGACCTTCCTGGGGCCGCTCGCCGCCCGGATGATCGACCACAGTCAATGGCCGCACCCTGGCCCCATCCATATCAATGCGTCGTTCCGCGAGCCTTTGTTGCCCGAGACCGATATTCAACTGGAACCGAGCGCGAAAACCATTTCCCGCTCGGCACCGATCGCCGTCCCAGCTCCCAGAACGACGGACGATCTCGCCCAACGGCTGGCGGGACGGCCGGGATTGATCGTTTGCGGATGGGACCGCTACCGCACCGACTTCCCTCCTGCGGTCAATCATCTGGCCGAAAAACTCGCCGCTCCGATTTTGGCCGACCCACTTTCCAACCTCCGCAGCCGGGGCGGCCCGGTGATCGGCTGCTACGACGCCTTTTTGCGAAACCCGACATTCTCCGAAAGCATGCGTCCTGAATGGGTATTGCGGTTCGGCGCGCTCCCGGTTTCGAAACTGCTGAGCGCCTACTTAAGCAAACAGCAGGATGCCGAGCATATCTTGGTCGACTCTCACGGCATCTGGCATGACCCGCTTGGTCTGACAACGACCGTTCTGCACGCCGATCCGGCCTCGGTATGTTATTCGCTGACCAAACGGCTCAGCGGCCCGTCAACGCCGACCGATTGGATGAGCGCCTTTCTTCAGGCGGAAGACCGTAGCCAAGACGCAAAATCAGGATCGGCAGTCCCCGCCGAGGCTCACATCGTATCCGCCATTTCGGAAACGCTTCCGGAAGGAAGTTCTTTATTCTGCGGCAACTCCATGCCCATCCGCTTGCTCGACGCTTTTCTGCCGACCGGGCATCGTAAATTCGCCATCAAGGGATGCCGGGGTTTGAGCGGTATCGACGGCGGGTTGTCAATCACCATGGGATTGGCCGCCGTTTCGGAGCGCCCGGTGGCGGCGCTGATCGGCGATCTCGCCTTTACCCACGACCTCACCGCCTTGGGGCTGGGCAAAGGCAAGAACGTCACGCTGGTCGTCCTCAACAACGGCGGCGGCGGCATATTCGAATTTTTACCCCAGTCCCGCCTGAGCCCCGAGACCTTCGAGCGGTACTGGCTAACCCCTGCCGCCCCGGATTTAAAACCCGCCGTTGAAGCGTTTGGCGGCCGCTACCGGCGCGTAGACCACCCGGCGGATTTCAAGGAACTATTTGAAACGGCCTTGAAAACCGATGGCACCGACGTGCTGGACGTTGTACTAGATCGCAAGGCGAGCACAGACGCCTTAAAAGCCTATTGGGATACGATAGAAAACATGGAGCTGACCCCGTGACCATCGACTGGCAGGAAATCAAAGACCCGGGCCTGACCGACGTGACCTATCATCACGCCGAAGGGATCGCCAAAATCACCATTACCCGGCCAGAGGTCCACAACGCTTTCCGCCCCGAAACGGTCCGCGGCATGCTGCGCGGTTTCAAAATGGCCCATCTCGACAAAAACATCGGCGTCATCATCTTAACCGGTGCGGGCGGCAAAGCCTTCTGCTCGGGCGGCGATCAGCGCATCCGGGGCGACGGCGGCTATACCGATCTTGACGGCAGCGAAGGGCTCGACGTTCTTGAACTCCAACGGCTGATCCGCACCATCCCCAAACCGGTTGTCGCGATGATCGCCGGATGGGCAATTGGCGGCGGGCATGTCCTGCATCTGTGCTGCGATCTCGCCATTGCCGCCGAAAACGCCCGGTTCGGCCAGACCGGCCCCAAGGTCGGCTCCTTCGACGGCGGTTTCGGAGTCGCCTTGATGAGCCGCCTTGTCGGTCAACGCAAGGCCAAGGAAATCTGGTTCCTGTGCCGCCAGTACGACGCCCAACAGGCGCTTGAAATGGGATTGGTCAATACGGTGGTGCCGGTCGATAAACTGGAAGAGGAAACCGTGCAGTGGTGCCGCGAAATGCTCGCCCTGTCACCGATGGCGCTCCGTATGCTGAAAGCCGCATTCAATGCCGACACCGACGGGGCGGTCGGCCTGCAGCAGCTGGCCGGTGATGCGACAGGATTGTTTTATCAGACGGCGGAAGGTCAGGAAGGCCGCGACGCCTATTTGGAAAAGCGCCCGCCCGATTTTTCAAAGTTTCCGCGCCGCCCCTAGGTCATGTCGGCAACGTCGGAAGCCCTCTTCCCCTCTCTTAAAGTCTGGCTATTGGGAGTCAGACCGAAAACCCTGCCGGTAGCGGTCGCTCCCGTAGTCGTCGGCGGCGCTTTGGCCTGGGCGGAAACGGGAACCTTCGAACCGGTTGCTTTTTTTGCAGCCTTGATTGGGGCGCTGCTGATCCAGGCAGGGACCAATCTTCATAACGATGCGGCCGATTTCAGGAAAGGCACCGACGTCAAGGGCCGCCCCGGCCCGGTGCGAATCGCCGCCGAAGGATTGGCGACGCCCGATCAAGTCGACCGCATGGCCTATGCCTGTTTCGGCGCGACCGCCCTTATCGGTCTCTATCTGATCTGGGTTGGCGGCCTGCCCATCCTGGCCTTGGGCGTCCTTTCAATCCTGTCGGGCCTGGCCTACACGGGCGGCCCCAAACCCATCGCCTATACGCCTTTCGGCGAAATCTTCGTCTTTCTTTTTTTCGGGCTCGGCGCGGTGATGGGGACGCACTACCTGCAAACCCTTTCTTTTTCGCCGTTTTCGGTCATCGCCGGGACCGCCATCGGCCTGCTGGCCGCCGCCGTTCTGGCGGTCAATAATTACCGCGACCGGGACGACGACGCGAAAGCCGGTAAAAACACCTTCGCCGTTTTGGCCGGACGCTCATCGGCCCGAGCTGCCTACGCGGCCATGCTGATTGTCGCTTATCTCTGTTTGATCCCCCTCGGCCTGCTGTTAACGCCCTGGGCCTTTTTACCCGCCGTGCTGCTCAAGCTTGCCTGGGAGCTGTGGCGGGATTTCAGGACCCTGGAGCCCGGCCCCGCCTTCAACGATCTTTTGGCCCGAACCGCGCGCTTTCAATTGGCGTTTAGCCTTTTGGTCGGTCTCGGCCTGTTGTTTCCATGATTTCCGGCGCGGTTCTCAATCCTATCGCCCTGCCACTAGCCCGGCCCTGGCGAACCGCCCATGGCGTTTTCCAAGAACGCTTGGGCTGGGTTTTGTCCATTGCCGCAAGCGACGGAACCGAAGGCTACGGCGAAGCCCTTCCTCTTCCCGAGGCGGGGACGGAAAACCACGACGACTGCCACAACGCCCTCATGCAGATCGTTGAAAGGTTAAAAGAAATTGATCCGGAAAAAGCGCTTCTAGACTTACCCGGGTGGGCTCCCGGAAGCCCTGCCGCCCGTTGCGCGGCGGAAACCGCCTTGCTGGGGCTCTTAAGCAAACAAAGCGGCCTTTCGCCCGCCCGGTGGCTCAACCCGCGAGCCGCGGATACCGTTCGGGTCAATGCAATCGCCGGAAGCCTGTCCGTGGGAATCGAAAACGAAATCGTCGAACGAATGGGCCAGGGCTTCACCGTCATCAAAGTGAAAGTCGGTCTGGACGATCCCGCAAGCGAAGCACGGCAACTGGCCGATCTTTGCCGCCATCTCGCCCCCGGCGTAACGCTTCGGCTGGATGCCAACGGGGCCTGGGAGCCGGAGCAAGCCGCGGTATTTTTAGCCGGGATCGACCGGTTGCCCATCGAAAGCCTGGAAGAACCGCTGAGCCATCCGGACCTGGCTCTTCTTAAGCGCTTCCAGGGCAGCGTCTCGTTTTCCCTGGCCCTCGACGAGCATCTGTGGAGCATCGAACACGAGGATATTCTTGCCAATCGCCCCGTCGACCGGATCATCCTTAAGCCAATGGCCGCGGGAGGCCCCTATTCGTGCTACAAAATCGGGAAGAAAGCGCAGGAAACGGGCTTGGAAACCGTCGTAACCACGACCGTCGACGGCCTTTTCGGCACCCAGGCGGCTCTATGGGCCGCATCGGCGCTCGACGAAGAAAAAAAATGGGCCCACGGTTTATCCACCGGTTCCTGGTTTAAGGAAAACTTCCCTCAAATCCCCTGCGACTCCGCAGAAATCCGCGTATTTTAAACGATCATTGGCTGAAAAACACACACCCCCTATTCGCTCAAAAGTATACTTTTGGACCCTTTAGGTATACGCCCGTGCGGTAGAGCCTTGCCGCGACTTGTGCGAGAGTCATCCTTAAGGACCCCACCGTGGTCACGCAGAGCGGCCCCCTTCCCCAACCCCCGAGCCGCACCGCGTCCCCTCCCCCTTCCGATCATGGCGGGGTCCTTCATTAAACCGGATTAACGCACAAGCGCGCCCGAGTTTGCTCTTGAGGGAAAAACAAGGTGGGAAAGCCGCCGTTAGGTTGCAAACCTGAGTTCGCCCGAGGGAAGGAGCGGCTAAAGCAAAAAAAGCAATTTGCCGCTCCACAACCCCAAACCTAAGGCCACCTGCTACGGCAGCGTGGCTTTTTCTTTTGCAGTTTCCTTCACCGCGTTGCGGTCGATCTTCCCAAGCGTATTGCGCGGCAAACGGTCCACCTTGATCGCCCGCCGCGGTTTGAACGGTCCTTTGAGAGCCTTCGCCGCCGCATCCAAAACGTCGCCTTCCGTCGCTGGGCCGGTAAAAACGGCGACAAGGCATTCGCCCCATTCGGAACTGTCAAATCCCGTTACAGCGATTTCGGTAATTCCGGCAACCCCGGCCAAAACCCCTTCCACCGCCGTCGGGTGAATTTTTTCGCCGCCGGAAATGACGACATCGTCGGCGCGGCCCAGAACTCTCAGCGCCCCATCGTCCCCAATGTCCACCATGTCATTCGTTACATACCAGCCGTCGGTCAAACCGTCGCCCAGACGCCCTTCAGCGTTCAGATACCCGGCCATCAAAGACGGCCCTCTGATCTTTAGGCGGCCTTGCTCAATGGCAGCATCAAACCCATCGAGCATCGGCCCGACCTCGCCTTCCCGCCATGCCGCCGTCAAGGACGTCAAGGTCGCGCATTGGGAGGCGGTTTCACTCATTCCGTAGGTGGACGCAACCGGCCAACCGGCCCGCCTGGCTCTTTCAGCCAAGGGCTTGGAAAGCGCCGCACCGCCGGCCAAAACAACCTTGAGAGATTTCGGCGCTGGCGCACCCTTGGACGCTTCCAAAAGACGAAACAGCATCGTGGGCACTAAAGACAGATGCGTAACCTTCCCACGTTCCAAGTCCGCAAGCACGGCTTGCTCATCAAAACCGTCATGCAACAACACGGTTGCGCCTGCCTCGACACAGCGCGTTAGAATCGACAGGCCGCCGATATGAAACAGCGGCAGGCAGGCGAGCCATGTGTCACCGGGATTTAACGGGAGACGTTTTCTCGACGCCCGCGCCGACGCCGCCAAGGCGTTTCCCGTCAACATGACGCCTTTGGGCGTTCCCGTGGTGCCGCTTGTGGCGATGACCAGCTGCACGGCGTCGGATTCGGGTGGAGAAACGGTCTGAGGCGCGGCTCCTGCTGCTAAATCGAGCAGAGCTTGCTTCCCAGCTTCCGGCATACGCGGATCGAGCGGCATGAACGCTTTTCCCGCCATCGGCGCGGCAAACAGCGTCACCGCCAATTCAAAAGCCGATCCCGCCATGACAGGAAAAAAGGCGCCGGGATAGCCCTCTTTAAGTTCCCGTGCCTTGGCATGCACAATCTCAGAAAATTCGCGGTAGGTTACACGTCGCCCTTGCCATTCGATGGCCGGGTCGTCGGGATATTCCCGAGCCCGTTTCTCCAGCCATTGAACCGGGCTTTCGCTCACCGGGGTTTCTCCGCCTCGTGCAGGCAGGCGATACCGAAGGACTGATTGACGTATGTAACTCGACCGAAGCCGACGGATTGGAAAAGCGCCTTCAGCTCCTCTTGGCCCGGAAACCGCCTGATGGAATCGACCAGATATCGATAGGCAGAGGGTTGCCCGGCAATCCAGGCTCCTAGCCGCGGGATCACGTAAAAGGAATAGAGATCGTAAAAGGGTTTCAGCGGTTGAACCGGTTTGGAGAATTCCAAACACAAGAAACGCCCTCCCGGCTTGAGCACCCTCAGGATTTCCTTCAGGCACACTTCCATGGCGGTGACGTTCCTCAGCCCGAAGGCCATGGTGACCGTATCGACGCTGTTATCGGCAAAAGGCAAGGCTTCGCCCGTTGCCCCGACCCAATTGACCGGCCCATGGCCGCGCATCACCCCTTCGCCCATCATGGGGAGGCTGGGGTCGGCCACCACGACCGTGCGGTCAAAATCGGCCATAAGACCGGCGACATCGCCCGTTCCACCGGCAAGGTCGACAATAACCTGCCCCTCGCGGGCCGCGGCGCGCTTGGCCATCGACCGTTTCCACAAACGGTGAATGCCGAAACTCATGGCGTCGTTCATCACGTCGTAGCGCGGGGCGACGCCCGCGAACACCGATCGGATGGAGGCCTCCCGGGCCGTTCCTTCAAACGGCGAGAAATCGGTCATCAGGGAAGATCGCCCCGTCTAAAGACCATGTAGCCGATTGTGGCCGCTAGGGTGCCCAGACCAACGGGGTAGAGAAGAGCAAAGACCAGATACCCCACGGAACCGAAAGCATCGAGGATTACGTAAGCCGCCGGACCCAATAGCATCAAGGCCGGGTCAAACAGCAGCATGGAGGCGGTGCGGAACACCTGCATGGGGTTGATTAAGGAGATGCCGATCAAGACTTCGGGCAATACCTTGGCCTTGGTCATCATGCCGAGCAAAATCAAATCAAGGAACAGCAACAGCGTCAGCCATAAGGCGAAGGCGATCCCCTGGGCCATGTCGACAGACCGGGCGAGTGACGAAATCAACATGCCGATGCCCAGGAAGCACCAGACCAACGACACCAGCAAGGCTACATACAGCCCCACATTGGCCCAAGGCACCTCGAACCCCCTGGCCGCCCCCCACACTCCGGCGACGATCATCGCCAAAAGAACCGGGAGGAAAACCACCGAGAACCGTCCGAACAACTTGCCCCAGAACCAGGCCGAAAGCGGCACCGGCAGAGACAATAGGTATTCGAATATGCCCGCCTCCCGGTCGCCCGCCACCGAACGGACCGTGGTCAGCAAAATAAACATCGGCAGGATCGCCATGCACATCTGAATGTAAATCAGCAGCAAGCGGGACAGGCCGGTGAACCCCATAACCCGGGATTCGGCAACGCCGGTCAGGAAAAGCACTACGATCAGTCCGCCGAAAATCACCGAATAAAGCATGAACCAGCGGGCGCGCAGAGACTCGCTGATATCGAGGCGGGCGGTGAGAAGCAAATTGTTCATGGTATTAGGCCCTAGTTCTCACTCACTTTTTTCGAATACCCGTAGGCGGCGGGATCGCACCAGTAGGAATTGCCTTTGTCGTAAACCGCTTGGCGCATTCCGGCAAAATCGAGCATATCGCCCCCTTTGGCCGGGTAGGCGCCGTAATTGTAATCCATCGGAGAAATCTTGCCGCCTTGATAGAAGGCTTGCCGGGCGTCCAGCCAAACGACCTTGTCTCGCGTACTGGCTTCGTAATCGGCAACCCACACCTTGATCGTCGGATCGTCGGCGAACGGCATGGCCTTTAACCAGTGAATGGCATTGCCGATGTCATCGAATTTGTGCATCCGGCCTTCCGGTCCCCGGATTTGCGCCGTAAACTTCGGATCGGAAATGATCATCCGGCACAGCTCGCAGGAATCCCTGTCGAAATGCACCTCGACCGGTCCGTCGTTCTCGCCGCAGGCTACCAGAACGGTCAAAAAGAAGAAGGAAAGGAACAGGCGGGCCCCTTTCATAAGGCGACCTCCCGAATATCCGCCGCCGTGTCCATGGAGAGGCTTTCAATGATCGCCGCATAGCGGGAAATCATGCCGAGGAACCGCAGCCGGTCCGGACCGGCCACCCGGCCTTCCCAGGTGAGACTATCGGACGTCCCGTTCTTCGGCTTGAAATTCCAGCTGCCGAGCGCTTTAGCAAAGGCTTCTTCGTGGCGGGATAAAACGATCTTGCAGTCAAGTTCGCTGTCCATTTCCACCGCATCGGCAACGTGGTCGTCGAGCACCACCTTGCCACGATCGAGTTCGATAACCCGGTTAACCAAGGGGGCCACTTCGTCCAACCGGTGGCTAGAGAGCAGCATGGTCATGCCTTCCTGACGCTCGGATAGCAGGGTAAAGAAGACATGCCGCGCTTCGGGATCGAGGTTTGCCGCCGGCTCGTCCATAATCAGCAACTCACACTCACGGCCCAAAGCAATCCCGATAAGTAGCTTTTGCTTCTGACCGCCCGAAAGTTTGACGAACGGTTGGCTGCGGATCGCATCGACGTCCAGCCCCAACCGGGTCGCAACCTCTTCCATCTGCTTGGGATCGGACTCGCACATCCCGGCGGCAAACCGGATCAACTCGCCGACCGGCATCTTCAAGGGCGGCGGCAGTTGGGGGACGAACCCAACGCGTTTTAAGACGTCACGGCGGTTACGGCGCGGGTCGAGGCCGAAAACCTCCACATCCCCGTCATGGAAATATTCGCCGAGCAAACAGCGGATCATGGTGGTTTTGCCCGCGCCGTTCGAACCGACCAAGGCGATCCGATCACCCACGCCGATTTTAAGCGAAACGTCGTCAAGCGCCGGACGCTTCTTCCAGATTTTTGAAACGCTTTGCAGCCGGATCATGTTGTTTTGCGCCCCACCCAATCAATCCTCAAAGCAGCTTCTTCGCACCCATGATGTCAAAGTTCAAGGAATTCGTGGGGCAAATGTCGACACACATGCCGCAGCGCGTGCAATCGGCCCCGACGATTTCGGTTATATGATTGGCGTAACCCATCTTGGTCGGTTCCAGAACATGCGGCACCAGACAGACTTTCCGGCAATCGCCTTCGTGCAGGCAGTCCTTCATGTCGTACTTGATCCGCACCGGCGAAATCGACCCGACGATCCCATAGGTCATACCGATGGGGCAGATGTAACGGCACCAAAACCGCCTTGAGAAGAAAATTTCGACGATCAAAAGACCCACGACCCAAAGAAGCGCCAAACCCGGCCCGTAAATCAAGGCGCGGCTGACGATACCGACCGGAGAAACCGCCTCAAAAACCGTATAACCGGTAACCAGCGCCAGCAGGGCGAAGATGATGTAGAGAACCGTCCGCGTACCGCGATGCAAGGGGTTGTCCTTAACGATCTTGGTCTCGGCCAGCTTCAGATGGATCATTTCCGCCCATTCTGAAAGCAGGTGATAGGGGCACACCCAGGAACAGAACGTCCGGCCGCCCAACAGCCACCACAGAATGAACACGGTCACCGTGCCAATCACCAGATTAATGAGGATCGCCTTGTGGGCAAGCATCACCTGCAGGGCCGAGTTGAGATCGGCCATGTGGAAGCCGACGAACCGGGAAGCGGTCAAGGCCCCTTCAACCAGTTGAACGTCGAGCCAATAGGAAACGACGAACATCAGGTTGACTACAATAATCGAGGTCCAACGCCAGGCTTTCCACTTTTTCGACCGCGGCAGGTCTTTTTCTTTCTTAAGCGCCTTGATGCGTTTTTTAACTTCATCCGAAGTGCGTTTGAACTCGTGCATCTCTTTGGCTTCCGGCGTCCACTTGCCGGGATCGCGCACCGGCGCTTTGGCGCCGAACATGGTTTTCAAGGAGGATACGAAACCGCTCATCACACATCCTCCCACGTTTTGCGTTCGTCAATCACGATGCACCCCGGTTCCACCGGGCAAATCATTTCGCATACCCCGCATCCGGTACATTCCTTGTCGACCACCGGTTTCCACCCGGTACGCGTCGGATCTTCATACAACGGCTCCATATCGATGGCGCCGGGGATCGGACATTCACGGACGCAAAGGTCGCAGACCTTCAAATCATACGGATGATCGGCGATCCGGATCGGAGTCCATCGGTCGATTTTTTCGTACCGCAGCAACCCCTTAAAATCGGCTCCCCGGACAACGCCCTTAAACGGTTTGGAGTGAACGGCCAGACAGGCGTTGGGCCGGGCCAACCGGGCCAAGCCCATGCGGACCTGTTCTTTTTTATCGATCTTGTGGGTCAGCGCCTCGGTCGGACAGGACAAGACGCACTGCAAAGCATCACAGGAAAAATCACAGGCCTGATCGCGGGCCGAAATATAGGGTACCCCCACACCGAAGCCTTCATCCAAATCGCCCAGTTTGATCGCTTCGACAGGGCACACCTGTACGCACTGGCCGCATTTGATACAGGCCGCAAGAAAATCATCTTCTGCGATAGCGCCCGGCGGTCTTAGGCGGGGCATCCATTGTTTCTCAACCGGAAAGAACCCCAGAACCGATGCGCCGACGACGGCGCCACCGATCCCCACGGACCGCAAGAACTCACGGCGGGCTTTCCGCTGGTTTTTGGAAATCTTTTTCTTCGCCTTCTTCACAGCCTTTTTGTCGGCTGTTTCGGCGATTTCGCTGTCGTTTTGTTCCGTTTCCGACATGCTCAATTCCTGTTCTTCAAACGCTCTTTCAAACCGAAGGGGTCGAAGTCCTCTCCAACGCCGCGCAATTCCTCACGCCGGGGGTCTTTGGTTGGCGTGGTTGAGAAGGCGCTGGACATTTTGGGTTTTGCGTCCCGCAACATCAAAATCGGCTCGGTGAAGGGGGCCAGCCTCTCCAGAAAATCCAGGGTAGTCAGAACCGGAGATCCCTTAAAATAAGCCGCATGCGGGATATCCATCCAAATGCGGTCGGCGAATACACGGACATCATACGGAAAATCACCGACATTGTCCTGATCACGGTCAAATCCCTCGTAATCGTCCCAATAATTGGCGTCCCACAGGTTACGTTTGGCCGACGCGAAGGCGGCGACCGATACCTGGCTGATATTGTTTTCAAAGCGGTTGTCTTTGATTTCGTTGCCGGTCCAATCGTTTAAAAACATCACGCCGATATTGTTGAAAGCGATCGTGTTGCGGTAAATCCGGTTGGTCGTATCGGGTTGAAACGGCGAAACGTCGAGATAGATACCAGTCGCGGCATAAAGAATTTCGTTGTCGACGATATCGACGTTGCTCGATTCCTTCATGCCGATGCCCATGCCGGTCGCCCCCAGGGCGCGGACAATCCGGTTGTTGCTGATCACCACATCGTCCGAATACATCAGGAAAACGCCGACCGAGTTGCCCTCAATCGTGTTGCCCTCAACCAGATTGTATTTGGCGTACATGAAATGCAGGCCGTAGCGGCCGCCGCTGATGTGGTTGTTTTTAATTTCGTTGTTGGCCGAGTACCACACGACGAAATCCCGCGACCCATGAATAACGTTGTCGGTGATCCGGTTGCGGGTCGAGTACCACAAACGCACCGCATCGCCGCGCACCCCGAGATGAAACTTCTTGGACCCGATTTTGTTTCGGCGAACGATATTATTGTTGGATTGCTGGAGATCGACCCCGAACAAACAGTCATCAATGACGTTGTCTTTGATGACGTTGTTATTACCCCTAACCTGAACGCCGGAATCGATGTCGTTGTGCTGATCGCCGGAATTGAGCAGCGTCATGTTACGGATGGTCGCGCCGTCGGTTTCCAGAACGATGACCGATCCTTCGCCGCCAGCGTCGATCGTCACCTTTCCCAGACCATCCAGGGTAATCGGTTTGTCGATAAAAATAGGGCCCTTATAAATTCCCGGCGGCGGAGTGATAACGTCTCCTTTTTCCGCTTCATCGATCATTTTCTGCAACGGCAGGGTCTCGGCGGCAAACACGGGAGCCGTCAAGACGATGAAGGCAAAAAGGAATAGGGCCGATATCAGCCTGATCATGCCGTCACTCTTCATGAACTGGAGTTGCGGGAAGACCGGCTATACGCCCGCCCGGTCTTCCCGTCAAATTTTTAGGCGCTTTCGCCCTGCATCCCTTTGCGGCGCATCAGGAAGGCAACCAACATAAAGAAGGCGGCGGCGCACATCATTCCGAACCCATAATGCGGATAAGAATGGGTCGAGAATTGGGCGACCTTACCCTGCCCCAGCACGGTCGGCATGAAGGGCTTCAAAGTAAAGGCCCCCATGTCGTTGAGGCTGTGACCGTACCACCAAAGCCAGGAAGCGTATTCAACGATAAACGCCACCGGCAGGATGATCGTCGGCAGAATGAGCAGCCAATAGAAGACGCTATCGTTGCGCCGGGTCAGGAACACCAGAACGGCCATCGCGACAATAGCGCCCCAGAAGACCACCGTTCCGGCGGTTTTCATGATTTTGACCAACGGCTCGATTTCCGCCGGGTTGTTGAACCAACGCCCCAAGGCTTTTTCATAGTGCCAGAACAGAACCTGCTTGCCGCTACCGACCCACTCTTCGCGGTCGGCAGCGTTCTTGCGCGCCATGTCGGCTTCGAAGCTGGCTTGAAGGACCTGAATATACGCTTCCTTACCGGTCACTTCGCTGGCCTCGGCCTCGGCGAGAATCTCCTTCAAGGTCTTGGCTTTTCCGCCGGCGCCTGAGCCTTCATGCAGCTTCTTAATGGTATCGCTCAGTTTTTGCTGACCGGTCTGATCCAACGAAGACCGCAGTTCGCTTTCGCTGACTTGGCTCGACTGGCCGCTTGAATGAAGCGACTCCTTCAGTTTGGCGATAATCGGACTGATTTCCTCGCCTTCTTCTTCATGGCCTTGCCCCAACGAAGTCACCATGGCCGAAAGATATCCGGCGTTCTGGTAGCCGATGCCGCCGGATGTGTAATAGGTCAGATACATCCAAACGGCTATTCCGGCAAATCCGACCGTTAATACGGTCGTACGGACTTTCGCATTGAAAACGAGGAAGCCGATCAGAAGCACGCCGACCAGCGACATCAGGAAGGGCGAAAAGGCTTTTTCAATCACCCCGCCCGAGGCAATCGGATACATGCCGACGAAGTGGTTGATGGCGTCCATTTCGTGGACGCAGTCAAGCGCTTCGGTTTCCTGCCTTTCAGCGTTACTGATCAGCTGGCAACCGTTTTCCACGCCATTCATGTGGAAGTGAATGCGAATTCCATCGGGAAAGGTTTCCGCCGGATAGTTGGGCGCCTTCAACGACACCCACCAGACGGGAGAGAAGTAAACAAAAACAATCAAGACGAGGGAGACGAGCGTCAGCCCTCTGGCGATCAAGTTGAACTTGGCAGAGGATTGGTCAGTCATTTTTTTCGATGTCCCACAGGCATTTTTTTATGTGAGGCGGAAGCCGCCCGCCGACCGTCTCGCTTGGAGCCGTTCGGCGGGCGCTTCCTATGAAATCCCGCGTCTCCCCCCAGATGACCGGGATCTCAAGGTTCGTAAACTCTACTCGAAGTCCGGGTTCAACCAGCCTTTCGGGCCGAGCTTTTCTTTCGGCGGCTTCAGACGGGACACGTAGTTCATCACGTGCTTCATATCGTCGTCCGAAAAGCCTTGAATCTGCTTAACCATATCCGGGTTGGCGTTGCGGCGTTTCTTGTCGCGAATCCACTCGAACTGACGCAGGATGTAATTGTAGTGCTGGCCTTGGATCAGCGGATAGAACTTGTCTTCCTTACCCTCGCCCCGTTCGCCATGACAGCGTACGCAGTTGTCGGCATAGAGCTTCTTGCCCTTTTCAAACTCGGGTGTCCCTTCTTCCCAGGGGCCAACGCCGTTTTCCGGGTTCATTGGAAGCTTGGCGATATAGGCGGCGACGTCGGCAATCGACTGCGGACCGCCGATTTCGCTCGGCAGAGCGAACGGATACATGGTCGGGTTATCGCGGTTCAGCGCCCGAATGTCGGCCAGCTGCTTGATGATGACCTTGGAGTGCTGACCGGCCAGTTGCGGGAAGGTCCCGTCCGGCAAACCCCAACCTTCGGGCAGGTGACAGGCCGAACAGACCTCATAGACCTCTACGCCGTTCTCAAGATTGGGCTCAAGGTGAAGCGCCTCGTCTTGCTCACCACCGCCTTCGTTCCACTTCACCATGCCTTTGCCTGCGGCAGGCGCTTTTGCGCCGGCAGCCCAGGCTGCGCCGGAAAATCCGACAGCCAGAGCAACGGCTGCAGCGACAAATGTCGTCTTAAACTTCATGATCTACTCCAATCGAATTTGGCTCAATCCCACCAGATTGGGCGGGACCATACGCTTCCGTCGTCAATTAGCGTTTGACTTGTGACAAGTACTCGGCAATTTGCTGAACCTCGTCGTCCTTGATCTTGCGAACAAAGGCAAACATGGTTTTCGACTTTCCGTTTTCGCGAACCTTGTTTCTGAAATCGTTCAACTGGTTCACAAGATAAGCGACCTTCTGCCCAGCGATAACCGGATAGCTTCTCAGCGGCTTCTTGCCTTCCTTACCGTGGCAGTTTTTGCACTTATACTTCTTAAACAGCTTCTCGCCGGCTTCAACGTTGGCCGGATCCAGCGGCTCGGCCTGCTTTACCACGGCGGGCTCAAGACCGGAAAGCCATTCGGCGACCTGTTTGATCTCTTCCTTGGTCATGCGGGGTTTGCCGTCCGGCGTCAACAGAGCGCCCATCATACCCGAAGTCCGCGGCTTGCCGTCAGCCGGATCGACGCTGGCGACACGTTTGCCTTCCATGATGTCTTCGATCTGGTTTTCGATGTACTTGGCGTCCTGGCCGGCAATATTGGGGTAATCCTTGATCGCCTTTGCGCCGTTCCGCCCATGGCAAGCAATGCAGCCCAAACCGCCCCGCGGGCCGTAAAGACGCTTGCCGGGATCGCGCTTTTTCTTGGCGTCGGCTGCGGCAATCTGCACCGGTTTATGGAACGTTTCGGCTTTCACCTGCCCGGAAACGAGCACGGCAGCGCCAATGAAAAGCGCCGTCAGGAAAGCGGAGGTTTTAAACCTGGGGGTCATTCGTCTCTCCACACTATTTTATTAGTAACAACTGATACTTTCTAAAAATGGATAAAGCAGAGGGGGACGCCGGTAAAGCGCCCCCCTCCAATTTATGGTCAGACAATACCTCTTAGCAGAGGACCATGTCTACTTCTTGACCGTTTTCGAGCCGTGCTCTTCCAGATAGGTCTTGGCGCGCAGACCGATGTCGGCGGCTTTAACCTGATACTGGAACCACTGCTGAGCCCAAAGAGTCGCGTTCTGCCAATCTTCCTTGGCAGCCGAATCTTCGGATTTCTTCTTGTACTCGGCAGCGAAACCAAGCTGCTCGGTGGCGTCTTCAACCAGAGCGACCACAGGCGGGAAGTCCTGGAAGTTCTGGCTGGTGATGAAAGCGACAACGCTGTCGATCACGCCCTGAGTCGCCACGTTGTTGGCAACCTGCTTGTCGTAGTCGGCCTTGGAGTACTTGGTGCCTTCAGAGACATGGCTCGTATCACCTTTGTAGTCCTTCGGCTTGACCAGCAGATAACCCTGCATTTCAAGGTGCAGCGCGGAGCAGAACTCGGTGCAGTAGTACGGGAACACACCGGCGTTCTTCGCCACAATCTTGGAGGTGGCGGTTTTGCCCGGCTCAACCGACAGGTTGGAGTTGTGCATGTCGACGGAGAAACCGTGGGTTTCGTCCTGCGCCCGCTCCAGGTTGGTCATGTGGAAGTAGACCGTATCGCCCTGTTCGACTTCAACGATTTCAGGGGTGATGTGGGAGCGGATGAGAGTACCGTAAACGTGCACTTCATTGCCTTCGCGGACGATCTTTTCACGTCCCGGACGGCTGCGGTACTCGTGCTTTTCATCGGCACGGCTGTTCCAACCCACTTTATAACGGACGGTCGGC
>Ga0209578_10000592_pt1 | contig 42775 bp, 36 predicted proteins | sample tdAd472_FD_187127 | JGI IMG/M metagenome (GOLD analysis project Ga0209578, IMG submission 187127) | Marine sediment microbial communities from the Atlantic coast under amendment with organic carbon and nitrate - tdAd47.2 (SPAdes)... | ecosystem: Environmental > Aquatic > Marine > Coastal >...
TCGTGTTCGTAATAACCAGGATGGTACCTGGTGGCCCCATCGAGCGCGCGATCATGGAAGCCCAACTGTCAGGTGGACAGACATCGGTGGCTGGACAGAATATGGCATTGTCGGAAGCCCAGCTGGACCGATTGCGTGAGTATTACGGATTCGACAAGCCGGTGCTGCAAAGTTACGTGGACTGGGTCGGCAAGGTTGTCAGAGGAGACCTGGGAACCTCTTACCGATTCAATCAGCCGGTCTGGGATGTCATCGCCAGTCGCTTTCCAGTCTCACTCTATTACGGACTCATCACTCTTATAATCACCTATGCGGTTTGTATTCCCCTCGGGGTGTTGAAAGCCATCAAGCATCGGACCGTAATAGACAATGTTTCATCCATTCTAATCTTTATTGGCTATGCGGTGCCCGGCTATGCACTGGGTTCACTGCTGTTACTGTATTTTTCGGTGCGCCTGGAATGGTTTCCCATGGGCGGCTTTGTCAGTCTGCAGTTCGATGATTTAACGTTCTGGAGAAAAGCCACGGATTTGTTCTCCCACTCTGTCCTGCCGTTGATCTGTTATCTGGTGGGCAGTTTTGCCCTGGTGACGCTATTGCTGAAAAATCATCTGATGGACAACCTGGCATCGGACTATATTCGTACTGCTGTGTCCAAGGGCGTGTCTTTCCGCAAGGCAGTCACGGGCCATGCGTTGCGTAATTCGTTGATTCCGATTGCCACTACCTTTGGACAGAATATTGTCCTGCTGGTGTCAGGGTCTTTTCTAATTGAAACCATTTTCGACATCAATGGCTTTGGCCTGTTGGGGCTGACTTCCATCATCGACCGTGATTACCCCGTGGTGATGGGCGTGGTGTTTCTTGCCAGCCTGTTATTGCTGGTGGGCAATATCATCTCGGATATTCTGGTGGCAATGGTTGATCCGCGGATCAGGTTTCATTAGGGTCAGGGGAATACGCAATGTCATTTTTCAGGCCTAATCCCCAAACTGTCAAGAAGCTGCGCCGCTTTCGCGAGATCAAACGTGGCTATTACAGCTTTATCATTCTGATCATTTTTCTCCTGCTCAGCCTGTTGGGAGAACTACTGGTTAATAATCGCGCCATCGCCGTCAGTTACCAGGGCGAGCTGTACTTTCCCACTTACAGCGCGTTCCATCCAGGTACCGACTTTGGGCTGGATTACCCCTACGAAACCAATTATCGGGAATTGCAGCAGGTCTTTGAGGATTCCGGCTCTGAAGACTGGGTATTGATGCCACCGGTGCCTTACAGTCCATTTGAAAACGATGCATCGAGTGGCATATTCCGACCCGAGCCGCCCAGTATAGAAAACAAACATTTCCTTGGTACCGATACGACCAGCCGCGATATTCTGGCAAGATTGTTCTACGGTACGCGCATAGCCCTGGTCTTTTCCCTCGGTTTCATGGCCTCGGTTTACCTGATAGGAGTGATGGTCGGCTGTGCCATGGGCTATTTTGGTGGCGTGTTTGACATTATCTCTCAGCGCCTGATCGAAATCTGGAGTAATGTGCCATTTCTCTACATGGTTATCATCGTATTTTCAGTGATACCTGACACCTTTACGGTAAATATGCGAATTTTGATTTTATTGACCGTGATGGTGTTGTTTTCCTGGACTTCCATGACTTATTACATGCGTACGGAAACTTATAAAGAAAAAGTGCGGGATTACGTGTCTGCCGCGCGCATCATGGGCGCATCCAATTCCCGGATTGTGTTCCGGCATATTCTGCCCAATGTGCTGTCTACGTTGGTAACGTTCATGCCATTTACCATAGTGTCTGCTATCTCGGCCATCACTGCGCTGGATTTCCTGGGGTTTGGTCTACCCCCACCCACCCCGAGCCTGGGCGAATTGCTCAAGCAGGGTACACAGACCTTGCGAACCGCACCCTGGATTGTCACTTCGGCATTTGGCACGCTGGTGATCCTGCTGACCCTGGTGACGTTTATCGGTGAAGCAATCCGGGAATCTTTCGATCCGAAGAAGTTTACCGTGTACAAGTGAGCAATCAGCAATTTGCCAGAACGATACAACAGATTCGTGTAAAAACGTAGGAGCAACAGGACAATGAGCAAAGTTACGATTCTCAGATTACTCGCGACATGTGCATTTGCTGCATTGCTGACAGCCTGTGGCGGGGACAGTGAGCAGACGGCAACGACCGAAGTACAGGACGTTACCCAGGAAGTACAGGAGTTTTATGCTGCCAATCCCGAGTTGATCACCTTTGCGACGCCAGAGGATCTTCCGAACGACCTGATTTGGGAAGATGGCATGGACCTGCCCGACATTGGTTCTCCTGAGGCGAAGAAAGGGGGTACATATTACGATTGGTTGGAAGATTTTCCCCCTACACTGAGACCAACAGGCCCGGATTCAAACAGTTCAGCAAGAAACTGGGTAAGCGAGTATTTTTCACTCACCTACGCTTCACCGCATCCTGATGTCGAGGGGCTCATACCGGGTGTTGCCCAGAGTTGGGCAGTTTCAACAGAGCGCAAAACCGTTTATGTGAAGATACACCCCGATGCCAGGTGGACCGATGACGTTCCTATCACAGCGGACGACGCATTATTTGCTTTTTTCTTTTACCTGTCAGATTACATACAGGCACCATTTACAACAAATTATTTCAAAAACGAGTTTTCCAACATAACCAAATACGATGACCTGACATTTTCGGTAACGGTAACTCGCTTAAAGCCTGATATGGCAACGATCGTACTCTGGATGCCGCCGGTGCCACAGCATTTCTACAAAGAGCTTGGTGAAGACTATCCGGAAAGATACCAGTGGCGCTACGCTCCTCACGCAGGTCCCTACTACTTGCAGGAAAGCGACATAGATATGGGTGTACGACTGGTGCTGCGCAGAAAAGAAAACTGGTGGGCCGAAGACCACAGGTATTACCGGTACCGGTTTAATCCCGACCGGATCAGCCTGACTGTTATCAGGGATACAGCCAAGCGCTATGAGTCGTTCAGGCGTGGTGATCTGGACCTCTATGAGCTACGGACTGCGGAACTTTGGTACGATGAAACGTCGGATACTGAAGCGGATGTAGCCAATGGATACCTTCACAAATCCACCTTTTATAACCAGTATCCCAGAACCAGCTGGGGACTTTGGATGAATTCCTCAAGGCCCTTGTTGGACAATGTCGACGTAAGACTGGGAATTCAGTATGCAATCAACTGGGACGTGGTTTTGAGAAGTTATTTTCGGGGAGATCTGGAGAGATTGAAGCGCCAAAATCAAGGCTATCCAGAGTTCGAGCACCCCGACCTTCCTCCCAGGCCTTTTGACATCGATAAAGCCGTCGCGCATTTTGGGTCAGCGGGTTTTACAGAGCGTGGCCCAGATGGGATTCTGGTCAATGAGCAAGGACAACGACTGTCGTTCACGCTTTCAACTCACTATGAACGTTTTTCTGATGTGTTTACTATCTTGAAAGAAGAGGCAATCAAGGCGGGATTGGAATTTCGTATTGAGATGATGGATGGCGCAGCAGGTTTCAGAAAAGCACTCGAGAAGCAACACGATATGTACTTTGTTGGTTTTGTACAGTCGCCTGGACTCTATCCTGAACTATCACAACACATGCATTCCAAGTACGCGTATGACCAAGCGTTTCTGGAAGATGGCAGTATCAATCCAGATAGAAAGGTAATCGCTCAAGGGAACAATCTTGAAGTGATCGCAGATTACGAGCTGGATCAGCTGATTGATCAATATATTGCATCAGAGGACAGGGAGGAAATGCGGGATCTGGCCTTTCAGATCCAACAGATTCATTACGACCATGCTTCCTATTCTCCAGGATTTGTAGAGCCATTCTACAGAACTGGCTATTGGCGGTGGGTTCGTTGGCCTGAAGGATTTAATAGTAAGACAACGGTGATGGCGCGAGAGTTATTTGTACATTGGATAGATGAAGAGATGAAAGGGGAGACTCTAGAAGCACGAGTGAAGGGTCAGGCTTTCGAGCTGGTCAATGAAGTTTACGACCAATATCGCATTGAATAGATTGTCAATTGGACTAGCACGGTGAAGCGGAGTTTTATGAAGATGATTCAAAAATTTAGAATCCTGTTGATTGCAGGTGTGGTGTCCCTGGTTGCTGGTTGCGGTAGTGACAACGAAACTGCCCAGAGTGATGTTGTAATGGATATCTCCGCGGAAGCTGAGGCATTTTATGCATCGCGCCCGGATCTGTTTACCTTTGCGACGCTGGACGACCTGCCAAGCGATCTGGTCTGGGAAGACGGCATGGATTTGCCGGACCTTGGTTCGACCGAGGCAAAAAAAGGCGGCACTTTTTACCAGTACCTCGAAGATTTTCCACCTACCCTGCGCGCGATCGGACCTGATTCCAATTTCTCATCAAGAGGGTGGATAAGCGATTTTTACGCGATGTCCTGGGCGTCTCCTCACCCGGATGGTGGCGGTTTAGTACCGGGGATTGCCGAAAGCTGGGCGATCTCACCGGAGAGAAAAACCGTTTACGTGAAAATCAATCCAGCCGCCAGGTGGACAGATGACGAGCCGGTCACCACCGACGATGCCCTGTTCTCGTTTTTCTTTTACCTGTCCGACTATATTCAGGCTCCTTTCTATAACAACTACTACAGCACTGAATATTCGAATATCACTCGATACGACGATCACACCTTCTCTATTTCTGTTCCTCGTCTGAAACCTGATATGGCAGATACAGTGCTGTGGAACGCGCCAGTTCCGATGCATTTTTATAACGAATTGGGTGATGACTTCCCGGAACGCTACCAGTGGCGTTACGCGCCTCATGCGGGAGCATACAGCCTGGCGGAAGCAGATATCGATATGGGCGTCAGGCTGGTATTGCGGCGCAAGCAGGACTGGTGGGCGAAAGACAACAAATACTGGCGTAACCTGTACAACCCGGATCTGATCAACCTGACGGTGATTCGCGATGCTGCCAAACGCTACGAGGCGTTCAGAAGGGGTGATCTGGACATGTTCAGGATTGCAACCGCCGAGTTGTGGTATGAAAACCTGCCGGATGATGATCCAGACATAGCCGGTGGATTCATCCATAAGTCCACTTTTTATAACGGCGGGCCAAGATCAAACTGGGGTCTGTGGATAAACTCCACCCGACATCTGCTCGATAATCAGAACATTAGACTAGGCATTCAATATGCCGCTAACTGGCAGCTTGTAATCGATAATTATTTTCGCGGGGACATGGACCGCTTAAGTACACAGACAGATGGCTATGTCGACTTTTCCCATCCGACTCTGTCTGCTCGACCTTTCGACATCGAGAAAGCTGCGGAACATTTCGCCAGGGCAGGTTTTACTCAGCGCGGCCCAGACGGGATTCTGGTGAACGAACAGGGCGAACGACTGGCCTTTACCTTGACAACCCACTACGACCGCTTCGCTGATGTGTTCACAATCCTGAAGGAAGAGGCAGTAAAAGCTGGCCTGGAAATTCGAATCGAATTGACCGATGGGGCGTCTGGTTTCCGAAAGTCTCAGGAAAAACAACATGAAATGTATTTTGTCAGTTTTAATGCGCGGCCGGGAATGTACCCGGATTACTGGCAGTATTTTCATTCAGACAATGCTTACGATGATGCCTTTCTCGACGACGGTGGCGTCAACCCCGAGCGGAAAGTGAAACCACAAACCAACAATCTGCAGGGCGTCGCCGATTTTGAATTGGATCAGCTAATCGATGAGTATGATGATTCTGATGACAAGGAGCGGTTGATTGAGTTATCGCATTTGATATCCGAGAAGCATTTTGATTATGCCTCCTACTCACCCGGATTCGTCGAGCCTTTTTATCGAACAGCCTATTGGCGCTGGGTAGGATGGCCCGAGGGTTTCAACCACAGGGATACCACGTATCCCTATGAGTTGTTCGTGCATTGGATCGACGAAGATATTAAAGAAGAAACACGATCTGCCCGGCGCAGCGGGCAACAATTTGAGCCAGTTAATCGAGTTTATGACCAGTTCCGGATTCAGTAATTTCCATGGCAACACCACTTTTACGGGTTAACAGTCTTATCACTGAATTCGATACCGATGAAGGTCGCGTTCGAGCGGTTGACGATGTCAGCTTCAGTGTCGATGCCGGCGAAACCCTGGGGATCGTCGGTGAGTCAGGTTGTGGTAAAAGTGTTACAGCGCTTTCGATCATGCGCCTGTTGCCTCAGCCCATGGGCCATATTATGGGCGGCGAGATCATGCTGCGGGGCGAGGATCTGACACGGGCAGATCTGACTCGGATGGAACAGATTCGCGGCGATAGCATCGGGATGGTGTTTCAGGAACCAATGACTGCTCTGAATCCAGTGCACACAATCGGCCGTCAACTTACCGAAGTTTTGTATCTTCACAGGGATATCAGAAAGCAGGACGCGACTCGTCAGGCAATTGAAATGCTGGATCGGGTCGGTATTCCTTCACCTGACCTGCGATTGGGAGAGTACCCTCATCAGCTTTCTGGTGGCATGCGCCAGCGGGTTGTAATAGCCATGGCGCTGGCCTGTAAGCCAAGCCTGCTGATTGCCGATGAACCGACCACAGCACTTGATGTGACTATTCAGGCACAGATCCTGGAGCTTATCAAAGAATTGCAGTACGAAATGGGAATGGCGGTTATTCTCATTACCCATGATCTAGGTGTTATCGCGGAAACTTCAAACTCGGTAGTCGTTATGTATGCCGGACGTGTGGCAGAGCAGGGTACGGTATACGACATTTTCGATCGCCCCCGCCATCCTTATACACAGGGCCTGATTGCTTCTATTCCACGATTGGAGACAGAACCCAAATCGGAATTACCAGTCATTGAAGGCATGGTGCCAGGTCTACTGGATTTGCCACCAGGATGCAGATTTGAGAACCGCTGCCCGCACAGCATTGATGCCTGCTCCAAGCGCGCACCGCGCTTGGAGCGAATGAAGGGAATGCACGGTGTCAGCTGTATTCGCTGGCGAGAAATTCAGGCAGCCAATGGACAATAACATGGAAGAAAGCAACACTCCCTTGTTAGAAGTACATAACCTGAAAATGCACTTTCCAGTCAAGGAAGGGATATTTCTGCGTACCGGCAAGTACAACAAGGCGGTTGATGGCGTCAGCTTGAAAATTGCTCCTGGCGAAACCATGGGTCTGGTAGGGGAGTCGGGCTGTGGCAAATCGACACTGGGACGTTGCATAACCCGGTTGTACGACCCCACTGGCGGGCAGATTCTATTCAATGGAAAAGACATAACCCATATCAAGGGGCGTGAGCTGCATCCGTTCCGTCAGGATATTCAGATGATTTTCCAGGATCCCATGGAATCGCTGAATTCCAGGCATACCGTGGGTGACATTCTGTCTGAGCCATTTCTGATTCACAAAATCGGCAATCGTAAAACACGTCAGCAAAAGGTGGCTGAGTTGCTGGACATAGTAGGGCTCCCAGCCCGCTCGGTCAGCCGCTATCCGTTCGAATTCTCTGGCGGCCAACGGCAGCGTATCGGCATCGCCAGGGCTATCGCGTTGAATCCGAAACTGATTATCTGCGATGAGCCGGTATCGGCTCTGGATGTGTCTATTCAGAGTCAGATAATGAATTTACTGGTGAATCTACAGAAGGAATTCAATCTTTCCTATTTATTTATTGCCCACGACCTGGCGGTTGTGAAGCACGTGTCGGATCGAATTGCCATCATGTACCTTGGCAAGCTGGTAGAAGAGGGGCCGGGTCAATCTATTTACGAAAATGCCAGGCATCCATACACGCAATCGTTGATTTCAGCTATTCCTCTGCCGGATCCCCGACATCATGTGCAGAGGCAGGTATTGACCGGAGATGTGCCGTCGCCGATCGATCCACCTGGCGGATGTACATTTCACCCACGTTGCCCGAAGGTGATGCCGGAGTGCAAGGCACAGGTGCCTCGTCTGGCGCCGTTGCGTGAGCGGGAAAACCAGAAAGTTTCCTGTTTTCTTTACAAGTAAAGTTCTAAAGAAAAATGCCCTGGAAAGTGGTCATTTTTCACCTCTGGGTGCTGGTCTTCGATGTAGCCACACCTGACACTCCCGCTTACTGCCTGGTGCTTTTGTGACTCTCCTGCTCGATAACAATTTTGGTCAGGGTGCGAAAGTCGGTTTTGCCGCTTCCCATGCGGGGGAATTCTGGCACTACGATAAACTTTTTGGGCAGTGCCAGATTCGGCAGTTCTTTAGACAGTTTTTTGAGGGTTTCCTGCTCATCCACTTTTCCGGTGACCACTGCAACAATCTTCGAGCCGCGTTTTGAATCGGGTAGTTCCACCGCACAACACTCAATATTTTCCGGTGTCTTGTCGTTTAGGGTTTCTTCGACATTGACCAGGGATACCATTTCGCCACCGATCTTGACGAACCGCTTCATACGACCCTGGTGCCACAGATAGCCGTCCTCGTCCATGTAGCCCAGATCACCGGTGTCATACCAGCCACTTTTCAATCGCAGGGAGGTTTCCTCGGTATCGTTAAGATAACCGTGCATTACACCTTCCCCTTTTACCATGATTTTACCGGTTTCCCCGGGTTTACATTCTTCACCCGTATCGTAATTTATGATCTTAACCCGGGTGCCAGGAATTGGCCGGCCGATGCTTCCCGGTTTGTTGGCCTCTCTTGGATTGGCAGAGATAACCGGCGATGTTTCGGTGGTGCCGTAGCCTTCGATAATCTCGATACCATGTTTCTCGCGGTAACCTTCCCGCAGGACTTCGGGGCACTTGTCGGCACCGGATACAACCAGCCGCAAACTGTCAAAGCCGCCTGGCTTGGACTGCTTCAGGTATCCTTCCAGAAAAAAAGGCGTACCGACCACAATTTCCGGCTTCTTGTCCTTGATGATGCGGGCAATGGTTTTGAACTCCAGCGGATTTGCGTAGTCGATGCAGGTCATGCCGTGGGTCAGTGGCGTCCATAGATTGACTGTAAGGCCGAAAACGTGAAAGTAAGGAAGCACCGACAACAGACTATCGAAATCACTGATTTTCATCATGTCGGAGAATGCGTTAATGTTGGATTCGATATTATGATGGGTCAGCTGGACTACCTTAGGATCCTTTTCACTGCCACTGGTGAACAACACTACGGCACTTGCTTGCGGATTTTTCTTACCGCAAATTGAACATAGCGCAGCTGTTGGTAATTTGGATTTGAGGAACGCGAAGGCTTTCTCTGCTTTGCCGAGTTTACTCATAATATCCTCGATCAACACCATGCCCGGCAGCATAGGGCAACCGGTTTTCTCAAGCAGACCTTTGGTTGTGACAATGGTTTTAAAATCACATTGGCGCTGCGCATAGTAGCAATTCTTTTCGGCGCCGGTTGAATAGTTGATCATTACCGGCGTCAATCCAGCCAGTGTGGCACCGATAATGGACAGTGCGCCTGCAGATGAAGTTGGCAACATAATACCGATTCGACCACGCTCCATTTTTCCGAAGCGGCGCGCCAGAACCAGCGAGCCTATCAATGCCTGCTGATAATTGATGTCGCGACCGAGATTGCAGTCAATGATTGCTGTCTTGTCGAGGTTGCCCTTTGCAGACTTGATAAATTGGTGGTGAAGCATTGGATAATAGTAGCTTACAAGCGGTCAGTTGGTAAATTTTGCTTCCAGTCTGCAATTGCCTTCATCCACCAGGTGTTGCTGCGTCAGGTGCGCTGTATCCTGGAAATACGGGAGTAACGGTCTTTAGCCCACCAGAAACTGGGGAAAATCGTATTTGATGACTGAAAAAGCCTTGCCTGCGATTTAGGTGCAGGGGACAATTCCGCCGTTCGGGGTCAGCAAACCATTTTGCCTCCGGTTGTACTGAGCCAAACAAGATCCAACAAATTAATATAGAAAGGAAACCAAATGGAAAATTTTATGGCAAACATTGATACCGCGGTCCTTATCGATCTCGCTATCACCTATGGTACGAAGTTGCTAGCCGCGATTGCGACCCTGGTTATCGGGCTGTGGATAGCTGGCATGATTGTGAAGGCTGTTAAAGCCGGTTTTACCCGCAGCAACATGGACCCGTCACTGCAAGGCTTCCTTGGCAGCATGATTGCCATTCTGCTGAAAGTCCTGGTCTACATAACAGCGCTTGGTGTGCTGGGTATCGAGATGACCTCATTCGTGGCAATTCTCGGTGCTGCTGGCCTGGCGGTCGGTCTGGCTTTGTCAGGTACCCTGCAGAATTTTGCCGGTGGCGTCATGATTCTGTTGTTCAAACCTTTTAAGGTGGGTGATGTCATCGATGCTCAGGGCTACCTGGGGTCGGTAAAGGAAATCCAGATCTTTGTCACTATCATGACCACGCCGGATAACAAGACGATCATTATTCCCAATGGTCCGTTGTCCACAGGTTCTCTGGTTAATTTTTCAACACAGGCGACACGTCGCGTGGATTGGACGTTTGGAATCGGATATGGCGACGACGTTGACAAAGCATATGAGGTGCTTGATCGATTGATTGCTGCTGATGATCGTATTATGAAAGACCCGGAACCTTTCCGTGCTGTGATTGAACTGGCAGATAGTTCAGTGAATATCGTCGTTCGATGCTGGGTTGATGCGGCTGACTACTGGGGTGTGTTTTTCAACATGAACGAGCAGGTTTACAAGACCTTTGACAAGGAAGGCCTGTCTATTCCCTACCCGCAAACAGACGTACATTTGTACAAGGCAAGTGGCGACTGATTTCAGATTGTCGTTTAGCGATGAACGAGCCGGGCTACTTAGTCCGGCTTTTTTATTTATATAGAAATGTACCGTGAACTCAATAAGCTTCGGCGTCTGAAGATTTCACGGTCTTGACTACTGGCCTCGACCACACTAAATCGAAGCCAGTAAAGATCAAGGACTGTGATGGCCAGAGTATGAAAATATTTCCGCGCCTGCGAGGAAAATTTCCACACGCCGGCCCCTTGATTCTATCGAAGTCGACAAAAACCTGAGCCAAAAAAAGCCGGAGTATTAACCCCGGCTCCTTTTAGCAACTTAGCAACTTAGCAACTTAGCTTCGTCCTAGTTGTCTTATTCCGGTCGCGCACCAGCACGAGTGGTGCCAGGCTTACGGAATTCACCATAGAGGTACTCTTCCGCAAACTCGGCGCACTTGAATTCCAGTAATTGCATGTTGGGTTCAATGTTGCGGTAAATCGGAAAGCTGATATTCCACGGACGGGTGTAAGTCTGCGGGTCGGTAATGGTGGCTTCGTAGTTGATATGATTCGGGCTGGCGTAGGTCCAGCGCTCTTCCACTACCATCTCGTAGGAGTGGTGATTACCAGCACGGTCGAACCAGGTATCAGGCATTTGACCGGATACACGAACAACCAGCGTGTCACCTTCCCAGTGGGCGTTGGAGTGGCCCATCCAGGCATCAACCTGCGATTCCAGTTCTGGTTGATCCACGTAAAGAATGCGATTGGATTCAGCAAACTCGTAGGCAATCAGGATCACATCGGTAGATTGTACGATCTGGAACGGGAACGGCAGGTAGTTGGCTCTTGGTACGCCCGGCATATAACAGGCTGCCAGTGGATCGCGTTCCAGCGAGTTTGCCTTGTTTTCGTCGCGAACACGGCGGGCTACCTCGGTATAAGGGATCTCACCCCCTTCAACGATGCCGAGCCCGGCTGGCACTGCAGACAGCGCGCCGAAAGTTTCCGGTACTTCACCATAGGCTGCCACATGAGGTTCAACATCCCAATGGGCCGAGGTAATAGCCTGCCAGATACCGCTGAAGTCGGGCTTGCCGCCTGGTGTTCGCGGAATTTCAGTCAGTGGCTGTGCGAGGGTTGATGCCGCAGCCAGAAGTCCCAGCGAAGTCACTGCGATAGTGGCAAGGCGTTTTGATACAGATTTTATAGTCATTGCTTAACCCTGATTTCTTTTAATTGGTACAAGTCATTAATACAAGTTTGATTACTTTGGCGGCCAGTCGATTAGCGAGAGCTTTCACCCTCTGCAGCCCGCTGCTCGGTCATTCGTTCGCCGCGCAGAATATTGGTCATGCCGTAATTTCCTTCGTGGCAGGCGTATTCGTACAGTTGCCCGGCCACCTTGGTCATGGGAACTACCGCGGTGATCTTGTCGGTGAAAGTTGACGGATCATCGATAGTCCATTCGTAGTTCATGGTGTCGTAGTTTAAGCGCGAGAAGCGCTCTGTCAAAACCTTGTCCCTGGAATCACCAAAAGCACCGTAGCTGACAGTCAGGTCGGTAAAGTTCCGGGTTTCCACCACCAGCGTATCACCGTCGAAGTAGCCGCGGGAGTCGCCAGACCAGAGTCGAAGTTCATCGTCAAGGCCGGGTGCATCGCTCGGTCCGTCGTAAAGCGGGACAATTCGAGCATCGTGGATCATCTCGGTAAATATGACCGCCGTATCCTTGCTCTGAAAAATCTGCACATTGTTGTTATACAGACTTGGATTGAATGGAGGACCGGAGTTGAAACCAACAATACAGCGTTCCGATAGGCCGCGGTCTTCTGGTCCATCCTTCGAGATACCACCCACTACGTACCTGACCGGCCGCTCACCGGGGATATCTGGTCCCAGGCCGCCACGTTGAACTGACACACCTTCCACAGTTGGAGGCGGGCGTCCGTTCAGTGGGTAGACAATGTGGGATGTGCGCACATTTTCCCCAATACCGGCAGATTCCACCCAGAAGTCGTTGTAGCCACCGGGATTAGAACTGACAGGGGGTGCGTCGGGATCAACAACTCGACGCGCTGCTGCAGCATCGGCAGCCGCCTGCATGCGCTCAACGCGCGCTTGTTCCTGTTCAACCTGTTCAGGAGTCAGGAATTCCTGGTTGCCAAATCTCTCCGGGCGTTGCATTGGGGTATTGGAGGAAAAATTCCAGACACCTTGCAGGTCTGGCTGGCCCCACTCTGTTCTGGGAACCTGGTAGTCGTCGGCTTGCTGGGCATATCCGTTCGACAAACCAGCTATCGCCGCCACAGCGACGATAGTAAGGGTAAATTTTTTGTTCATGAACTCCTCCGCGAGGGAATGAAATCAGGGGGCTAAAGGTAGTGGTTTTACCGACAGGAATCAATAATTAATCGATCAATTACCGCCTGAAACAGGCACAATATGGCGCATTGTCGGTGATATTTGGGCTGTATTCTCAGAGCGAGGATGTTCAGCACCCCGCCTGGCGGGAAAATACAGACAGTTCAGTGGGCAGGCTTTCTAGAAGCTCTATTCTTTTGCCGGCTAATGGGCTAATGGGCTAATGAATGAAAGGCAGATCCGCCAATACGTAGACCTTCACTGACCCAAATACCTTTCCAAAACGTATTTAACAGTCCAAGGCAATAGAACATCTTGTCTGTTCGTCGCTGATCCACTAATCAAGTTGCAAAGGTGCGATTTTTGAAACTTACCATGTTTTACGATAGCTATTGCCCGCTTTGTGTCGCAGAAGTGGAGCAATTAAAGACTCTGGACCCGCGAGGTGACCTGGAGTTTGTGGATATTCATAGCAAGGATTTCTCCGTTCATTGGCCCAATGTTGATCCGGTATCAGCCAACCGGGTGCTGCACGCCCAGCGTGCAGATGGTTCCATGCTTTACGGCTTGGATGTCTCTGCCGAAGTCTGGGCGATGGTTGGCCGGCATCGTTGGCTAAAGCTGTTGCGCCTGCCGGTTATTCGCTGGTTGGCTGATCTTGTTTATTGGTTGTTTGCTCGCTACAGATACTCGATCAGCTATCTGATCACCGGGAAGCGTCGCTGTGACGCCTGCGCAACTGACCCCGGAAGTTGCCAGTTGCTGCCTGAAACAGCGGAACACGATTAGGCAACAAGGATGAAAAAAAACAGAGCACTGATAATCGGTGCCGGTAGCGCTATCGCCGGCGCAATATTGGATGAATTGCTTGCCGATCACCTGTATGACCATATTATCTGTGTCAGTCGTTCACCCGAGTCGAAGTTGACACAATTGCACGGAGATCGATTGCAGTGGTTGAAGTCTGACTATACAGAAACATCCATAGAACGGATTACCAGCAGATTGCAGGAACATCGGGGAAGTTTTTCACGGGTTATTATTTGCAATGGTGTCTTGCACAATGACGACTGCAAACCGGAGAAACGATTTGAGGATCTTAACACTGATGCTATGCATCACCAGTTTCAGGCAAATGCGGTGGTGCCGATTCTCTGGCTGAAAAACCTTTGTCCAGTCCTGGGTGGAGAGAGGGAAGCAAAAGTCGCAGTCTTCAGTGCGCGTGTAGGCAGTATCGAACACAACCGACTGGGCGGCTGGTATAGCTACCGGGCTTCCAAAGCGGCACTTAACATGCTGGTGAAAAGCGCCGCGATAGAATACAGACGGCGCGCGCCGAATGTTCAGTTCATGGTTTTTCACCCCGGGACAACGGATACAACGCTTTCAAAACCTTTTCAGCAAAACATCCCTGCCGGCAAATTATTTCAGCCGGGTTTTGTCGCCGGAAGGCTGCTTGAACTGATGGCACGGGACGTATTGTACGAAGATGTCCTGTTTGTAGACTGGGCGGGTGAAACAGTCGCCTGGTAGTAACAAGCGCGCATGTTACTTGGCGAAAGCGTTTTTCGAACTAACCTTGGTTTGACTCAAGGGGACCGCGGTGAAAAATTTCTCTCGTCCCTTGGGAATATTTTTCACCTCTGCCCTTCACCAGCTTTGGCCGCTACAGGTTTTGATAGGCATAGAATCGAAGCCAGAATTTCCGAATTAATAAGGAACGAAGGCGTAGTGTAACAAGCTGGTGATGGTCGGAGGTCGAGATCTTTTTCGCGGTTGCGGAAAAATCTGGACCGCAGACCCTGAAAGCTTAAGACGTCGATAAGCTTAAGGGACCAGCGAGGGAAATTTTCCCTCACTCTTGTCATCATAGGCCCTGAAAACTCAAGACATCGTCATGCACAAGGGGCCGGCGTGTGAAAATTATTCTCGTACCTCAGAAATATTTTCCCACTCGGGCTGTCACTGGCCTCGATTGAAAGCAAGTGTCTCGGGGTAGTGGTTCAGACAACGAGAAACTGCCCCATCATGCCCTGATCCTCATGTTCCAGAATATGGCAGTGATACATGTAGGGATTGTCCGGGTCGGAGAAATCCTCAAAGCGCATGACAATCCGTACCAATTCACCGGAACCCACCTTGACAGTGTCTTTCCAGCCCATTTCATGAGCTGGCGGGGGTTCGCCATTCCGATCCAGAATCAGGAATTGACCGTGATGGACATGGAAGGGATGGGCCATAGGTGAATTGTTGGTGAGTTCCCAGATCTCGGTACTGTCTATTGGAATCCTCGCGTTGATGTAATCGACGTCCATAACGCGCCCGTTGATTGAAGAATTACCGCCACCGTGTCCGCCACCGAGACCGCTGCGGGTGCCTGTGCCCGGGCCGCGATTCGAACCGCTGCGGGTGCCAAATCCCATGGACAGGCGGAACTGCCTTACTTGCATCCGGTCGTTGATAACCGGTCTTTCTATAGTGGTGAGGTGCTCAGGGAGCAGTGCACTACCGGAGAGAGAAGATGTCGGTCTAATTCGCAGAATATCGAACGCCTGGGTATTCAGTGAGCGCATGATTTCACTGAGGGCACCCTGAAATGCCGGAAAGTTTGAAGGCATGGCCAGGCTGACCAATGTCACTTCCCGGCCATCGCTGAAATTCACCAGGATTTCAGCGCGCTCGCCTGGATTCAGCTCGAGGCTGGACATGGCTACCGGGCCGGGCAGCAGGCCACCGTCACTGGCAATCTGATGGAATTGTCGGCCATCGTCGAAGGCAAAAGTAAAAGTTCGTGCATTCGCACCGTTTAACAGACGAAACCGCACCAGTCTATTGCCAGGTTCAAACAGCGGTTGCCAGGTGCCGTTTACCAATATGGTGTCACCGTGCATACCTTTTACCATGTCTTCGTACATGGACATGTATGCGAAGTTGCCACTGCGCGCAAAGCGTCGGTCTTGTACGACCAGCGGAATGTCGTCGACTCCATAGGTGCCAGGTAACCCCAATTCGGTTTCCTTGTCATCCTGCACCAGAATCATTCCGGCGAGCCCCTTGAACACCTGCTCACCTGCCTTGTGTATCACGTGAGAGTGGTACCAGAAAGTCCCGCCGTTCTGCATGATCTTGAAGCCGGCATTCCATGTTTCGCCATGCTCAAACTGTTGGTGGGGGCCGCCATCCTCGCTGGCAGGAACATGGAAGCCATGCCAGTGCAGTGAGGTGGGTTCTTCCAGTCTGTTGTGAACCGACATCGTTACCTGTTCGTCACGATGCATCAGCAGTGTCGGGCCGAGGTAGTCACCATTGATGCCAAAAGTTTCAGTGGAGATGCCCGGCAGGAACATGCTGCTGCTTTTTCGCAGGGTCAGGTCATAGTGCCGAACATCTTCACTGACCGTTCCTGTTTCCAGCGGAGGAATCCTGAGTGGATTGGTAAATTCACTGGCGGGCACCATGGCTTGCGCCAGTGCCCGGGGCAATGGTCGGGCCAGCGCGGCTGTGCCTGCAACGCCAAACCCCAGTGTTTTCAGTGTCTTCCGTCGATCGAACATTTCTCAATACAGTCGAACTCGCGACCGAATGTCGCGATGTAGTCTTATACCGTCAGGATACCCTGAACCGCGACTTTCTTCACGACCCGCGCTGAAATAGCAGTGGTTGGCAATGGCACTACAGGTGGTCTGCGAGGGCGGTCGCCAGCCGGCTGGCACTGGTGAAGGCAGATTCCACGCGGTTTCCCAGGCACCAATCGCCACAGCTGGCCAGTCTGTGTTTCTCATCCAACAGGTAGTCCTGTTCCAGGGGGGTGGTGACGGCAGCATAACGCCAGCGATGAATTGCAACGTGTTCCGGTTCTGGAAGATCTGGCAGCAGTCTTTGCAGGGCCGTTAGCAGCGTAGACTGAACCTGTGCAGTCGACTCCGCTAGATGATCATCAGCCCACTGGTTTGTACTCTGCACAAGCAGACTGTTTTTGCTGACCCGTCCGGGTTTGCTTGAGTCGAGAGCCAGCCAGCCAATTGGTGAGTCTTTAACCTTCGCTGCCTGGAATGGCAATTGAAGATCTGTCTTGAATCCAAGCATCAGACTGAAGCAGGCAGATAAACGGGCTTTGCTCAGCACCTCGTGATGTAAAAACTCGGCTGGGAGCAGGGCGCTACTCTGTGGTGCAGGTGCAGTGCTGACAATCCAGTCGAATGGACCACATTGCTCGCCAGATTGCAGTTCAACCAGCCAGCCACCAACAGCTGAATTGATATCCTTCACTTCCGCTTCCAGTTCTACAGGCTGACTCAAAGAAAGCTCTTTCCCTAAGCTGCTCATGCCTGGAACTCCAATCCAATGCGGCTCAAACCAGGACCTGGTGTAGGGTTTTTCCTTGTTTTCCAAAGTAAATGTTCGAGGTTGCCAGTCACGCAGCGAATCCTCGTGGCAATGTTCCAGCAGGAATTGCCTGAATTCGCTGCTTCTGGCCGTGAAATATTGGGCGCCGTGATCAAACTGAAACGGTTCCACCCGACGGGTTGCCATGCGTCCACCATAACCGCGGGATTTTTCGAATAACGTCAGGTCTGCTTTTCCTTGAAGCTTGCTGGCGAGGGTCAAACCCGCCAGGCCGGCACCGATGATGGCTACAGATTTCATTAGAGAGTCAACATGCAGAGACAGAAGTTGAGGAACCTTGTTAGTTACGCGGGCTACGGCAACCTGGATCGATAGTGATCGAGATTCTCGACCATTTCCATAATTAATCAGAGGCTCCTTAACAGATTAGCCAATCCAGCTGGATTTAGATATCATAGTCCGCGCATACGATGCGGTTCAAACCTGGGAAGTTGGTGAAAATCCAACACTGCCCCCGCAACGGTATGCCTTCGCAGCAGTCGATTGAGTACTCAAAATAGCTGCTGCAGGGCGAGTCCGATACCAGGTCCGTGTCATGTAAACTTGAGGACGCGGAGGGCTCCACAAATGATAAATTCCAGTACATACCCGCCAAACTTTCCTCGTATTCCAAAAATAACTGGCGATCCGATACGTTAGCCAGCAAGTAACGAGGAAAAATTATGAAGAGCACCATGTCTGCATGCAGCAGCACTCTGCTGCTGTGCCTGTTTTCTGCCACGGCCCTGGCTCAGCAACCTGGCGGTCCGCCAGAGCAGGTTATTGTCACTTCCAGCCGCATTGCTACTCCCTTGAGACAGGTCGGCACGTCTGTTGCAGTAATTACCGAGGGGCAGATTGAAGCCCACGGAAATCTTTCCTTGCTGGATGTTCTGCGGCAAATGCCCGCAACTGGCAGTAGTAGCAATGGCGGCATTGGTAAAGTGAGCGCCTTGCGGATTCGCGGCGAAGAGGGGTTCCGAACGCTGACTATGTTTGATGGAATCCGACTGTCTGACCCCAGCACTCCCCAGATTGGACCGCAGATCGAACAGATTCTCAGCAGTGGAGTGGGACGAGTTGAGATGTTACGCGGCCCTCAGGGATTGAGTTACGGAGCCGACGCCGGTGGGGTCGTCAACCTGTTCAGTCGACGGGATGATGAAGGGCTCAACGTCGACTTTGAGCTTGAAAGTGGCGAGTTCGGTACCAGGCAATTCGGCGGGACAGTTTCAGGTCGCGATAATAATGTGGACTATTTTTTCTCTGCCACGGATCTCAGTACCGATGGATATAATTCCCGGTTGTCTGATGTCGATCTTCGCGATGACGATGGCTATGCCAACACAACGCTGCATGGGCGCTTTGGTTTTCAGATGTCAGAAAGCTGGCGGATGGATGTGGTGCATCGTGACGTAAAAGGGGAGACGGAATTTGATGGCTGTTTTGCGCAAACGATTGTCAATGATTGCAAGTCTGACTACGACCTTTCGGCCTCGCGTGTTTCAATCGACTACAGCTCGGAAAGCATTACTCACACGCTGGCCTATGCCAACACCCAAACAGACCGCCAGAATTACTCGCTTGGTCAATCTGCATTTGGTGCCAGCGGCCAACTGGAACGATTTGAGTACCTGGGCAGCATCAGCAATCTGCCCGGTTTTAACCTGGTGTTTGGGGCTGATCTGGAAGACGCGGACAGCGGTAGCACCAGCCGCGATAACAGGGGAATTTACCTGGAGTACCTGAGTGATTTTTCAGATTTTCTGTTTTTCACTGCCGGCGTTCGACACGACGACAACGATGATTTTGGCACCAACCTGAGCTACCGTCTCAGCGGTGCCTACCTGGTCGACCTTGGTGCCGATTCATCGGTAAAGTTCAGAGGCGCCTACGGTACCGGGTTTCGAGCGCCGAGTCCTTTTGAAGTCGAATACAATGCTGGCCCGTTCGCATTTCCGCCAGCAGCACTGCTTTCGCTGGAACAGGAGCGGAGCGAAGGCTTCGAACTGGGAATCGAATACGTGCTCGGCAGTAATCTGAAGCTTGAGGCCGTCTATTTCGATCAAAAGATTGATGATGTTATCTACTTCGACCTGTTGGGATTCAGCGGTTACCTGCAGGACCTGGGTACCAGTACTTCTGACGGCGTCGAGCTGTCCGCTCGTTACAGTTTGACGAACAACCTGGAAGTTACCGCAAACTACACGTACAACGAAACAGAAAGACCGAATGGTCAACAACGTATTCGCCGACCGGAAAAGCTGGCAAATCTGGCGTTGTCCTATCGTACGCTTGGTGATCGTCTGGCCATCAATGCCTTTTATCGACTGTCTCGCGATGCGATCGACGAGGTTTTCGGTACCACGACATCGCTAGACGATTTCGAGGTGCTGGACCTAAGCATGAGTTACGATTTGAGTGACAGTATCAGACTGTATGGCAGGATAGAAAATGCCACCGATGAAAAATATCAGGAAGTCATTGACTACAATTCCGCGCAGCGTGCCGTCTATTTTGGCATCAAAGTGGCGTTTTGACGGACGCTCTGCTATGAATTCTTAGCGCTGTCGGGGCGCTTTTTGCCTGGCGCTCAGCACCCGTATGCGGCAATTGGTCGCAGTCAGGATCGTTGTTCAGCCAGTATTAAGTGGTTACACTGCATATAAAGGACATAACGTCGAAGTACTGACGCTTATCATAGATCAAACAACGAACCATAGAATGGCGGTCTAATGACGCTATCTAATTATCAAGGCATCAAGGAGACCCCTACGCTATGAAAGGGACAAATAACTTTATTCAAACGATCCAACGCCTGGTAGCGTCTATCGCGCTGGTGTTGATTTCCAGTACCGCTATGGCCCATACCGGGCTGAAAGTATCTAATCCTGCAGACGGTGCAGTGATAAATCAGGCGCCGGATGAACTGCACCTGACTTTCACCGCGGCGGTTGCCCTGGTGCGTCTTTCCGTTACCGATGCAGCTGGCAAGCAGTTAGCTCTGGATTTCAAGCCCTCCACTGACCGTGGCACTGAGTACCATATTCCTATGCCGGCTATGCAGATGGGTAATCTGAAGGTGGAATGGGCGGTTATCGGTGAAGACGGTCACACTGTTACCAATACTTTCTCATACACTGTTGATCCTGCCTCATCAGCTGGCGAACAGCATGGCCATGGCGCGGATCACGAACACAGTGAAGATCATCATGCAGCCCATGGTGGTGACGGCCACGGACACTAGCTAAAAACATCAGCCAAAAAAAGGCCGGCTAGGAGCCGGCCATTCGGAGAGTTGTTTAACTAAGGTACGTGTCTCATTCAGGCAATACGACTGAATCAATAACGTGGATCACTCCGTTATCAGTTTCAATGTCGGCAGTGATGACGTTGGCATTGTCGACCTTCACACCATCAGTCGCATCGATAGATAGCGAGCTACCCTGGACACTTTCCACTTCGGCAGTAGCACCGGCGATGTCAGCTGACATAACCTTGCCCGGGATAACGTGGTAGGTCAGAACAGCGACCAGCTGATCTCGATTTTCCGGCTTCAGCAGATTTTCTACAGTACCCTCAGGCAGTTTGGCAAATGCATCGTCGGTAGGGGCAAAGACGGTGAAAGGACCGTCGCCTTTCAAGGTTTCAACCAGTCCGGCAGCCTGAACAGCAGCAACCAGGGTGTTAAACATACCAGCGGAAACGGCAGTATCAACTATGTCCTGCGCTTTCACGGACACGGAAGTCAGGGCAAAAGAGCTGGCAGCAACGGCAGCCAAAACAGTTCGGGAAACAAAGTTCATATAAGTCACTCCTCAGTGATTAAACGCTTTTGGTTAGCAAGGAAAAGGAACTACGCAGGCGTTGTCGGAGTGGTTCAAAAAATAATTTTTATTTTTTTGTGAACCTCTGATTAATCATGGACAGGCCCCGTCTCGAGCCCGAGCATGTCCATGATTAATAAGAGGTTCCTTAAATAAAGGCTGGGGAACGATGGTCCCCCAGCACAAATGTGGCAGGTAACGGAGTTACAACTAGCGCTGAATGAGGGTCGGTTCCAACTGGGGATAATCGACTCCCAGCTGCTCCAGGTAGGTGTCGTAGCGAGCCGGATTGTAGTACAGCTGTTCCAATTGCTCCTTGAATTCGGCCATGATCTCAGCATTCTTTTCGATTGCCGGCGGATCGTCGCTATCGATAAACGGCGTGTACTGATGTTCGGCAGTCTGCACGTCGGTGAAGTAATCCCAAGCGTCGTCAACCAATGACTCGTCCTGAACAAGGTCGAGCATGGTAGCGGCGATTACCTTGGCACCAGCAGTAGCTCCCTTGTGCGCGATCGGAGTTGCCATGGCCATGGCGCTGGACCAGTGATGCCCTTGCAGGCCTCGTACGTTGGAGGGGAATCGCAGGGTAACAGTGGGAACATTCCACGAGATATCACCGATATCGTCCGAGCCTCCGGACACCGGATTGTCCAGTGGTTCCTGGATACCTGACAGTTCGGTAGGAAGTCCCTGGGCATCCTCGTTGCCCATTAGTTCCTGAACTGCTTTGGCGAATATCTGATCGTCTTCAGTCCAGGTAGGCAGTCCCACGGCCTGGATATTTTCGTCCATGGCCAGAGCTATTGGTCTGTTAAAATGCCTTGGGTAGGCGGTGCCCACTATACGACGGCTCATCTCCGTGTCAGTCATCAGTGCCGCACCTTCGGCGATTCGCTGCAGGGTATTAAAGTTGTTGCGAATACCGTCTGCAGTAACCTCGCGGATGAAATACCACACACTGGCATAGGAAGGCACTACGTTAGGTTGATCACCACCATTGCTTATCACGTAGTGGGAACGTTGCAACGGATGCAGATGCTCGCGTCGGAAATTCCAGGCTACGTTCATCAGTTCTACCGCATCGAGTGCGCTTCGTCCCTGCCAGGGATCGCCGGCTCCGTGGGCAGCTTCACCGTCAAACATGTATTCCACGGACACCAGGCCTGTGCCGCGGGCATCACCCCAGCTGACATTCATGTTGTTGGATACATGGGTAAACAATACCGCATCAACGCCCTCGAACAAGCCGTCGCGAGCATACCAGGCCTTGGTGCCCAGCAATTCCTCTGCGATACCCGGCCAGAGTACGATGGTGCCAGGTAGCCCTTCACGCTCCATTATTTCCTTAACTGCGAGCGCTGCCACGATGTTGACCGCCTGACCAGAGTTGTGCCCTTCGCCGTGACCGGGGGCACCTTCGATAATGGGCTGTCGGTATGCCACGCCGGGCATCTGTGACGCTTTGGGAATGCCGTCTACGTCTGAGCCAAGAGCAATCACAGGTTCGCCGCTACCCCAGGTAGCCCACCAGGAAGAGGGAATGCCTGCGACACCCGATTCAACCTGAAATCCATTCTGTTCCAGAATACCGGTCAAATATCGCTGGGTTTCGAATTCCTGAAAACCGAGTTCGGAAAAGGAAAACAGCATGTCGACGATTTCCTGCGTCATTTTGGTGCGACTCTCAATGTAGTCGGCTGCCTCTGCCTTGTAACCGGTGAGCTGGGCAGCGGCCGTCTGACTCCACACTGCGATCAGTAACGTACTGGTCAACAGCAAAGTAGGGGTGCGAAAGCGTTTCATAGTGACCTCGTGGTTTCGATGTCTGAAAAGTATACAAGTGTAGTAGACTACGCTTTTTCTCAGCGCGCTTCCAGAGTTTGTCCGGTAGCTCTTGTCGGTACTTTTAAGTAGGGTTTTTCAAGTAGGGTTTTTCTCTACCTGCGTCCTTCCTATCTATCCATGTGACACTTTTAATCAGTTCGATTGCCTGATTGTCATCGTCCTGACTTCGTTCAAATGTATTCCGTAACATTCGGTTCAAAAATAATGGACATTGAATTTTGCAGGGCGTAGGCTCGAATTGACTTCAGGTGAAATTCGCCATACCTGTTCGTTTGTGTCTGTGTTGGTCAGTGACACAATATTTTGACAGCTAGATCGACCGGTTGCTGAGTAACACTGTTGGATAACTGATCAATATACAACAAGAACTAGGAGCAAGACCATGAAGTACGTTATCGCAGTTGCAACACTTTTGTTTTCATCTTCACTTTTCGCCCAGGTGCTGGCAGTGAATACCTTTCAGCCTTTGCCCGGTGGCATGCCTCAATCTCTGGCCTATGCAGCGGAAGCCAAAGCGATCCATGAAGCTATGGGCGCAGGTGTTTCCATCGGTGTGACTACTGAAGGCAACATGGATTACGCCGTAGCATTCGAAAACTGGGAAGCTTATGGGCAATGGCTGATGGCTCTCAACAGTAATGAGCGCTGGCTGGCGTTTCAGGCCAAAATATCGGGAAGTCCTTCGGCAACCCAGATAGATAACAGGATGCTTACTTCTATTGCCCAAGGAACACCACCGGGTTCCGGTGCACTGTACCAGGTGTATATGTGGGAGCCGGGATCTGGTGCTGGAGCCGTGCAGAACCTGATGCAAGGCGGCATCGGAGCCAAGCCGATTCATGAGAATCGCGGTGCCAATGTGTCGGTCTATCGTGATGCATTGAACAAGATGTATTACGTAATGACCTGGCCCGACGCGGCGTCCTGGGGTCGTTTTCAGGACACACCCATTCCGGAATTCCAGGCTTACATGCAATCGCTGGATACCACCGGCCCGGGTGCTGCTACCCTGATGCAGGTGACTACCGGCACACTTCAGTAGTCATTGAGTCAGATCCGTGTAATTCGTCAGCACTCAGCTGGCTCAACTGTCTATACTATCTAAACTAAGAGCTGAGCGGTTGCCAACAAACTACACCTGACGGTTGTACTTGAATAAGGGTCAGGGTTTCGGACGATATAGTCTGAAGCCCTGGCCCGATTTTATTTGGGAAGCCGGTAAAAATGCAGTAGGGTATAGTTTCTCTGTGCAGACGTGTGAGTAACTGGCTGTGAAAAAGATAGTGCCATTGGTTGTTTTAGTCATCGCCCTGGTCCCTGTGAAAGAGGTACTGGCGCAATGTGCCGACAGTGGGGTTGCATTGCAGATTTTAGGTTCCGGGGGACCGTTTGGCGATGGTCGTGCCTCCTCGGGGTACATAGTTTGGGTGGATGGTGTGAGCCGTATCATGATCGATGCGGGCGGCGGGACGTTCAGTCGCTTCCACGAAGCCGGCGCGACAATCGAAGAGTTGCAGCTGATGGCGTTGAGTCATTTCCACCCTGATCATTCCGCAGAGCTTCCCGCTTTGCTTTGGCCGCGCAATGGCACATTGCGAGTTTCCGGTCCTTCCGGAACCACCGGATTTCCGGCATTGCCGGAATATCTGGACGGCTTGTTTGGCAGCAATGGGGTATTCAGGGTATTAAACTCTCGTTTTGAGTTTGTCCCGCAAACCGTGGACGTAGAACGACAAACTGCAACTACCGTGTACGACGACAGTTTATTGACCGTCACCGCGCAGGGTGTTCCTCATGGCGATGTGCCGACGCTTGCCTACCGGATTGAATATGCCGGCAGTTCGTTTGTCCTGAGCAGCGATCAGAATGGCAGTGATCCGCGCTTTGTTGAGTTCGCCCGTGATGCGGACGTCCTGGTAGTACATTTTGCCGGTTCTGAATTCGGCACCGGTTTCGCAGCGGAGCTTCATGCCAAGCCCAGTGTCTGGGGTCAGATCGCTACCGACGCCAATGTGGGTCGTCTGGTGCTCAGCCATATCATGGCAAATGGTGATCTTGAAACCAATCTGGAATATCTGCAGCAAAACTATCAAGGGCTGTTAACTATCGGAGAGGATTTACTCTGCGTCTTGCCCTGATTATCCTGATATCACTTGAAGGAGAACAGCATGGTTAAATTAACTACCATTAAAACAAACATTGCGTTAATCGTCGTGCTGGTGAGTACATTGTTCGCTATCCCTGCGATGGCTCAGCAAGGTTTCCAGCTACCGCAAGAAGTCGTTGATCGTAGCGCTGATATTTACAGCGAAGGTACGCGCCTGACTGCCCATATTTTTACTCCAAAGGCGGCAAGTCCGAATGAGAAGCTACCGGCTATCATCATGGCTCAGGGTTGGGGTGGAACCCAGTCCAGTTTGTTCTGGAACGCTGCCCAGTTTGCCCGCGCTGGTTACTATGCCGTGACCTTTGATTTTCGCGGCTGGGGTGAAAGTGATTCCAGGGTGATACTTACTTCACCGATGGCAGCCAGCGACGATCTCAAATTCAGGGCTGAAGTGAGGGCTGTCAGAGAAGTGATGGACCCCATGGACATGGGCATGGACTGGTTAAATGTTTTACACTGGATACAGGGAGAAGATCAGGTTGACGTCGACAAGATCGGTGTCTGGGGTAGTTCCATGGCAGCGGGATTTGCGATCTACGCAGCAGCGAATGATTCTCGAGTGAAGGCAATCCATAGCCAGGTTACTGGCACAGTTGATGGTCGGGGAACAGGTACTGCCGAGCAGGCTCTGCAGGAATCCACCGCCAGGGCGCGAGGTGAACTTGATTACCCGGAGCCACGGGAGCGCTGGAATGGTTTGCAAGGTTACCCGATCTATGCGCGATTTACCGGGTACAATCCAGCTGAGCAGTTGAAGTTGAACGACACGGTGGCTTTGCAGATAGTTCTGGCCGAAAAAGAGGAGTACGGCACCAATCCCGGAGCGATGGAGGTGTACGCAAACCATGATGGTCCCAAAAACCTGGTGGTGATTCCGGATATCAAGCATTACGATATTTACACCGTCGCCCGGCAACAGGCGCAGGATCTGGCGCTGAGCTGGTTTGATAAGCATCTGAAATAATTTTCATTTTTCACAAAGTTAACTAAAGGCCGGGCATGTGCCCGGCTTTCCTTTCAGGACATCATTCAGAAAATTATTCAGAAGACAATTCAGAAGACTATGCAGAAAATATTCGATTAACAAATAAGAAGGAAAACTTCCCATGAAGAAAGAAACCCTTTCCATTCACGCCGGCTACCAATCCGATCCTACGACCAACTCAGTGGCGGTGCCCATTTATCAGACCGTCGCCTATGAATTCGACGATGCACAGCATGGCGCTGATCTGTTCAATCTGGCGGTTCCGGGCAATATCTACACTCGCATCATGAATCCCACCAATGACGTGCTGGAGCAGCGCATGGCAGCCCTCGAGGGCGGACTGGCTGCGCTGGCGGTTGGCTCCGGTATGGCAGCAATCAACTATTCGATCCTGAACATCGCCAGGGCTGGCGACAATATCGTTTCGGTGCCGCAACTCTATGGTGGCACTTATACTTTGTTCGCCCACATGCTTCCCAGCCAGGGAATCGAAGTACGGTTTGCGGAATCCGATTCAGCCGAGGCGCTAGAGAAGCTGATCGATGACAACACCAAGGCAGTGTTCTGCGAGACCATCGGCAATCCGGCAGGCAATATCGTAGACATGGAAGCCATAGCCGCTGCCGCCCATCGCCACGGTGTGGCGGTGATTGTCGACAACACCGTCGCTACGCCGATCCTGTGGAATCCCATCGAGCACGGTGCCGACATAGTGGTGCACTCGCTGACCAAATACGCTGGCGGTCATGGTACCTCCATTGGTGGTGTTATCGTCGATTCCGGCAAGTTTCCCTGGGCTGAACATGCCGCTCGCTATCCGGGTCTGAATGAACCTGAACCGTCCTATCACGGTGTGGTGTATACCGAGGCTCTGGCTGAAGCTGCGTATATCGGGCGCGCCCGGACTGTGCCTTTGCGCAATACCGGCTCGGCTTTGTCGCCGATGAATGCTTTCCTGATTCTACAGGGCATCGAAACCCTGGCGCTGCGGATGGAAAGACACTGTGACAATGCGCAAGCAGTGGCAAGATACCTGAAAGATCATCCCAAAGTGGAATGGGTCCGGTATGCAGGTTTGGAAGGTGACCAGTACTACGACCTGGCACAGAAATATTGCGGAGGCCGACCAGCTTCACTGCTGACCTTTGGCATTCAGGGTGGCTTTGACTCCGGGGTTAAATTCTACGACGCGCTCAAGATGATCAAGCGCCTGGTCAACATAGGTGACGCCAAGTCCCTGGCCTGTCATCCAGCGTCGACCACCCACCGTCAGTTGACCGAAGAAGAACAGGCCACTGCCGGGGTTTCACCGGAAATGCTGCGGATCTGTGTGGGCATCGAGCATATCGACGATATTATTGGCGATATCGAGCAGGCTTTTGCAGCCGTTTAGCCTGTTTTGCCCTGTAATTACACTCAAAAACACGTTGAATTGGTTAGACATTTGATAAAAATGGGATTAGTCTTTTGAGTTAACAAAAATCCCTGCATCCTCAGTTACCTGGGGGCTTCTGACTGGGTTAGTCAGTGAGAATCCCCGACTGAGGAAATACTAAGCCGTTTAACTATTAAGATTTAACTACCACGACTAGTTACCAGTAGTTACAAGTAGTTACCAGAAATAGTTACGAGAACAAGAAGGAACCACTATGAAGCCTCTGTCTCTGCGATTATTACCCCTGGCCTTCGGCCTGTTCGGTGCACCAGCCCTGGCCCAGGAAGCACCGACTTTTTATGCCGATGCGCTGCCGGTTTTCCAGAAAAACTGCGTAGCCTGTCATCAGGAAAATCCACCGGATGTGGGCGGTATTTCAGCGCCCATGTCACTGGGCAACTACGATGAGGCCAAGATCTGGGCGCCGCTGATTCGACGCGCCGTGGAAACCGGTTACATGCCTCCCTGGGGCGCCCATGAACGCCATCAGGGTGAATTCATTGGTGAGCGCTACCTGGAAAAGGCTGAGAAGGAACTGCTGATTGCCTGGGTAGATGGTGGTGCGCAGGAAGGTAATCCTGCCGACGCTCAGAACAATGCCAATCAGAGCATCGAAGTCGGTGCTACCGTGTTGCCGCCATCAGGCTGGTGGATCGGTGATCCGGATCTGGTTGTGCAGTTCCAGGAACCAATCCATGTAGGGGATGATGTAGAAGACTGGCAGCCTACCGTGCGCATGCCGGTGCCTGAAGGTTCTCATACCGAACCCAAGTGGATTTCCAAGGCTGAGCTGGATCCCGGAGGCCCGCACGTACACCACATCGTGTCCAGTCATATGGGCGTTGGTGTACCAGGCCGCGGACCTTTCACCTATCCTGAAGGATGGGGTGTATTGCTGCCGGAAAACCCGTTTATCACCGTCAATATGCACTACCACAAGGATACCGGTGCCGGTACTGGTGTAGATGACATGACGCGCGCTGGCTTCAAGTTCTATGAAGACGGTGATGTGATCGACTATGTGGTGGAAACCAACCTGCTTCCCCATCGAGGCTGGACTATCCCGGCGGGTGCCTCCAACCATGAGGTCAACAATACTTTCAATATTGAGGAAGATATCTACCTGTTGAGCATGGGCCCCCATATGCACTATCGAGGCAAGGCCATGCGCTATGAGCTGGAATATCCTGACGGTGAGATGGAAACCCTGCTGTGGGTTCCCAAGTACGACTTCAACTGGCAGTTCCTGTACGAGTATAAAGAGCCCCGGTTGATCCCGGCCGGTTCTACCCTGCACATGAGCTGGTGGTTCGATAACTCCGAATCTAATCCCTGGAATCCTGATCCGAGACAGGAGGTGGTGTACGGACCAGCCACTACCGATGAAATGGCCAATGCCCGTATCTATTTTGCTCCTGCAAAACCGCGTGGCATCGTAGTAGGCAAGGAGCTACCGGCGGACGTGCTGGCCCAAGCCCGTGCTTCCGAGCAGCGTCGTCGTGAGAATACACGAGTGGACTTCGGTCCGTCCGGTGACGATTTCAGCTGGTTGACCGAAGACGAAAACTGATTGACTGGCTAGTAGTCAATCTCATCACAGGAAAGGACGGAAGGGCGCACAGACCTGACCGTCCTTTTTTGTTTGTCGACAGAGAAAATATGAAAGAAATTTAAACAAATATAACAATCGGGGAGACAGGTAATGAGTGACCCCTCAGACACCACAAACGAAGAACAGGAAGGAATAGCACCAGAGCTTACCCGTCGCGAGTTTTTGCAAACTACTGGTACCACGGTAGCCGCAACGGCAGTCGCACCTGCGCTGGTCGGGGCAGCAAATGCCAACGCTCAGCAAGTCACCGGTGAGGCTGGTACGACTATCAATCTGACTGTAAACGGTGCTGCCCAGACGGTTGAGGTACAGGATCACTGGACTCTGGTGGAATTGCTGCGAGATCATCTGCAGCTGACTGGAACTAAAATAGGCTGCAACCGCAGTGAGTGCGGTGCCTGTACTGTGCTGGTGGACGGTGAGCCGGTCTACTCCTGTAGTCAACTGGCTGTTTGGATGGATGGGCGCAGTATCACCACTATCGAAGGATTGTCCAGCGGTGGGCAGCTTTCTCCCGTGCAGCAGGCTTTTGTCGATCACAATGGCGCTCAGTGCGGATTTTGTACGTCAGGTCAAATAATGACTGCCACGGCGTTGTTGGCAAGCAATCCAAGTCCTACGGCGGGCCAGGTTAAAGGAGCCATGGTAGGCAATATTTGTCGTTGCGCAAATTACAACGCTATCGTTGAAGCAGTAGTCGACGCCGGACAGCGTAACGGAGGTGCTGCATGAGCGAACAGATCAATTATGCTGTCGAGCCTCTTGGTACTATCGGGCACGAGACACCACGAATCGATGCGCTTGAAAGGGTAACCGGACAGGCCAGGTACACCAGGGACCAGCGCTTGCCTGGCATGCTCTACGCAAGGATACTGCGGAGCCGTGTTCCCCACGCTCGAATTCTAAGTATCGACACCAGCAGGGCGGAGCAACTGGAAGGTGTCGTTTCCGTGATAACTCATGAAAACGCCCAGGTAGTCTGGGGTGCGGGTTCGGTTTCCGGCGGTCGTCAATACAACGACCCGGTCAAGGAGGCCACCCTGCATCGCCGCTATATCTTCAACAACCCGGTGCGCTTTGTCGGTGAACCGGTTGCTGCCGTAGCGGCCACCGACCGTCACATCGCCGAGCAGGCTCTGAGCCTTATAGAAGTGGAGTACGAGGAGTTGCCGTTTGTGCTGGAGCCAGAAGAGGCGCTGCAGGAGACGGCTGCACAGATCTGGCCGGAAGGCAACCTGGCGCCGGATTTTCGCAACAATTTTGAGCCCATGGTCACCCGCCGGGGTGAAATCGATGCCGGTTTTGCGCAAGCCGATAGGGTATTCGAAGACCGCTACAGCACCAGTTTCATTCACAATGCGCAGATGGAGCCACGCTGTGCGCTGGCTCACTGGGAAGGGGATAAGCTGACCCTGTATTCACCGACCCAGGGTATCTCCAACTGTCGTCACGATACTGCCCGGGACCTGGGCCTGGCGGATCACCAGGTACGCATTATCTGCCAGTACATGGGAGGTGGTTTTGGTAACAAGAATCAGAATCAGGATACCGACCTTGTTGCGGCTACGCTGTCCCGACGCGCCAGCGCTCCGGTAATGCTCGAATACTCGAGGAAAGAGGACTGGCTGGGGGTTCATGGCCGCTGGCCGACTGTGCAGTACTACAAGATCGGTGTGACCAATGACGGTACTGTTACCGCCATGCAGATGAATGCCTATAGCGGCATGGGACCTTACCGGAAAAATTCCGGCGGCATCAGTGGTATGGACGGCTATGCCTGCGAAAACCTGGAACGTGTAATTTATCCCGTGTACACGAATCGTACGGTGTCAGGTAATTTCCGTGCGCCTTCTGAGCCTCATGGTCACTACGGCATCGAGTCCATGATGGACGAAATTGCTTATCAGATAGGTATGGATCCGGTGGAGTTCACCTTAAAGAACATGCGGCGACCCACCGACGCTCGACCCTTTACCAATTACTCCCTGGATCAATGTATCGCCCGCGGTGCAGAGCTGTTTGACTGGGAGAACCGTAGGCGTGTGACACCTGGCTCTGATGAGGGGCCAATCAAGCGTGGAGCCGGTTTCTCATTTATGATGTTTCGTGCCGGAGTTGGTACCAGCAGCGCTATTGTCAAGGTGGATGGAAACCAGCAATACACCCTTTACGTGGGCGTGACCGATATCGGACCGGGTGCCAAGACCACCATGGGAATGATTGCTGCCGAAGAACTTGGCGTACCGCTTTCCCAGGTGGAGGTAGTGTCTGGCGACAGTGATCGCTGTCCTTATTCCGTGGGCGAGTCCGGTAGCCGAACCACAATCATGACCGGTATCGCTGTAGTGGAAGCCTGTAAGGATCTCAAGCAGCAGATCGACCAGCGTGGAATGCCGGAGGGGGCCAATGTGCTGATTGCCTCAGCTACCCCGAGCCCGACTACCGATGGCAAGGTACGCAATTGCTTCGCCGCTCATTTCTGCGAGGTGGAGGTCGACACCCGGCTGGGAACCACTGTGGTGACCAAATACACTGCCGTCCATGAATCCGGAAGGCTGATCAATCCCCAGACGGCTCTGGACCAGATTCGCGGCGCTACGATCCAGGGCATTGGTCAGGCGCTTCATGAGAACACTCTCTATGACAGTAACACCGGACAGCCGCTGACCTCTGGCTATTACAGTGGTCGTCTGGCGACCCATCTGGATGTGCCGGACATCGAAGTGGAATTCATTGAAGTGGATGATGGCTATGGTCCGTTCGGCGCCAAGACAGCCGGCGAATCAGGCATTATTCTGTCGCCGGCAGCAGTGGCGAATGCGGTCAGTAACGCCATCGGCCATCGCATGAAGGAACTGCCCATAACCCGAGATAGAATTCTGGAGGTTACCTCATGAAGAAATTCCAGAATGTAAATGCCAGCACGTTACAGGAAGCTGCAACGATCGCCCGGCAAGCCAGAGACAGAGGTCAGGTTATCGCTTTTTCCGGCGGTGGTACCGACTTGTTGCAACAAGTCAAAGACGGCACCGAAAAACCGGATGTGCTCATTAACCTGCGCACAGTAAGCGGTGAAGATCAGGTGTCCGAAAGTGCCGAAGGTATTACCATTGGTGGTCAGATTTCCCTGACCGAACTGGGCGATCATGCCCTGATCGCGACGAGATTTCCGGTGTTGGCGCAAGCGGCCAGTGCGGTGGGAACTCCGCAGATTCGTAATGTAGGGACCTTGGCAGGTAACGTAACCCAGCGTCCCTGGTGCTGGTATTATCGAAACGGCTTCAACTGTTATAAAGCCGGCGGCGACCAGTGTTATTCCGTTGTTGGAGAAAATCAGCAACACGCGATCTTTGGTGGAGGTCCCAGCTACATTGTGCATCCTTCCGATGTGGCGCCAGCCCTGGTTGCTCTGGGAGCGCGTTTTAATATTATCGGACCTGATGGACAACGCAGTTTAACAGCCGACCAGTTCTTCCAGTTGCCTTCTCAGAACGCGCAGTACGAGAACAGCCTGGCCCGAGACGAATTGCTGGCCAGTGTGACTATACCGGCCCCGGGAGCAGCCATGGTCAGCTCCTACCACAAGGTTATGGACCGGCAGGCCTGGACTCATGCCGTTGTCAGTGCCGCAGTTGCGTTGGAAGTCGAGGACGGCTTGTGCAGTTCTGCCGCCATCGTATTGGGAGGCGTAGCACCAGTACCCTGGCGTGCCCGCGAGGCGGAAGCGCTCGTTGTCGGTCGGACTGTAACCGCGGAACTGGCTCGTCAGGCAGGTGAATCAACTGTCAGCAATGCCCGGCCCCTGGCCAAAAATGCCTACAAAGTGCCGATGACCAGCGCCGTAGTGGAGCGGCTGATCATGTCGCTTACCGGCATTGAGGAAACTGCATGAATCGACGCGACTTTCTCAGCCTCAGGTCGAGCGAAGGGCAGCAGATTGTGATGTTATCCTGTCAGCGTCTCTACATGGGTTACAACGACGCTCGATCCCAGTTAGGCTGCGCCAGAGCAGATCAGTCTTGCAACGATGAGGACTGGTGGAGCGGGGAACCGCCCTTGGCAGTGGGTTCGCAACCGGTGGAGCAATTGTTCGCCGAGCTCAAGGAAGAAATAGTGCGGGCCGATGTGCTGGTGCTGGAGGATCGGGAATGGATGCAAGATGAAGATTTTTCCTATCAGGTAAAGCAGTTGCTGATCCAGTTCCGCGCTCATGGTGGAGAAGTCCGGTACTCAACCCACAAGCCAGAATAGATTCAAAAACAGATGCGGAAATAGACAAAAAGTCAAAATAGATTAAAGAAGCGCGGTTCGAGTATGCAATACGTTATCAATAAGACGATTCTCCTGGCGGTACTTTTGTTTTTGCTGCAGGCCTGCGGTCCTGCTGTGGACGAAGGACAATCATTGCAGCAACAGGTTACCAGCGCCATAGCCTCGGCATCGGATCTTCCGGCTGACGGCCTCATGGTAGCGGTTGACGGTGGCGTGGTTCGGGTGTCAGGAAGCCTCGAGTGTGAGGACTGCGGGGGTATGCGTACGCCCGGCGGTGAAGATACCATTCAACAGACTCTTGGTGCGGTTATCAGGGCAGTCCCTGGCGTGGAAAGAGTCGAATTCGAGTTAGAGTAAAAGGCAGAACGATAGAAAACAAGACAACATAAATCAAAATAGAAGGTGAAGGGTCATGAGAGTCAAACTACTGTTTCTTTGCTCCACACTGATAGCACCAATAACCCTGTCATTTGCGCAAAGCGCAGGCGATTTTGTAGCGCCTCGAACGGAATGGGGTCACCCAGACCTGCAAGGGGTCTGGAATTTTAATTCTGAAACACCAATGCAGAGACCTGAGCGCTATGGCACACAGGAATTCCTGACCCAGGACGAAATCGAACAGGCCCGCATTCAGCGCGCGACACGGCGTGCAGAAGCCGACGCTCAGGAAGCGGAACTGGTGACAAATCCAGAGGCTCCACCAGCTGGTGCCGCCAGTACCGGTGGTTACAATAACTTCTGGTACGAGTCAGCCAGTATCAGTGAGAATGTTCGCACCTCGCTGATCGTGTATCCGACCGATGGGCGAATACCGCAAAGAGTCGAGGGTGCCCTGGTGCATACCGCGAATCTCGGTCCGGATGTGCCCGGCGAACGACCGGTTCGAGCAATTTTTGGTGGTATAAGTAAGGATGGACCGGAGGATCGTGGTCTCTCGGAACGTTGCCTGATAGGGTTTAACGCAGGACCTCCACTGACTGGCGGTGGTTACAACGCCAATATACAAATTTTTCAAAACAGGGATCACGCCGTTATCCTGACTGAAATGGTCCACGATGCCCGCATCGTTCCGTTGGATGACCGACCACCCATTAATGAAGATATTCGCTTATGGACCGGTGATTCCAGAGGCTACTGGGATGGAGAAACACTGGTGGTTGTCACTCGAAACTTTTCCGACCTGGTGCCCAGTTTCAGTCGCTTTGGAACTGCGAAAGATAAGACGCTGACAGAGCGTTTCACTCGTGTGGGGCCCTTTACTGTCGATTACCAATGGACCCTGGAAGATCCTTCCACGTTTACGGATAAAATCTCCGCTGTACAGCCCATGACAAAAGTCGCTGGCCAGCTGTACGAGTATGGTTGTCATGAAGGTAACTACGGCATGGAAAATCTGTTGCGTGGTGAACGGATGAGCGAACTGCGGGCTGCGGAAGCTGAAAGCGGGCAAAAAAACAATTAAGAGGAATTAAGAGGAGCTAACAGGGCTAACAGAAACCAGGAGCAACCAAGCCTCATGAGAAAGGACGAAGAGCCTGTTGTGGTTGTGCAGGACTATCCGTGTTCAGCTGCTCTTCTGTGGGAGGCTATCACCGATATCGAACGCATGCGTCATTGGTATTTTGACAGCATTGCGGAGTTCAGGGCAGAGGTCGGCTTCAAGACAAGATTCGACGTGGATACCGGAGAGCGAATTTTTCCACATCGCTGGGAAGTGGTCGAAGTGGCCCCGGGCCGCAAAATTGCCTATGACTGGTGCTTTGACGGCTATCCCGGCTCTTCACTGTCTATCTTTGAAGTCTCCGGCGATGATGCCAGTTCTCGATTGACGCTATCCTGCGTGGTCAGTGAAGACTTTCCCGATGATATTGCTGAATTTACCCGGGACAGCTGCCTTAGCGGTTGGAACTACTTTATCAAGGATAGGTTGAAAACCTACCTGCAATCCGTTTCGCAATAAAGCAGTGGGCTGTTAGCGCTCATAGCACTCATAGCGCCAATAGGGGTGCTCCTTCACCCCTAAGTGAGATCCGTCTTTATTCTTTAAGCGGCTTGCCTCTGAGTGGCTGGCGACTAATCTGGCGACTAATAAAGTCGCGAGTACTCCAGTTCCACATCAGCATTACGCCACCAGGATTCGAACTGTCGATTGGTGATGATAGCTTCCTGTTCCTTACCCTGGGCTTCCTGCGCCTGGTACAGGCCGAATGTGGTCCACGGATTCTGCTGGTTCCATTCCAGGTCGCGGCGATAGACGGATTCTGCTTCCGCGGCTCGCCCGGCTTTCAGCAGGGCAGCTCCCTGGTACAGGCGCATGGACTGTGACCAATCCGGTGGTTCTGTGTAGTTCAGGTTGTCCTGGAAATCTATCGCGTGGCCATAGTGCATGATGGCCGCATCAAGATTGCCTTTGGCTTCTTCAATCTCACCCAGTAAGGCGTGCATGGCCAGGCTCAGAACATGGGAGGCGGGAGTAGGCCCCACACCTGAGTCATCCACATCGGTAGTCCGAATCTGTTCGCGGATCACTGCGAGCTGTGCTTCAGCCGGGGCCATGTGTCCCATAGCGACATGGGCGCTGCCCATCACGTAGGCCCACATGCCTTTCAGATAGGGTAGTTCGTGTTGGCTATTGGCTGCGTTGTCGGCGTGAATTTTCTCCCATTTGCCGAATACTTTGTCGGTGATCCATTCATGGGCGATATTTTTCAAGCCACGGCCGTCAGCAGCACTGGCACTGGCAGCATTGCGATTAGCCGCTTCATAGGCAGCGGCATAGTTACCCTGCAACAGGTTGGCGTAGCGCACGAAATCCAGAGCGTGAGGCTTGTGAATTTTATGTGACAGGGGATAAGTGCCAATCATCGGGAAGTAGTTATCGCCCCAGATTTCGGCAAATTGATCGTCGACGATTTGTGAGCGTTCGTTAATGTCGATGGCTTTTTCGTACTCGCCAACACGCAGGTAAATGTGCCCTGGCATGTGCACCATGTGACCAGAGATTGGTACTGTGGCTTCCAGTTTTTGAGCGGCGGGCATGGCCAGTTCTGGTTGTGCCGACATCTCCATCAGATGGATATACAGGTGATTGGCGCCGGGATGATCATGCTCCAGGGCCATGGCCGTTTCCAATGACGCCTTGGCTTCGGCGGTACCACCTCGTGGAGAACCGTCGATGTCCCAGTAGTCCCAACGTGTGGTGTTCATATAAGACTCGGCAAATACGGTGGCGATATCTGCATCATCCGGGTACTTGTTTTTCAGGTTCCGCATGGCATTAACATAGGCCAGGTCACGCTCTCGGCTGTCGGGGATTGCGTCCTCGTTGTAGAGCACAAACAGCGCATTGATCATGTCGCGCTCTTTCTGAGTACCGTTATTGGCGAGATCCAGCGCGGTGCGGATTGCTTCAAGACCGGTGCCCTGAGGATCATCTGGCAAGCCCCCGTAGCGGCTGTTAGGGTTCGGACCTATCGCGTGGGCGAGACCCCAGTAGGGCATCGGGTGATCCGGATCCAGCCGCGCTGCTTCCTGATAGGAGGCGATGGATTCCGGGAAATAGAAACTCCAGGCCATCCTGAGCCCCTGGTCAAAAAAGGCCTGTGCTTCGTCATTGTCAGTGGAGATGGGGTAACTGTAGGTACCACCTCCAGGAATCATAATTGCCAGTGGCTCATCAGAGGACTGGGCATAGCTCATTAGGTTCGCAGCAAAAAAAGTCAGTGCTGCAGCGCATATCGTAAGCAGGGTGCGCATGGGTAACTCCTCGTTGTATTGTTCTCTGGGTCCAATATCTCGGGCGGCTCTCTATAGTCGGTGAGCCCGCGTCACTAGCCGGTGTGCCCGGATAGTAGCCTGGCAGTATACCTCTATCATTGAGACCAGAATAGTTCGATTGGAGTTTTGGCCAAGCTGATGGACCAAACCGAAAGAAGCGGTGGGAGTAGTTAGCGGGGGTCAGAGTAAGAATACTGAATTTTCAATGACGGCTTCGAGCTGGTGCTTGCGGGCAATAGAGATGCTACTTTTTACATATTTCTAATTAGCGAATGCATCCATGTCGTCTGGCCAAGAGCTACTCGAGTATATTGAAAAGCATAAACACCGAGTTGGCATTATTGCTTTAACCGAAGCCAAAGATAATCTCTTGATGTGGTCTCATTATGCCAACGAGCATAGGGGGGCGGTGATCGGTATAAATACTAGTGAGTTTTCAGGTGGAAATATATTCGCAAAGCTTCAACGACCACAACTCGTAAATACATCTTTTTATGAAGACTATGACGTCTTCACTGGCAAGATTAATCCGGTTATTTATAGGAAACAACCTAGATATCGAGTGGACATGTTCGATTTCGATTATTCAAATATTTCTGTTGAGGGAGAAGACAGGATTTTATTTGAGATATTCCATCAGAAAAGCGACGAATGGATATATGAAAGAGAACACCGCATAGTGCTTAGGCTGGAGCAGGCAGACAGGGTAGTCATTCATGACATCAATCAGATCGGAAACCAGTTTTTGCAAAAAGCAATAATCGATCACCCATCTTTTAGGAAGAATGAGCAAGGTGACGACAACTCGTACATTGCTTACTTAGAAGAGATTGACGATGAAGCTGAGCGGGAGGGTTATGCGGTGGTGTTATCCAAATTAGCCTCCAACCCCGCCAATCTTTACTTGTTCAGATTAGACTCAAGTTCGATATGCTCTCTTATATTGGGCGTGAACAGCTCCAGGGATAAAATCGATATCGGAGCTGAATACCCACGTCGGACCGGGTATTTTGATGTCTACAAGGCCTCGCTAAGTGAATCATTTTACGCATTAGGATTTGAGCCTTATGAAGAATAAGTCGAAACATAGAACGGACCTGATTCGCCCGAGCCGAGTTAGTTCAATGGTAAAGTGCATAGATATATTCACGGACTAAGAAATGCTACTCGGATTAAACAAAAGTGACATGAGTAGACCGATATATCGAATATTGTCACTCGAAAGGCTGGACTTCCCAATGCTCTGCCGAGTGGTGTACAGCCATCTATCGGTTTTCAGCCTGGGTCCAGATTCAGCTATTCAGGCTGGGGCTTTCGCTATTTGCAGCAGGTTATCGAAACACTCACTGGCAAAAGTCTCAATCTTATTATGGAGGAAGAGCTGTGGGGCCCTTTGGATATGAATCACTCCAGTTATATCTGGCGAGATGAGTTTACCTTCAATGTCGCTGATGGACATCGAGCCGATCAAACCCTTGGGCGCGAAATTAGGCGGCTGGAAAGAGAATACGCAGAAGGTGGGGTGGTGACTACTATTGACGATCTCGCCAAATTCGGTGAATACGTGTTGGCTCAAATTACAGCAGGAAATGAGCTCTACCTTTCCATGGTGGAACCCCAGATCGACATACGGGATTATGGCGAGGGCAAAAGAATGTCCTGGTCTCTTGGTTGGGGTGTCGAAGAAACACCAGCAGGTGCGAGCATCTGGCACACCGGAGCAGCAGGCTATTTTCAAGCTTTTATAATGCTGGATCTGGATAGCGAAAAAGGATTTGCCATATTGGTTAACAGTGAAAACGGTCAGCAAATCAAACCCGATTTAGTTACGGATTTGCTAGGTTTAAACCATCTCTCGACGGAATATTCGCCTAGCGCATTGTCGCGTTAAGGTATGAGTAATTCTGGTGTAACCACTTCTGCATAAGATGGGGTTAAGCCTGTTCTATAAATTGTTGGAAAGTCCGCTTCTAAGCCGAATGCTGCCTCTCGCAGCGCTCGATCCAATTTCTGCTTTGACCCATTGCTGCCCGATGCTAAAGCGTCTTTCTCATAGGAAAGCCTTGTATACCTAACCATTCTTTTGGTTCGCCCGAATCTTGCCAGCCAGCCTTGCTGTAAAACTGGTGCGCAGTCGTAGTACTTGTTAGTAGAGCATTGTGAACGCCACGCTCATGTAACGCCCTTTCTAACTCGTTGAGAATGGCCCTACTTACACCGAGGAACCTGTAGTCTGGTGACACATAGTTAAGTGTAACCTCGGAACCGTCACTTATAGCACCCACGCCAGCGACAATGCCGTCAATCTCAGCAACGTAGATGGTTATTTCAGGACTTGGTATCCAGTTGCGCAGCGTCTTTGGGGTCTTATTGGCAAGCCAACGGCTAATGATTTCCTCATCTCCACAATGATCGGCAATGCACAACTTGCGAATGGACGCACATAGAACCGCACTACAGGCTTCGGCATCGGTAACCCTAGCCCGGCGCACGCTTAAGTTGGTAGTATCTGAAACCATACATCGATTATATCGCAATGACCGCGTCGAAGCCGGCAGCGGTCATTCCTGCGACTTGTGGGTAGGTCGCCTAATAAACCCTCAGCGGACATAAACATAGTTCGACGCCAATGAAATATGTTTTTAAACGATGCTAATTAGAGACTACGAAGTATCAGATGAACAGCAATGGCTGAGATGCCGGGTGTTGGCATTTTTGGACTCAGCATACTTTGATGATGTAAGGACAGCAAAAGAAACATATCCCGGAGAGTCCATTGAACTTGTAGCTTTGTCTGGTGATACGATTTCGGGACTATTGGATATTGAGCGAGCCGAATCCAAAGGAGAAGTTTTCGGCAATGTGTGGCACATAGCTACGCACCCTGAATATCGAAGGCAAGGGGTAGCTTCTCAGTTACTCTCAGAGGGAAAGGAGCGAGCTAGAAAACTCGGTATTGCGAGGCTAGAGGCTTGGACACGTGACGATGAATTCGTAAATGATTGGTATCTAAGTCAGGGTTTTCAGAAGATTTCTGCTTATTATCATATCTACCCAACAGCCAAAGAAATCAAAGAGACAGGGATAATTACATCAGTCAAGCGTGATGCGGTCCCTATGACGGCTTTTCTTAACTACATGGGCAATGATGTGTCATTCTTGAACGAATTCTCTAGGGTTCATGAATGTAGAAGATACGACCTTGTTCTCTAATGAGTTCAAGCCACTGGTTTCAACATTATCTAAATCATGATCTTCTTCGACATAGATGGAACGCTTTTGGACCACAAAAAAGCTGAGAGACTTGCGGCAATTAGCTTCAAGAATCAGGTTGATGTCTTCGGTGATCTATCAGACGATGACTTTGCTGAGAGGTGGCACCACCTATCTGAAAAGCACATTTCTATTTACCTCGACGGGCATGTGTCGTTCAAAGAGCAAAGGAGAGCCAGAATACGAGATTTATTCGACTCCGACATTGAAGATCAGAAGTGTGATTTACTGTTCAATGATTACCTAATTCACTACGAAGAAAATTGGTTATTGTTCCCAGACGTACTTGACTGTATCAAGGAATTAGGGGGTTACCAGCTGGGAATAATTAGTAACGGAGATTCTTATCAACAGCGAAGAAAGTTAGAGAAACTTGGACTCCTTGGATTTTTTTCCCAGGTTGTAATTTCTAGCGAAGTGGGAATATCGAAGCCGGATAAAGGTATTTTTCAATATGCCTGTAAGTCTATCAGCAAGTTACCACCAGAGTGCTTCTACGTGGGAGACAATTATGTTTTGGACGCTGAGGGTAGCCGTAATTCTGGAATGAATGGGATCTGGCTAAATCGCGCCAAGGGTGGTCGACAAAGTGCTGGCACTACAATTGATTCACTCAGTGAGCTAAAGGATAACCTGACAAGGTGACGGTTAAGATGAGAAAATGTGTTACCCACTACTCAATGTTGAAAGTCTGCTTTGAAGCCGCAAGCAGCCTCTTCCGTCTGACGAATCAAAGCTGTTAATAATCTAACATGAAGCACAATCCATGATAGAAGCAATCGCCACACTGATAACTACTACCTTCCTGTTATTGGGTTCACCGGGGCCAGCACCTCTTGCGCTAGCTGCGACCGGCGCGAGCCACGGATTTAGAAAAGGAGTGCCTTTTTTAGCGGGCATACTTGCTGGGTTAGCCGTAGCGATAATTGGAGCAATAGCTGGGCTGGCTACACTATTTGCAAGCTTCCCAGGACTTCGCTTAACCGTACAGATACTTGGAAGTGCTTACATTTGCTACATAGCGTTTAAGATCGCAACCGCACCAATAATCGATAGCGATGCAGGCCCTAAACCTGGTGCTCCAAGTTTCGCTGATGGTTTTATCCTGAATTTGCTGAATCCAAAAGCTTACGCAGCATTTTTCGCAATTTTTTCTGGTTTTCTCCTCCCGTTAACTGAAATTACACTTAGCTTCCTAGCAACAGGAATAATCTGTTTTCTGGTAGCGGTTATTGTTGATATTCTGTGGCTTTATTTTGGTGATCTAGTTAGACCGCTGTTCCGAAAACGTCGCGAAGCACGAATACTGCGCACAACCTTTGCGGTACTAATGGTGGTTGCCGTGATTCTGGCTCTTAGAGTTTGATTTTAGAGTGGATTTCTAGGTCAGCTATGAAGCCGAATAGCGACCGTCACTGAACGGCCGCTTTTTGGTTTACATCTCCGTTTGTTCCGCGAGTGCAAGCGCGTCTTCTAGCTCGATACCCAGATACCGTACTGTGTGTTCCACTTTCGTATGGCCCAGAAGAAGCTGAACTGCGCGAATGTTCTTCGTGCGACGATATATAAGTGTTGCCTTTGTTCGCCTCATCGAGTGTGTTCCATAAATTCTCGTATCTAGGCCAATTTCACTAATCCAACCATCAAGAATGCGTGCGTATTGTCTCGTTGATATGTGCTCTCTCGATTTGATCCTACTTGGAAACAAGTGCCCGGTAGGTTTTAGTTTTCCTTTCTTAATCCATTCGGCAATAGAAGACTGAATCAGTAGTTATCTCAAACTGGACTGGATGTCCGGTTTTCTGCTGGATAATCTTTGCCCTGGAGGCAACGCGGTCTCCGTGCATTACGTCTGCGACCCGTAATTTAACCAGGTCGCAACTTCGTAATTTGCTATCGATGGCGAGGTTGAAAAGAGCTAAATCGCGGTGTCGTTCCGACATTTGTAATCTAATTCGAATCTCCCATACTTGCTTCAGATTGAGAGGTTTTTTCTGTCCGACCAGTTTGTGCTTGTTCCAAGGTTCTGGCTGTGCATTTACTGATTTGTTTTTGTTTTTCAAATAGATGAGTGGCTTACGCATATCTGCT
>Ga0209578_10000594_pt1 | contig 42672 bp, 33 predicted proteins | sample tdAd472_FD_187127 | JGI IMG/M metagenome (GOLD analysis project Ga0209578, IMG submission 187127) | Marine sediment microbial communities from the Atlantic coast under amendment with organic carbon and nitrate - tdAd47.2 (SPAdes)... | ecosystem: Environmental > Aquatic > Marine > Coastal >...
CCATCGGCAACATCGAGGCCGGCAACCGGGTGCTGATCCTGGGCGCGTCGGGCGGTGTCGGAACCGGCGCGGTGATGCTGGCCAAGGCGCGCGGCTGCGAGGTCATCGCCTGCGCCTCATCCCAGGACAAGCTCGACCGCTTGGCCGGGATCGGCGCCGACCACGGCATCAACTACCTGGAGCAGGAATTCCACAAATGGGTCTATGAGCACTACGGCAAACCGCACCGCCGGCGCTGGGAGAAGGGCGTCAACGTGGTCGTCAATTTCACCGGCGGCGACACCTGGGTGACCGGCCTCAAGTGCCTGCAACGCGGCGGCAAGGTGTTGACCTGCGGCGCCACGGCGGGCTTCGACCCGGTCGAGGACTTGCGTTACATCTGGTCGTTCGAGCTGCAGGTGCTGGGCGCCAACGGCTGGCTGCGCCCGGAACTGGAAGCGCTGATCGAGATGGTGTCGAAGGGCGAACTCAATCCCATCGTCGATAAGGAACTGCCGCTGGAAGAGGTCAACGAGGCCTTCCGTCTTCTGGAGGACCGCGAGGTCTTCGGCAAGGTCATCGTCAAACCCTGAAGCGAGGAACAAATCAAGTGAGTGACAAATCCGAACCGGAACGCCTGGACAAGGCGGCCATGCAGGCGATCTTCGATCGCTCGCCCTTCATTTCGTCGTTGAACCTGGAAATCCAGACCCTCGACTACGACAACCAGGAGATCACCATCCGCATGCCGCAGGGCCCGACCATGGAACGCCGGCCCGGCACCAAGCAGTTCCACGGCGGGCCGCTGGCGGCGTTCATCGACATCGTCGGCGATTTCGCCATCGGCATGATGGTCGGCGGCGGCGTGCCGACCATGAACCTGCGTATCGACTACCTGAAGCCGGCCGTCGGTGACGCGGTGATCGGCGTGGCGCGGGTGCGCCGGCGCGGGCGCTCGGCCTGTGTCGTCGATATCGACGTTTCCAACGAGGACGGCGCGCTGGTCGCCGTCGGGCGCGGCACCTACGTGCCGATCGCCGGCTAGGGAAGGGGAGAAACGCCATGCCGTCCGCCAATCAACTGGACCATACGGTCATCAACGTGCGTGCCGGCATGGACACGGCTGAGGCGCTGTTCGGCGCGCTCGGCTTCACCCTGACGGAGCGCGGGTTTCATTCCACCGGCTCGCACAACCACCTGATGATGTTCGGCACCGACTACCTGGAGCTTTTGGGCCTGCCCGAAGACGGCGCCCATCAGCGCCCGGACCTGGCGGATGCGCCGGTCGGCATCAACGGACTGGTGTTCAAGACCACGGACGCCGACGCGACCTATGCGCACCTGCAATCCGTCGGCATGGCCGGCGATCCGCCCCGCGCCTTCTCGCGGCCCGTCGATCTGGATGGGGAGACCAAAGACGCCAAGTTCCGTACCGTCACCGTGCGCGGCGGCGTGTTTCCGGCCGGCCGCGTCTATTTCTGTGAACACGGCACGCCGGAACTGGTGTGGCGGCCGGAATGGCAGGCGCACGACAACGGCACGGTGGCGATCCCGGAATTCGTCGCCGTCAGCGAAACCCCGGAAGCCGAGGCGACGAATTTCGCCAAGCTGCTGGACGGCGAGGCCGATGGCGGCCGTGTCGCCTTCGATGGCGGCCAGGTGACGGTGTTGTCGCCGGCGGCTTATGGCGCGCGCTACGGCGAGCTGGCGTCGGCCATGAACGGGCGGGCGGCGATCTTCGGCGCGCTGGTGTTTCGCGCCGGTTCCCGCGACCGGCTGCACCGGGCGCTCGGTGCCGGCATCGAAGGCATCGTCAGCCGCACGGAAAGCGCCCGCACCCTGGTCCGCATCGACCCCTTCGACGCGTTGATCGAGTTCGTCGATTGACCCCGCCGGCGGAGGGGGCGTCGGCGCCTTGGCGGCGGAATGCCGTGCTGGCGGCGTCGCTCCTGTTCATGACCATCGGCACCGGCAGCGTCTATTTCGTCGTTGTCGCGCTCAAGCCCATCGCCGCCGAGTTCGGCTGGCCGCGCGCGGTGCCGTCGCTGGCCTATTCGCTGCAGTATTTCGGCGGCGGCGTCGGCGGCATCTTCATGGGTTGGGTGCTCGACCGCCGGGGCATGGGACCGCCGGCCTTCGTCGGCGCCATCATGGTCGGCGGCGGCGCGCTTTTGGCGAGCGAACTGACCAACGAATGGCAGCTTTATTTCATCTATGGCTTGATGATGGGGCTGTTCGGGCGATCGACCCTATTCTCACCGCTGATGGCCAACATCATCCGCTGGTTCGACGACAACAAGAGCCGTGCGGTGGGCATGGTCGGTGCCGGCCAGGCGCTCGCGGGGGTCATCTGGCCGCCGATCTTTCAGACGGCCTTCGACCGCATGGGCTGGCGCGAGACCTCGTTCTGGTACGGGATTTTCGTTCTCGCCGCGTTGTTGCCGCTGGCCTTCATCCTGCGCTGGCGGCCGCCCGTGGCGGAGTATGCCCCGCGCGGCGCGGGCGGCACACGAGATATCCCCGCCGCCGCCACACACCATGCGCCGGCGCCGCTGACCATGCAGGTGACGCTCTGTTTCGCCGCCATCGGCTGCTGCGTGGCCATGTCGCTGCCGCTGGCGCATCTGGTCTCGCATGTCAGCGACCTCGGCTATTCCGCCGCCCGCGGCGCCGAGATCCTGGCGCTGATGCTGGGCACCGCCGCCGCCAGCAGCTTCTTCGGTGTCGGCTACCTGGGCAAACGCTTCGGCGGCCTCAAGGCGATCTTTATCTTCTCGTCGGCGCAGATGATCTTTCTGGCAATCCTCGCCTTCGTCGACAGCCTGGCCGGGCTCTATGCGGTCGGCATCCTGTTCGGGCTCGGCTACGGCGGCATCCTGCCCTGCTATCCGATCATCGTGCGCGAATACCTGCCGCCGGCAGAGGTCGGCCGGCGCACCGCCGTGGTCATTCTGTTCGCGTCGTTCGGCATGGCGGTGGGGTCGTGGCTGGGCGGCGCGGTGTTCGACCGCACCGGGGCCTACGAACTGGCATTTCTGATCGGTGCCGGATTCAATCTCGGAAACCTCGGGTTGATAGGGAGCCTGATCTGGGCGACGCGGCCGGTTCGGGCCATCGCCTGAGTGGCGACCGCAGTGTCTTTTTACATACGATATGCCTCGAAATTTAACCCGTTTGCGGCATAGACTAGCGATCTGATGACTGCCCACGCGGTACGGGGCGAAAGGGTTTCATGTTCGGAAAACCGAAAATGGGTCAGATGGCGGCGTTGTCCATTTCCGCCATTCTGCTGGCGGGACTGATCGTCGCCGTCGGTTACATCTATGTTTCCGAACGCCAACAACTGCTGGAGCAGGTTCACGACAAGGCGGAACGGGTTCTGGCGGGACTGCAATCGGTGCATACGCAATCGATGATCCATCGCGGGAGTTCCGACGACGGCAACCCAGCCATCGAAATGTTGAACGCCACCCTGGCCGGTTACTCAAAGACGCTGAAAAACATGGAGCTTTGGCTGGTCATGGGGCCGAAGGTCCTGGCCTACCAGCAACGCCGCAGCGCCATCGAGTTGGAACCGCCGGTCGACCCGATCGATGAACAGGCATTGACGAGCGGCGCGCCCGTCAGCGCCTACGTCGGCGACCATCGCTACCGCTTCACCGTGCCGGTCATCCTGGGGCAGGGGCCGGCGGATCATCCGCGCTGCTTTACCTGTCACGGCGACGACATGGGAATCCAACGCGGCGAGCCCATCGGCGCCTACTCACTCGTCTATGACGCGTCGGGGGATTTTTCCGCGTTTCAGGCGCTGATCGTTCGGACGGCGGGGTTTCTGATCGTCATCGTTGCCATCGTCGGGCTGTCGATCCTGACTCTCATCAATCGGCACGTCGCCCGCCCGATCTCGGCTGTTGCCGCCATTCTGCACAGGATCGTGGATTCCGAAGACGAGGTCCGCGTTCCCGACCGAAGCACGGCATCGAGCCGGGAAATCGGCGAAATCCTGGATGCCGCCGGGGTGTTCAGCGAGCAGGCGCGCAAGCGGGTGCGGCAATTACAGGACGCGCTCGACGCCCACGCCATCGTCAGCATGACCGACTCCGACGGGCGCATCACCTACGCCAACGAAAAGTTTTGCGAGATTTCCGGCTACACCCGCGAGGAATTGCTCGGCGCCAATCACAACATCATCAATTCCAGCGTTCACGACGCCGCCTTCTTCGAGCGGATGTGGGCGACCATCCAATCCGGCAAGACTTGGCATGGCGAGATTACCAATCGCGCCAAGAGCGGCACGCCCTATTGCGTGTCGTCGACCATCATGCCGTTCATGGGCAGCGACGGTGAGCCCGTCGCCTATGTCGCCATCCGCACCGACATCACCGAACACAAGCGGATGATGAGTGCGCTTGCCGCCAGTCAGGAGCGCTTCCAGGGCTTCGCCGAGGTGGCCTCCGACTGGATGTGGGAAATGGACGCCGATTTGCGTTTCACCTTCTTGTCCGAAAAGGTCGAGGAGGTCACCGGCGTGCCGGTCGCCTGGCACCTGGGCAAGACCCGTGAGGAACTGGCGGGCGAGGACTACTACACCGACAAATGGAAGGAACTACGCGACGCCTTGGCGGCGAAAAAGCCGTTCAAGAATTTCCAGTATCTGCGCCGCGGCCCCGGTGGAATCGGGCAGTACATTTCCGTTTCCGGCCTGCCGGTATTCGATGAAAACGGGCAGTTCAAGGGCTACCGGGGCACCGGGACCGACGTTTCCGAGCAGGTCGAGGCGCTGCACCGCGCGGTGGTCGCTGAACAGCAATTGCGCACCGCCATCGATTCCCTGCAAGAAGGTTTCGTGCTGTACGACAGCGACGATCGGTTGATGATTTGCAACGACAAATATCGAGAGATTTATGCCGAGTCCGCCGACTTGCTGGTTGAGGGCATGTGCTTCGAGGACATCATCCGTATTGGTGTCGAGCGCGGCCAATATCCGGATGCCATCGGCAACGAGGAACAATGGATCGAGGATCGGATGGCCAAGCACCGTCGCGCTTCCGAGGATCTGGAGCAGAAACTGCCCGATGGCCGTTGGTTGCTGATTACCGAGCGGAAAACCCCCGACGGCAGCACCGTCGGGCACCGTGTCGACATCACCGAATTGAAGCGCGCGGTTGAGGATGCGGAAATGGCCAACCAGGCGAAATCCGAATTTCTGGCGACCATGAGCCACGAAATCCGCACCCCCATGTCGGGGGTCATGGGCTTTGCCGACATGCTGCTGGAGGACGAACTCCCAGAGCGCAGCCGCGAGAAGGTCTACCGGATCAAGGACGCAACCCGGTCGCTGCTGACGATCATCAACGACATCCTCGATATCTCCAAGCTGGAGGCCGGCAGGATGGAGATTGAACACCTTGATTTCCTGCTGCCGCCGCTGGTCGACGGGGTGATGTCGCTGTTCGAGGAAAAACGCCATGGCGAGCGGACGAAGCCGCTGGAACTGCATGTCGACGTTGCCGAGGATTGCCCGGAAGCGATCAACCTGGACCCCATGCGCCTACGGCAGATCTTGGTCAATTTGATCGGCAACGCGGTCAAGTTTACCCAGCAGGGATCGGTGTCGCTCTCGGTGGCCCGTGTGCCGCCTGGGGACGGCGAGCGGTTGCGATTCGCGGTCGCCGATACCGGAATCGGCATCGCGCGGGAAAGCGTCGATCAACTGTTCAACGACTTCGTTCAGGCCGATGCGTCCATCTCCAGGCGCTATGAGGGAACTGGCCTCGGCCTCGCCATTTGCAAGCGGCTGGTCGAGTTGATGGGCGGCGAAATCGGCATCGAAAGCCGGCTCGGCGAGGGCAGCACCTTCTGGTTCACCGTGCCATTGGTGGAGGCGACGACGCCGGCGGCCGAACTGGCGGCTCCGAAGGGCGATTTGGCCTTGTCGCTGGCGGCACGGCGCAAGCTTCGCGTCCTGGTGGCGGAGGACAACACCCTAAACCAACGGATCATTTCAGCGACGTTGGATGCCTTCGGATTTCCCCACCGGATCGTGGAAAACGGCCGTGAAGCGGTGCAGGCGGTCCAGGAGGAAACCATCGATCTGATCTTGATGGACGTGCGCATGCCGGAGATGTCCGGGCCCGACGCGACCCGGGCGATCCGTTCGCTACCGGGTATGGTGGCTGAAATCCCGATCGTCGCGCTGACCGCCGACGTCACCGCGGATCACCGTCAGCAGTACGCCGTGGCCGGCATGAACGCGGTGGCGACCAAGCCTATCGACCGGCGTGAACTGGCGGCGTCCATCAATACCGCGCTTGGCGAGGATATCTTCGTGCGCGAAACCCGGCCGGCCGCCGAGATGCCGGCAGCGCCGCTTCCCACGGCGGAACCCGTCGGCGGCGATGCCAACGCCGCCGTCGACGACTTCCTCAGTGAACTGAGCGCCATCGCCGCCGAGGGCAGCGGCACGGATTGACCGGCCCGCCCGATTCGCCCGCCGACACCGCCCAATCTTTGCGGAAACGGCGAAATCGGGAAAAACTTTCGACCGATAGGAATTTTCAGGCCCCCATGGCGGCGCCTTTGCGGACCTCCCGTTGGGTCCGGCGGTGCCTGGCGAAATCCCGAACCGTGCGGGGTTCCGCGGCCCCAGGACCCCGCGTCAAATTTCTGCAATCGAATCGAAACCATTTCATTGCCGAACCGCCGCAAAATCGCAACGGCGCGGTGCGACAAGGACCTTCCATCGTTCATATTCAGAAAGGCGGCCCCCATGGAACCGTTGCGATTCAACACACTGGAAGTTCGGCTGGCGAGAACCGAGGCCGAGATCGACGCCGCGCAGGCGTTGCGTTACCAGGTGTTTTACCGGGAGATGGGCGCCCGGCCGACCCCGCGTTGCCGAAAGCTGGCGCGCGACATCGATCCCTACGACGAGATTTGCGACCACCTCCTGGTCATCGACCAGGAGACCAGCCGCCCGGGCCAGCCCGACGTGGTCGGCACCTACCGGCTACTGCGGGGGGCGGTCGCGTCAAACTCCGCTGGTTTCTACTCCGAGGACGAGTTCGACCTGGCCAACCTGCTGACCTACCCCGGCGAGATCATGGAACTGGGCCGGTCCTGCATCAACGCCGACTACCGCCGACGCGGCGCCATGCAGCTCCTGTGGCGCGGCATTGCCGACTATATCTACAGCCACGATGTGCAGATCATGTTCGGCTGCGGTTCCATTCACGGTACCGACCCGGAAGAGGCGAAGCGGGTGCTGGCTTACCTGCACCACTACCACAAGGCGCCGAAGAACCTGCGTGCGCGGGCGTTGGAGCGCCGCTACGTGCCCATGAACACCATGAAGAAAAAGCATCTCGACACGGTGCAGGCGCAGGCCGAGATGCCTCCCTTGTTGAAGGGGTATCTCAGGCTCGGCGGCTATGTCGGTGACGGCGCGGTCATCGACCATCAGTTCAACACCATCGACGTCTGCGTCATCGTCGAGACCGAGAAGGTCACCGGGCGCTATACCCGCCATTTCGCCAAGGACAAGGTGGCATTGCTGCCGACCGCCGCCGGAGCCGCCGCGGGGTGAACTCGTTCCCCGTCAATTCGGCCATCCGCGCTGTCCTTTTCCTGCTGGTGATCGGCGCCCTGTTGCCGTTCTACCTGCTCGCCTTTCCTTTCGGCGCCCGGCCCCGGCGGCTGTTCTCGCTGCCGTTCTACCGGGCGTCTGTGGCGTTGACGGGGCTGTCGGTCACGGCCAACCTGGAAGGCCTCGGCCGGCCGGGGACGCTGTTCGTCGCCAACCATGTCTCGTACCTGGATATTCCGGTGCTCGCCTCGCTGTTCGATGCATCGTTCGTTGCCAAGGCCGACGTCAAGGGCTGGCCGCTGTTCGGTTTCCTGGCTTCGATCGGACGCACCATCTTCGTCAGCCGCCGCGCCTCGCGCATGGTGCGTGAGCGGTTGGAGATCGCCAACCGCCTGGCCGCCGGCGAATCGGTGGTGCTGTTTCCCGAAGGTTCCTCCAGCGACGGCTCGAGCGTGTTGCCGTTCCGCACTGGGCTCTTATCGGCGGTGCAGATCGACGACGAACTGCCCGTCGCGGTGCAGCCGGTCACCATCGTCTACGGCCCGGAACTGGGCCAGCCGGAGCGGGACTGCTATGCCTGGTACGGCGACATGGATCTGGCGCCGCATCTGTGGCGATTGTTCGGCTTCTCGGAGCGCATTTCCGTACAGGTGCGCTTCCATCCGCCGCGCATGGCGAGTACGTTCGAGGACCGCCGTCAACTGGCGCGCTGGGCGGAAAGCCGGGTCGCCACCGGCCTCACGGACGCGCTGGCCGTCAAGGGCGTTCCGGCCGCTGCGCCGGCGCTTGAGCCATCTGAGGCGGGGGCGGCGGCGCTGCCCCGTTGACGGCGCCGGGCAGCAACGCCTCCAGCACCTTCGGGTCGAACTCATGCAGGTATGACCGGAAGGTCTCGGCACAGGCCCGCCATGACCGGGCCCGCGCGAATTCCAGGCAGTCATCGTTCGTCAGCGTCAGCGCGGTGGTAACGGCCTTGGCCAAATCCTCGTCCAGGCAGCCGACACGTTCGTCGGTGATGACGTCCCTGGGGCCCATGACCGGATAGGCCGCCACCGGGACGCCGCAGGCCAGCGCCTCCAGCATCACCAGCCCGAAAGTGTCGGTCAGGCTCGGGAATACGAAGACATCGGCGGCATTGTAATAGGAGACCAGTTCCTCGCCGTGCTTGGCGCCGACGAAGTGCGTGTCGGGATGGCGTTTTCGCAAGCCGTCGATCATCGGGCCGTCACCGACCACCACCTTGCGGCCCTCGACCCGGAGGTCGAGGAAGGCGTCGATGTTCTTTTCCACCGCGACCCGCCCGACGTTCAGCAGTACCGGGCCCTCGCCCGGGATGTCGGCCTTCGGTCCGGGCTTGAACAGGTCCACATCGACGCCACGCCCCCACAGCCGCACGTTGTCGAAGCCGTGCGCCTCGAGGCTCTCGACGACGGTCGGCGTCGGCGCCATGACGCGCTCGGAACGGCCGTGGAACCAGCGCATGAGCGGATAGGTCCAGTCCGCCGGAATCCGGAACCTGGCCTCGATGTATTCCGGAAACCGGGTATGGAAGGCGGTGGTAAAGCGAAGGCCATTCTTGGCGCAGAAACGCCGTGCCGCCAGGCCCAGCGGACCCTCGGTGGCGATATGGATGGCGCAGGGCAGGAACTGGGCGACGACACGCTCGACCGAACGCGGGCCGGCCAGCGCCAGGCGGATTTCCGGATAGGTCGGGCACGGGACCGAAGTGAAGCTCTCCGGCGTCAGCATGTGCACCTCGTCGCCCATGGCGGTGAGCTGGTCGCGCATGGCGGTGAGGGTGCGCACCACGCCGTTGATCTGCGGATACCAGGCGTCGGTAACAATCAGGATGCGCATGGAACCTCCGTTATTGACGGGAAATGGGCGCAAGATGGGTGAGGAACTCGTCGGCGACGCGTTCCCAGGTGAAACCCATGGCGTAGCGGCGGCAGGCCTCGGGCGACTTGGAAAGGGCACGGTTGACGGCTTTCTTCAGGTCCTCGTTCAGGCAACCCGCGGCGGTCTCGCCGGCGCCCGAGAGGCCCAGCACATCAAGCGGCCCGGTCACCGGAAACGCCGCCACCGGCACGCCGCAGGCGAGCGATTCCAGCATCGTCAGCCCGAACGTGTCGGTGCGGCTCGGGAACACGAAAACGTCGGCGGCGGAGAAACAGCGCGCCAGTTCCTCGTCGCCCCGCGCGATGACGAAATGCGCGTCCGGGTGGGCGCGCATTAATTGTTCGCGGTCGGGTCCATTGCCGACTACGACCTTGGAGCCCGGCAGGTCGAGGTTCAGGAACGCCGGCAGGTTCTTTTCCACCGCGACGCGGCCAACGAACAGGTGGATGGGCCGGGGCAGGTCCAGGTAGTCCTTGCCGACGGGGCGGAAGGTGGCGGTCTCGACGCCGTGCGACCATTCGCGGGCGTTCGCGAAGCCTTGTGCGCATAGCTCGCGATAGACGGAGGCCGACGGCGCCAGCACGGCGCTCGAGGCCCCGTGAAACCATTTCATGCCGCCGTAGAGCCATTTCAGCGGTAGCCGCGTTCGGGCGTGGACATATTCGGGGAATTTGGTGTGGTAGGCGGTGGTGAACGGCAGGCCGCGTTTCCGGCACCAGCGCCGCGCCGCCAATCCCAACGGGCCTTCGGTGGCGATGTGCACGGCGTCCGGGCGGAATGCGCCGAGCAACGCCGCCGTGCGTTGGCCGGGAAACAACGACAGCGGGATTTCCGGGTAGCTTGGGCAGGGGATCGTCCTGAAACCGTCCGGCGCGATCATTTGGACCTCGTGGCCGCGTGCCTGGAGCGTCGCCTCCAATGTTTGCAGCACCCGCACGACGCCGTTGATCTGCGGCTTCCAGGCATCGCTGACGATGGCGATCCGGTGCGGCAGCGGCGTGGCCGGAGACGGGCCCGGGTTGGTTTCGGCGCGCATGTCCATGGTGCTCAATTCCGCATATGTTTTGGGATCAAGGCCGCTTCATCGTCGCGTAACTCACGGCATTCGGAACGCTGCACCACGGCCTTTTGCAGGCGGCCGTCGGGGGTGCGGTGAATCATCGGGTTCTCAACGAACTTTCCACGCGCGAAATTGCAGTAGGATTCGCGCGAAAACCACATGCGCACCTCGAGATCGCTCTCGATCAGCGGCAGGCCCAACCAGATGGTCAACAACCAGCCCATCGGTCTCTCCCGTCAATACGCGACGGCCGCTTCCGTGCTCGACTGGGCCTCGCTCGCCAACTCGGGCTGGGCCCAATAGACCAGTTCCAGCCGGCCATCGGCGTGTTCGACAAGCGCGGTGCAGCTCTCCACCCAGTCGCCGTCGTTGCAGTAAAGGATGGAGCCGATCTGGCGCATCTCGGCGTGGTGTATATGGCCGCAGACGACGCCATCGACATCTTCGGCTTCCGCCGCCTTGGCGATGGCCTCCTCATATTCGGCGATGTATTTGACGGCGTTCTTCACCTTTAGCTTCAGGTAGGCCGACAGCGACCAATAGGGCCGGTCGAAGAGGGCCCGGACCTTGTTGAACCAGGCGTTGAATGCGAGCAGCACCGTGTAGGCGCCGTCGCCCAGGACCGCCAGCCACTTGGCGTAGCGCACCACGATATCGAACTCGTCGCCGTGAATGACCAACAGCCGTTTGCCGCCCGCGGTTTCGTGAATGACCTTGTTGACCACGTGAACGCCGCCGAAGTGATGCTCCGCGTATTCGCGCGCGAATTCGTCGTGGTTGCCGGGAACGAACACCACGTTTGTGCCCTTGCGTGCCTTTCGCAGGATCTTCTGCACCACGTCGTTGTGTTCCTGCGGCCAGTACCACGACCGCTTCAGCCGCCAGCCATCGACGATGTCGCCGACCAGGTATAGGTTCTCGCTCTCGGTCTTCTTCAGGAAGTCGAGCAGCTTTTCCGCTTGGCACCCTTTTGTGCCGAGATGAATATCGGATATCCAGATGGTCCGGTATCGCGAAGTCACGGGATCTATTTTCATGATCCACCCTTTCCCAGTAAGGAGGGACGCCCAGAAAGGAACGACTATTCAGTGAATGCTTAATAACCCAAAATATATGGAAGAAATAATGAAATAATTGCTACATAATGATATTTAATATTACTTACATATATTTGTAATGAAATCGTCATCTATTACACACATGAGAGGGTATGCCCCTGAACATTCTCATCATCCACAACCCGGTGGCCGGCAGAAGACGTCGTAAACGATTGCGCCAGTTGCTGAAATTGCTGCACGGGCGTGGCCATCACGTGCGGGTCAAACTCACCGCCTATGCCGGCGACGCGCACGAGACCGCCCGCGACGCCGACGGCTTCGACGTCATTATCGCCGCCGGCGGCGACGGCACCGTCAACGAAGTCGTCAACGGGCTTTGCGCGCGCGCCGAGGAGAAGGACCTGCCGGCGGTGGCCTTCCTGCCGCTCGGCACCGCCAACGTCCTTGCCTGGGAACTGCATCAGCCGAAGAAGCCGGGCGCGGTGCTGGAAATGATCGAGCGCGGCCGCACCCTGGAGATGCACCCCGGCATCGCCAACGGCCGGCGGTTTGTCTTGATGGCCAGCGCCGGGTTGGACGCGCGCGCCGTTTCCGCCGTCAGGACCTCGATGAAGCGGCTGCTGGGCGGTGCCGCCTATGTCACCGCGGCGCTGAAGGCGCTGGGTCAGGAGCCGCCGCTGTTCACCGTGCGGATCGGCGAGCGCGCCTACGAGGCCGCCACCGTCGTCGTCACCCACGCCAGGCACTACGGCGGGCCGTTCGTCATCACGCCTGAGGCCGGCCTGGAGCTGCCGGACATGCAGGTGGTGATGATGCACGGCAACGGTTGGTGGAACACGCTGCGCTACGGCGTGGCGCTGGTCATGGGGCGCCTGCATCGCCTGGCCGACGTCGAGGTGGTGCGCGCCACCAGCGCCGAGATCGATGGTCCGGCCTTCGATCCGGTGCAGATGGACGGCGATTTGATGTCGACCTTGCCGCTCAGCGTTTCCATGGAACCGCGCGCGGTGCGGCTCTGCGTTCCCTGATGCGACGAGAAACCGGCCCTCTCCAGGGGAGAAGGGCCGGTCCGTCGGAGGGGCTCGTCGAGGGGGCGACGAGGAGGGATCAGAAGGCGCTGGCGCAGCGGCGCGGATGGTCGTAGCAGGCCTGGGCCAGACGGCGGCGTTCCTGTTCGCGCCGTTTCTTTTTCCAGCCCTTGCCGGGATTCCAACCAGCCTTGCCGTAACCGTCCGGATAGACGTGCTTGACGATCACCTGGCGCTTGTGGACGACCACCTTGCGGGGCGGCGAGGGGGGCACGTAACGAACCTGGGGGCGGGGCTGCGGGCGCGGTTCGACGATGCGGTAATGATCGCCATAGGGCTCGTAGTCGCCGGCCTGGGCCATGCTGGCGCCGATCACGGCACCGATCAGGGTGCCGGCTGCGGTGGCGGCGAGGCGGCCGTCGCCGGAACCGATGTGGGAGCCCAGGAACCCGCCGCCGGCGGCGCCGATGGCGGCTCCGAAAAGGCCGTTGTCGTCGGCCTTGGCGTTCCCGGGGTTCAGCCCGATCAAGGAAAGGGCCATGAAAAAGGTTAGGGCGGCGGCTGCGAAAACCTTGAATTTCATCGTTTTTCTCCTTCTGCATCGGAGGGTCCGTTGCATTCAATGAGGGTTATGAACGGGCCAGGCGATTTTTTCCGATGGCGCCGATTTTTTTTAAAACCTTCGAACGTCAGGCAGGCTCGCCATCAGGCGCCTGAGGCTGTCGTCGATGATCGACGGCAGCGCGTCGGCATCCCCCGCCAGCCGCCCGGCGGCAAGCGCGCCGCCGCCGGCGCCGAACAGTCCGATCGGCAGGCCGCCGTCGCCGCGCCGCGCCCGGTGGCGGCCGCGCCACAGCACCTCGCCGTCGCGGGCGCGTTTCAGGGTCAGGTGCACGTCGACGGAGATCTCCGTCCACACCACCGCGTAAAGACTGTCGAGCCCGGCGGAATCGATTTCCGCCACCGTGTCGCAACGGAGCGCACGGGCGAGGCGCGCGCGGTCGGGCGCAAAGGCCGGGTCGAGGGCGCGCCTCCGGGCTTCCCCGGCGGCGCGCCTCGCGTCGATGACCCTGTCGACGCGGCTCGCCAGATGCCGCGCGACGGTATCCTCGATGGCCTGGCGAACCTCCGCCGGAACGTTATTCAAGTGCGTCGGTACCACCATGACGCAACCGGGCGGGGTTTCGTAAAAGGCCCGGGCCAGGTGGAAGTCGACGGTGCGCGCGAAGGCGTCTTCCTCGCCCTTGGCCGTTACGGCGCGTGCATTCGCGTGTTCGACGTAGGCGGTCTCGGCGCAGCCGGCCAAGGGCACGGCCAGGGCGGCGACGGCGAAGATCGGCAATCGCTCAATCAACCAGGTCATCGGTCCGCACCCATCCGAAAATCCCGCCCGGCGCCGCCACGTAGCGCAGCGTCTTGTCGCGCCCCTGCCGCAGAACCCGGATCCGCTCCCCGGCGCGCAGGTGAAGCGCGGCGCCGGCCTTCGGCGCCGGCCGCGCATAGAGCGCCAGTTCCCGCTTGTGAATGGCCAGCGTACGCCCGCGCAGCACCGGCCGGCTATGGGCGCCGAGCGCAAACGGCAGCAACTCGTCGCGTTCGATGCCGCGGTCGAACAGGTCCAGCGTCGCGGTATAGCTCGACCCGTTCCATCGGAACTCGCTCCTGAGCAGATGCAACAGCGCCGCCGCGTCCAGCGTGTCGCCATCGGGGCGGCCCAGGAACCGCTGGATCATGCCGTCGGCACCGGTAACGAACCGCGCCCCGTCGGCCGGCAGCGCCAGGTGCGCCAGCCAGGGCGCGTCGCCGGCGCGGATGCGCCCGACGCGCGATGTTTCCCTGCTGACGCTGGGTTCGGTGATGCCGAAATGCCTGGCCCCTTGCGGCATCAACAGAACGTCGCCGTAGCAGGCCGGTGCTAGGATCAGGCTCGGTGCCGTGGGGCGGATGGGCGCGAAGCCCGGTGCCGGGCAGATGCTGGCCGCCGGTCCGTGATCGCGCGACAGTCCGCTGACCCAGACCAGCCGACGGTCGTTCTCATCCGCGCCCTCTTCAAGGAATTGCTTCACGTGAGATGGTATTTCATCCGGCATGGCATCGACCAGGAAACGGGTCTCGGTGAAGCCGAAGCGTTCGCGCAGGCTGTCTTGCAGGGCGACGCGCTGCGACCAGTTCATGTCGCCGTTGTCATGCAGCGAGATCAGCGCCCGCGCGCCGGCCGACGCTTCGCCGGAAACGGCAACGCCGAATGCGACCAGGGCGGCCATGGCAATGCGGTACAGGTAGCGGTAGCGTTTCATGGGGTCGGTCCTCCTCAGATGGCGCAGCGCCCTTGGGCGCCGCTTGAGAGATCGATGTCGCCGCTGACGGTGCGGCCGCCGAGCGTGATGGCGGAGACCCAAACCCGCGTGCCGGAAACCCGGTAGCGCGCGCGGATGCGTCCGGCGCCGGCATAGTCGCCGCCGGCCAGCGCCTTCAGCCCGCCCAGCAGCAAGGCGTCCATACGGCGCGGAAACAGCCGCACGGTGACGGTACCGAACAGCCCGTGGCGGGCGCGGATGGTCTCAGCCGCCTGAAGTTCCTGGCTGGCACCATGCCCCGACGAACGCCGCACGAACCCGGAATAGCGATCCAGGTTGGCCCTCCACGGCGTGCCCGGCGCCGAGGCGGCGTCGAAGAGCTGGCCGTCGGTGGTCATCACAGCCGTCCGCATGCCGTAGCAACTGACGAACAGTCGATAGAGGTGCCGGCGCTCGGCGGCACCGTCGGGCCAGGCGATCTCGACGCTGGGCCCTTCGCCCAGTTCCATCAGCTTGAGCAACGGCCGGCCTTCCTGGGTCGCGGTTGCCGCGTCGATGGCGGGTTGGCTTGAGGCCTGGCTCGGCGGCGCGGGACGAGGGGCCGGGGCCGGGCGAAGCGGTTTCACGGTGGCGCGCAGCGGCGTCGTATCGATTTCCGCCCTTTTTTCCGGCGTGTTTTCCGGCAGGGGTTTCAGCAGGGGTTTCGGCGCCGCCTTCAGCGGCGTCACCGCCGCCGCCGGCTGCGGCTGGCGGCTGGGTAGCAAGGGCATCACTTTCTTGGGTTCGGGTTCGGGTTCGGGTTCGGCTTTCGGTTCCGGCCGTGGCTTGGGCGATTGCGGGTTCGGCGGTGGCGGCAGGTCGATGGCCGCCAGGTCCGCGGCGGCGGGTGTTTTCGGCATCGGGTGGCCGGCGACCGCCGGTTCGGGCGCCGGCTGTGCGGGCGGAACGTCCGGTTGCGTCGGCGCGTCGGCCAGCATCCAGGCCATCAAAAGGGCGATGCAAAGGACGATGAAGGGGACGCGCCGGGCCATGGGATCAGCCGCCGATCTTCTGGATGTAGAGCATTTCCATTTCCTCGGCCAAGGCGTCCAACTCGCGCTTTCGATCGGCCGCCGACATCATGGCAGTGCCGGGTTCGAGTTGGACGCGCCGGGCCGCAGGGCGTGCGGCGGTTTCGGGCACCGTTTCGCCCAGCACCTCGGCGCGCCGCTGGGCGACGGCCGGCGGAACCGGTGGCACCGGCGGCACGGACGGTGCGGTGATATTGGCCGCCGTCTGCACGCCTTTCGGCGCCGGCTTGGGGTCGGGCCGCTTGGCCACCTGGCGGGCCTCTCCCAGCGGCGGCAGTGCCGGCGTCGCCTTGGTCTTGGTCGAACCGGTCGACGGTTTCGGCGCGGGCTGCGGCTTCGGATCGGGCTTGGGCTCGGGCTTCGGCGGTTCGATGACGTCGCGGCCGTGGCTCTGGCCGGCGGCGGCGAGCTGTTTCGGTGCCGCCACCGTCTCTTTCCCGGTGACCTCCGCCTTCAACTGGGCGAGGCCCGCCTTCCAATCCATCGCCGGCAACTGGCCGCCGTTGAACAGATAGATCAGGGCCGCGCCGACGGCCAGGTTGAACAGGATGAAGCGCATGGTCAGTCTCCTTGTTGGATCGGGGGCCGGGCCGGCTGGGCGGCCCGCTCTTCGGCCTTGGCCTGCTGGATCATCAGCGCGGCGCGCAGCACCGCCGACACCGGCAGGCCGATGACCGTGGTCATGAAGGCCATGGAAAAATGCTCGGTCAGCCCGCGGATCACCTGCGGAATGGTCGCCGGGTTCAGATCCGTGCCGGCAAGACTGCCGATACCGAGCGAGATGCCGAGCAGCGTATAGGTGAGCGCCAGGGTGGCGATGGCGCTTGCCGACTGCACCCCGGTCTCGAGCCAGGCGCGCACGCCCGGCTGGTCTGCGGCGCGCCCCTGGACGCGGATCATCGACAAGAGCGCGGTGTAGAGGAGTGCCGCGAACACGGCCAGGAACAGGGTGCCGAAGATTTTCTCCGACCAGGCGAGAATGCCCTCAACCGGAGTGCCGGTCATGGCCGTGGCGACGGCGAGGCCGATGACGCCGCCGCCGAGCAGCAGCGTCATGGCCTTGGCCCATGGGACCAGCCGGGGAACCAGCGCGGCGGTCGCGGCGGCCATCTCAGCGCCTCCGGTCTTCGGCGTTGAGGATGTCCTGCTGGGTGATGCCCACCTGTTCCAGCCAATGATCGGCGAGCGAGCGGTTCTTCTCCACCGCCGCATGCACCAGGAAGGTCAGGTCGTAGTTGGCGAAGGCGCGCTTCACCGCCGGCGTGTTGCGCCCGACCAGGGACTTGTCGCGGAGCGCGATGCGTTCGAGATCGACCAGCCGGCGCTTGGACACGACCAGTTTGGATTGCCGTTCCTCGGCGCTCATCTCCGCATTCAGCAGGTTCTCGACCAGGATCGAGCGTTCCCGTTCCAGGTTCTCAATGCTGCCGGCCTGGGCGGCGGCAGGCAATGCGGTTGCCGTGAGTGCGGCGAGGGCAATGGCGGGGAGGGTGATCGGTTTCATGGGAGTCTCCTATTGGACGAAGTAGGTGAGGGCGGAGGTGAGGGGGGAATCGGGCTCTTCCTCGCCGACGGCGGTTTCGGTGCCGGCTTCGAGCTCGTCCGAAAGCGCGGCCGCGTCGAGCGCCACCAGCTTGGCCATGTAACCGAGGATTTCTTCTTCCTGGCCGACCAGGGCCAATTGGGAATCGGTCTCGGCGACCAGACGGCGCAGGTAGGTCGCCTTGTCGGCCGGCGCTTCCTCTTCCATCGCCCGGTTCATGGGGTGGTTGTTGATGGCCTGCATCAGCGCGTTGGCGGCCGACAGGTTGCGTGCGTATTCCTTGGCGTAATGGGAATTGGGCGCATCGAAGCTGGCGAACAGCTTCATGTCGACGGTCTCGGCGCTACGCTCGAAGCGCGCCTGGGCGGCAACTTGTTGGCGCACCAGTTCCTGGCGCTCCGGCGTGTTGGCGCCGGACTGCCGCATGACCTTGTCGAGGATGCGGCCATAGACGCGCCTGCGCTGTTCCAGGTGCTGGCGGCGCAGCTCCTGGCGCTGCTTCACCAGGTTCAGGTAGGCGCGTTTCTCGGCCAGCAACTGGTGGCGCAACTCGACCCTGAGATCGCCGCCGGCCTGTTCCGCCGCCTTCCTGATATCGCCGAGGGTTTCGACCTTCAGCTTGATTTCTTCCTCGGTGTTGGCGATGGCGTCGGCCAGGCCGGAGCGCTTGAAGTCGCGGTCGAGGGATTTCTTCAGGTGGCTTTGCGGCAGCTTCACCAGGCGTTCGGTGACCGCCGGGTTCCAACTGGCCGGCGCATTGGCCGCCGCATTGGCCGCCGGGGCGCCGCCGATGTTCGCCGTGGCGAGCAGCGCGGCGACGGCGGTGGCGGCAAGCAGGGGATTAGGATATCGAAGCGGCATGATCGGGCTCCTGGTAAGGGGGTTGCTCAGTTGTGTTTCCAGAACCTGAGCCGCTGCATCTCGGCGCGCAGGTTCGTCGGCACGTTCATCATCGCCATCCGCTGCGGCGAGGCGTCGTCGCCGTTGACGGTCAACAGCGTCACCGAATCGACGAACGACGCGCCGTTCGGCAGGTACAGGTCATGGCCGTCGAAGGTCTGCTTGAAGGTTTCCAGGTTGGCCTGGGCCTTCTGGATGTCGCCGGCCTTGATGTAGTTGACGATGCCGAGCGCGTAGTTGCGCATGCGTTCCTCGCGCGCCAGGTTGGCGCCTTCGGGACCGAGGTCCGATTCGCAGCGTTCCAGGATGGCGGCGCTGCGGCGGTAGCCACCGGCCTGGCCGGTTTCACGGGCCTGGTCGGCGACCTTGACGGCGTCGTCGACGCAGCCCCGGTAGTCGCGCATGGCGGCGATTTCCTGGAAGCGGGCCTGGCGGAAGCCGATGCCCTCCATGCCGCCGGTGGTCGCCGGCACGCAGCCGGCCAGCGCGGTGACGCCGATGACGGCGGCGAGCGCCGCCATGGCGGCGCGGTTGGATTTGGTCTTGAGCCTCATGTCTCGTCTCCTCGGGCTGTTTGCTGAGGAGAGCTATGACAGGGTCAGGCGATTTTTTTCCGGAAGCTCAGTTGCGGGGCGGCGGCGGCGGCGGAAAGCCCCCGCCCGGCGGCGGCCGGCGCCAATCGTTTGAGGGCTGGAATGCCCGGTCCCGCAGTGCCGGCTGGGCGATCACCCGGAACCGGGCGCGGGTCAAGCCGATGCCCTGGTTGCGCAGCCGGCGGATCAGGCGCCGGACCTCGTCGTCGCGGGGATCGAGCTTGCTGATGCGGCGCAGCACGCGGCGCGACGGCGTGTATTCGCGCTCCGCCGTGAACACCACGACGCGGAATAAGGCCCCCTGGCTGAGGCGCGCGGGCATGTCGACGGTCCAATGGATGGTGCCCTGGCGCGGTCCCAGGTCGATGACCTTGTCGGCCGGCGCTTCGCCGGGACGTGCCTGGGTCCAGCGTTCGTAGCGGCCGAACAGATAGGTGTCCGATCCCGCGCCGGTGGCGCGGATCTCGACGGTGCAGAGATTTCGCCCGGGGCTCGGATAGTAGCCGCCGCCTTCGCGCTTGCGTGCCGGCTGGCGGATCGCCTGGGCCCGCCCGCCGTGGACATCGGCACAGCTTCGCCCGGGCGGCGCGCGCAATTCCTCGACGGCGATCTCCACCGACGGCCGGCGGCGCGGAAGGGTCCGGGTTTCGGCGATTTCGTCGGTTGCCGGCTCGGCGGTTTCTGCGATCTCCGGGGCTTCCGGCTTGCGCGGCGGTGGTGCGCTCTCGGGCAGGCTCGGTTTTTCGGCGATGGGTACCGGAGCCGGCTCCGAGTCGGCGGGCGCGGCCGGGGGCGGTGGTGCCGGCGTGGGCTCGCTGGCGACGGCGGTTTCGACGGGTTTCGGAGGATCGGGGACGGGATCGGCGGCGGGTGCTGTCGTGGCCTTTTCGTCCGACCCCTTGCCGAGGGCCGCCACCCAATCGCGGATTTCCGGCGCATAGACAGCGCCGCCGGCGGCCGCCCCCATGGCGGCCAGCAAGAGCAGCGCGATCAAAACCGCCATGCCGCCGGCGCGCCGCTTGGGCGATTGCGGTTCGGCTGCCGGTGGCGGCGGCGCGCTTTTGGGTGCGGCCTCGATACCGAGGCGTTGCAGCAGGTCATGGACGTTCTGAACGGCCATGACCTCGATGCCCGGCCGTTCGCCGAAGGCGGCGTGCCAGGGCGCCTCGGTGCCGGCGGGCACGGCGATCAGCGTGCCAATGGCTTCGGCCGCGATCTCCGACAACAGGCTTTCGAGCTTCGCGATCTTGTCCGCGACCCCGTCGACCGGATGCAGCATCAGGTCGCGGTCGACTTCGCCGGTGGCGATCAGCACCGTTTCCGCCGCGTCGTTGGGGCCGGCCAGCCGGTGCGCGCGTTTCAGCGCGTGCGCGGCATAGACCCCCAGTTGCCAGCTATAGCCCTCGTCGATCTTGTCGGAGACGTCGAGGCGAAAGGCGGGATGGCCGAAATTCCGCTGGATGACACCGGTCGGGTTGCGCACGAAGGCGTCGTATGCAGCCGATACCGGCAGCGCCACGGCCTTGCCGGCGAGGCAAATGACGGAATTGACGTCAGGGTCTTCTTCCGTGATCCGCTGCACGGCAACGGGGCCGGCGGTCGTCGCGATCAGGACGCGAACCGCGCTCACTTCAGGTAGACCTCGGCGTTGATGTCCATCAGTCCCTTCGCCTCCTGGGAATCCCGTTCCAGCAGCAACTGCGCGCGGCCGTCCTGGAACGGTGGCAGCGCCACGCGTTCGGTGGTGCCGTCGGCGAGGCGGATGACCATAAGCCTCGGCGCCGCCTGTTTATCGACCAGTTCGATGATCGCGTAAACCTGGTTTTCATCGGCGCGCGACGGGCGGAAGGCGATGCGGCAGCCTTGCGCCTCGCGGGCCTCGATGGCGCCGCTCGACGCCGCCGCCAGGCGCGGCATGAAATAAAGGCTGGTATTGTTGAGCAGGCGCTGGAAATCCGCCTGCAATGCCGCATCCGTGCGCAGTCGCTCACGCAGGTGTTCGTCCGCGTCGTAATCCGGGTCGGTGGCATAGGCGTAAAGGGCGGAGGGGGAGGCCTTGGCCGCGGCCGGTTCGCTCAACCGGTCGACGGCGGCGAGCGCATCCAGGGTGTCCTCGGCCAGCGCCACTTCGGCGCGGGAAAGTTTCTCAGCCATTTCGGTCTCCGTCTCGATCTCCGTACAGGCGCTTGAATTGCGCCCGGAAGGTGGGGGTGTCCTCGCGCTGCAGGCCGGGCCAGTCGATGCCGGCGGCGTGGCGGTCCAACAGCCGCGCCAGATCGCGCCGGGCCGCCGCCAGCGCGCCGACGCCGTCGGCGAAGGCGCCGACAATCTCCGGGTCCTGCCAGTCGGCATCCTTGAAGCCCTGGCGGGCGATGGATTTCGCCGCCTTGGCGCCGTCCCGGCGCAGTTGGCCGAGCGGGCTTTCGTCGTCGCCGTCGTCGAAGAACCGCCGCAGCGCCAGTTCCGCCTGCATGGAGACGACGTTGCTCCCACCGGTAGCGTCGGGTGCGTCGGGGGCCGGACGCAGGGCCTCAAGGTCCAATTCCGGGCGGGCCAAAAGGGCGGCCTCGACGGCGGCGGCGTGGCGGCAATGGAACAGCACATGGAAGCTGACCAAGAGCATGCGCTCCAGGTGGTCGGCGACGGCGCGGAATGCATCGAGGCGCCCAGGGTAATCGTCATCCGGTTCGGCATCGATCTTGCGCGCCACCTCGGCCGGCGCCAGGCCCTGGCGCAGCGCCTGGGTAAGGCGCGCCTGGGCATCGCCGAAGACGGCGTTCCTGAGCACAGAGCGGGTAAGGGCGCGGGCGATGGCGTCGCCCGGCAGCGCCTGGCGCAACGCCTCGGCCTCGCGCTTATTGACCAGCTTGACGCCGGCCAGCGCCACCTGTTCCAGCGCATCGACGGCGTCGGCGTCCTCGTCGACGGCGGCCATGGCGTGCTCCAGTTCCGCCGGGTCGACCTCGCCGGCCTCGCGGTCGGTGCCGATGGGCAGCGCCACCTCGATGCCGTGCCGGTCCTCCGCCAGGCGCAGGATGGTCAACAGGCGCGCCGCCGTCTTGAAGACGTTGCGGTAGGTGCGGGCGTCGGGGACGGTTTCGTTGCTTTCGGCCTCGATATCGGCACCGGCATGCTCGATCCAGTAGTCCAGCACCGCGCCGTCGTCGATGGCCTGCGCGGCGCCATCGCCGTCGGCGCGTTCGGCGATGAAGGCCAGGAAACCGCGCTGCTTGCGCTGTTCCTGCACCGCCGGCAAGTGCTCGCCCAGGAAAGCGTAGAGCTTGCGCGACAGTTCGTTGGCGGCGTCGGAGACCTGCCCGGCGCTGGGCATCTCGGCGGCCAGCGGTGCCAGGGTCTCATCCAGGGCGGTGTAACCGAGCGCGGTCATGAGGAACTCCAGCAAGGCCGAGAGGAACGGCATCCGCCCATAGGTGACGGTGAAGGGCTTGTCCGGATAGGCCAGGGTGACGGCGCTGCCGGTGACGTCGAGCCCATCACTGTCGGCATCGCCGAACCAGGCGTAGAAGTTGCGCGCCCGTGCAGGACCGCTGGCCCAGAAGAGCTGTTCGTAGCGGCCGGTTCCGTCGGCGCGTCCGGCGGCGGCGGCGAGATGGCAGAGTTCGTGCACCGCCGGCGCGTAGGTGCGGCAGACGATGGCGCGGGCCAGCTCACGCACGATCTTTTCCGGGAACTTGTCCTGGTCATCGGAGGTAGCCTCGCGAACCGTCTGCAAGCAGGCCGCCAGTTCCGAACTCTGCGCTTCCGCGAGAACCCTGTTTTCCAGAGACTGGGAATCCAATGCCGTCACCTTTCCAAGCCAACTGCCGGCGGTACTGGCGCCGGTAGCGCTGCACCTTCAGTACGTAGCGCCGGGTCGCGGGGATCACCTTGGCATGCGGGAGATCGCCGACCGCCGAGCCGCCATTATAGTAGGACAGCGCCAGATCGACACGCCCCTCATAGCGCCCGAGCAGGCGTTTCAGGAAATGCAGGCCGAGCCGCACGTTGATGCGCGGGTTCCACAAGAGTGCCGGCTCGATGCCGTATTCGCCGCGTGCCGTCGCCGGCATGATCTGCATGACGCCGCGCGCCCCCTTGTGGCTGCGTGCATAGACGTCGAAATCGGACTCCGCCTGCGCCACGGCCAGCGCCAGGGCCGCCGGCACGCCCAGGTTCCGCGCCTCGCGCACGACCAGGGTCATTACCCGGTGGCGGGGCATGGCGCGGGCCGTTTCTTCGCGGGCCCAGGCCGGGAGCGCCAGCGCGCCGAGCGCGCCGAAGCCGAGTTGAGCGAGAAGTCGCCGCCGCGCGGGGGAGAAGGGGGGCGTTACCATCGCGGCCTCCGGTTTCCGGGGCGGTTGCCGGGCGGGCGGTTGGGGCGGAACCGGATACGGCCGTCGGCGCCGAAACGCAGCACCTGGCGGTTTCGCGGACGCGCCCAGCGGACCTCACCGCGATCGCGCCATGCGGGCGGCGGTGGGCGGCGGCGGGTGAGGACGGTGCGTTCCTCGGTGCGTTCGATGACGATCACCTTCACCGGGTCGCGGCCGCGTGCCTCCGGCGGCAGGTCGAACAGCGGATCGTGGCGTTCGGCCAGCATGCCGCGTGGATCGTCCTGCCAGCCGGACTCGTCGGGGCTCGGGTCGGCGAACGTGTCTTGCGTGTCGGCACCGGTGTCGGCCCAGTCGTCGTGACCCGCGGAGCCCGGCCGGGTGGGCGCATCGGGCCGGGCGGCCAGGTGCTCGGCGAAACGCCGTTCCCATTTCAGGGTCTCGGCGATGCGCCGTTCCAGGGCAACGTCGCCGGCGGCGAACAGGCCGGCGTTGTAGGCGCCGACGGCCGCCTGCCAATCACCCTCGGTCCGCCGGAGCAGGTTGCCGAGGATGTCGAGGCCAAGCTCGATGTTGCGTTCCGCCCGCCACAGCGATGACGGCGCCACGCCCAGGCTTTCGGCGTTTTCGGGCAGGATCTGCATGACGCCGCGAGCGCCGTTCGGCCCCAGGTGATCGGGCCGGAAACCGGATCCCGCCTTGGCGATGGCGAGCGCCAGCGACGCCGGCACATCGGTGTCGCCGGCGATCTCGACGATCAATTGCTTGATTTCGTCGGTGGTGGCCGCCGTGGCCGGGGTGCGGGCGGCGACGAGCGCGGCGCAGCCGACCAGGAGTGCAAGAACGGTTCTCATCATTGCCGGTGCTCCTTGCCGAAGGTCTGTTGCAGGCGTGTGAGCCATCGCCCATCCAGGGTCGAGACCGTGACGTTGGGCTGGCGGAACCGCGCGCGCGCGTCGATGGCCTGGGTCATCGGCAGGTCGGGCGCGAGCGCGAGCACGATGCGCCCGCCGGCGCCCAGGCTTTCGGGCGTCACGGGCTGCAGCTTGTCGTCCAGGAAACGGCCGTTCCAGAACACCACGATGCGGCGCTTGGCCGCCTTGGCCCCGCTGCTCTTGCCGTCCGGCTTGTTGGCCGCGACCTTGATGCTTTTCGGCGTCGCTTCGGCCTGGGTTTCAGTCGGCGTGGCGCTCATGGAAACCATGGTCAGGACCATGATCGAGAAGAAGGCCATCGCCAGGGCCAGGGCGATTTCGGTCATGGCGTTGCCGTCGGATGAATCGGCCATCGGGCTCTCCCGTCATTGCTACCAGTGCTGTCAGGGAGGCTTATGCGAGGGTTTGGCGGGTTTTTCGGTTCTAGACGGTTTCGCCGCGCCGCCAGCCGGCGGGTTCCAGCAACTCGCCGTCCCATTCCACCAGCTCGACGCCGCATTCGGCGAACATCTCGCGGGTGCGCGGGTGCAGGTCGCGTTCGTCCGCGCACCAGGGTTTATGCAGCACCACCTTGGCAATGCCGGCCTGCACGATGGCGCGCGCGCAGGCCTCGCAGGGCGTGCGCTGGGTATAGAGGATGCAGCCCTTCAACGATACGCCGATGCGCACGGCATTGAAGATGGCGTTGCGCTCGGCATGTTCGAACCAGAAATCCTTTTCCGGCTGCTGCTGGCGTTCCGGGCGTTCGTCGTCGAGGCCGCGCGGATAGCCGTTGTGACCGGTGGAGCGGATCTCGTGGTCGGGTCCGATGATGACGGCGCCGATCTTGGTGCGATCATCCTTGGAGCCGCGCGCGATGACGTAGGCGAGGGTCATGTTGATGGCGTCGCGCGAGGCGGGACGCACCGGCGTTCAACCCTCGCCCAGCAGCGCGCGCATGGCGGCCTCGGTTACGTCGCCGCCCTGGTTGATCGGCATGGTCTTCTGCACCTCGCGTTGGCGCAGGCGGACGGCGTATTCCTCCGGCATCACGCTATAGGGATCGTCGACGCCGAGCGCGTGCGCCGCGTGTGCCGGCCAATCGGCATGCCACAGGAGTTCGCGCGCCAGCGCCACCAGGTCCGCCTGGCCGGCCTGCAGGATGTCTTCCGCCTGCCGCGCCTCGGTGATGCCACCGACGGCAATGGTGGGCACATCGGCGCCCTTGCGGATGCGTTCGCTGAAGCCGACCTGGAAACCCGGCACGCGCGGCACCTGCGGCATTTCGCTGTCGCCCATGATGCCGCCCGAGGAAACGTCGATCAGGTCGGCGCCGCGGGCCTTCAGTTCGCGCGCGAAAACGATCGAGTCCTGAAGGTTCCAAATGCCGCCCTCGCCGTCGACGGCGGAGATGCGCACGAACAGGGGCTTGTCGGCGGGCCAGGCGTCGCGCATGGCTTCGGTGATTTCCAGCCCGACGCGCATGCGGCCCTGGATGTCGCCGCCGTAGCCGTCGGTGCGGTGATTGGACACCGGCGACAGAAACTGATGGATCAGGTAGCCGTGCGCGGCGTGCAATTCGACGATGTCGTAGCCGGCGTCGGCGCTCATTAGGGTGGCGTCGCGGAAGGCCTCGGTGACGGTGCGGATGTCGTCCAGGTCCATCTCTTTCGGCAGAAAACGGCGCGGCAACTGGTCGAGCGCGCTCGGCGCCAGGCCCTGCCAGGGCGGCATACCGTCGGCGGCATCGTCGTCGCGCAGCGGGCGCCAGTTTTCCGTTGCCGTGTGGCAGGACGCCTTGCGCCCGGCGTGGCCCAATTGGATCGCCGGCACGGCGCCCTGTTCGCGAATGAACTCGGTCAGCTTGCGGTAGGCCGGCACGTGATCGGATTTGTAGAGCCCGGCGCAGGCGTAGGTCTTGCGGCCGCGCGCCTCGACGGCGGTTTCCTCGCCGAAGACGATTCCGGCGCCGCCCGCCGACAGCCTGCCCAGGTGCATCATCTGCCAGTCGGTGGGGCCGCCGTCGTCGGAATGGTACTGGCACATGGGCGAAACGACGATGCGGTTCGGCGCGGTGACGCCGCGTAACGTGAAAGGCGTGAACAAAAGCGGGCGCGGGGCGCCGGTGTCGGTTGAGTCGTTGGATATCGTCATGAGGATGTGTCGGTCTCGATCAAGTCATGGAAGTCGTTGTAGATGTCGACGATGCGTTCGGCCCAGGCGCGCAATTCCTGCAGTCTTCCGGGATCGATGCCGAAGGCGTCGGTGACCTGGTTGAGGACTGCCGATTCATCGACATGGAAGTGGTCGTCTGAAAGCGCCACGGCGAGAATGCCGAGCACCATGATGGTGCGCGCCTCGTCGGTGTCGAAGATACCGTAGTCGGGGGTGGAGAACACCGCTTCGCCGGCAGCGCTGATGTTCGTGTCGAGCGACGCGGCGAAATCGTCCAAAAGCCGCACCTCCTCCGGCGGCACCTTGGCGTCGGCCATGGCCATGCGGGTCGCGACGGCCATGAAAATCTTGCGCTGCCCGGCGTTCAGGCGCCAAAGAAACATCGCCTCCACTCCTCGATCTTGATACGGTCGGGAGAGATTAGGCCAGCCGGCAATCGGGGGCAATGCCCGCATACCGCCGTGACCGCTTGCGCCGGTGTGGAAGGTCTTTGCGTTTTCTCCGTCGCATTTGCTAGACTCCGGTCTGTCTTGGAACCTGGGCAAATGGGACGTCATCGATGTTGCTGAACCGGATCGGCGCGCTGCTTGTGGCTGCCTGCCTCGCGGTCGGGCATGTCACGCCGGCTTGGCCGGCGGACCCCCTTTCGCCGGCGACGAAACGCCTGTTCGACGCGGTCTGGGCCGACGACATGGCGCGGGTCAAGGCGAGCATCGTCGACGGTGCCAACCTGGAGGCGATTAACGATGACGGCGTGCGCGCCGTCGACCTTGCCGTCGACAAAGGCCATTACGACATCGCCCACTACCTGTTGTCGGTGGAGCGGCTTCGCTCAGACGACAATACCGCCACGCGCCCGCCGGCCCAGCCCGACCCCCGTTCCCAGCCGGTCCCCGCGCCCGTTCCCGCCCCCGTTCCCGCGACGGCGCCGGTGGTCGGTGTCGCGCCGGCGCCGATCGGACCCGCCGGCGCCTCGATCCCGGCCCGGCCGAGCGTCCGGGCGCTGCCTTCACAGCCGGCGGCCAATGCGCCCGCACCGCAGCCGGAAGCCATGTGGACCGCACCCACCGATGGCAAGGAGACGACGCAGCCGGGGTTGCGCATTCTCGGGACGGCGCCGCCACAGCCGGTGCGGCCGGTGCCGCAAGCCGCGCCCGCCGCGCCTGAAGCCGCGCCCCAGGTGCCGGCGAACGGGCCGCAATCGCAATTGCAGGGCGATGACGCGCCCGAACAGCCCGGGCTTCTGGATAAAGTCACCGACTTCTTCAATTTCTCGAAGGACGCGGCGGAGACCCAGAGCGCGCCGGCCGCCGCCAAGCCGCCGCCGGCATCGACGGTGGAGCCGGCGGTTTCCCCCACGGCCGCCACCGAGCCGGTCGCCACGCCCGAACCCGTGCCGGAACCGATACCTGAACCGGCGCCGCGGCCGGTGCGCCCTGCGGCGGAGGCCGCGCCGGCCGAGACCGCCGCCATTCCGACGCCCCCGCCGGCGCCCCCCGCGCCCCTCGCGCCTTCCGTCCCCCCCACATCCACTTCTCAACCCACGATCAGCCCGGCGCTCGTCGACACCCCGGAACCCGCGTCCGCCGAAGGTCCGACGTTATTGGACCGGATTTCGAATTTCCTGAAGCCCGACGCGAGCAGCGAACAGGCGCTCGACAACCCGGTGCCGACGCCGGTCGCCGCGCCGGAACCAACCCTCGAACGGGCCCTCGAACCGGCCGCCGAACCGGTGCCCATGGCGGCCAAGAAAACCGCCTCAGCTTCCGAACCCGTTCTTGAACCCGCCTCCGAGCCTGTGCCAGAACCGGCCCCGGCCCCGGCGCGGACGGTTTCCGCGCGGCCCGTGACCGACGAAATCGCCAATGCCCCGAGTGCGGAGACGCCGGCGGCGCCCGCCGATCCGGGCGGCGGCCTTTGGGGCCGGATCAGCGATCTGTTCGCCCCCGACGAAGCCGGTAAGCCCGCGGCCGAGAGCCCTCAGCCGAGCGCGCCGGCCGCAGCGGTGGAAACGGCGCCCGCCGATCCGCCGCCTCCGGCGTCCGAGCCAACGCCTTCGGCGTCTGAGCCAACGCTTCCGGCGTCTGAGCCCACGCCTCCGGCGTCTGAGTCCACCGCCGCCTTGGCTCCCGAGGCGGAACCGGCGGCGGCCAGCGAGCGCGGCAGCGGCGGGTTTTTCGACAGCTTGACCAGTTGGCTCAAACGCGACGAGCCGCCCATAGAGACCGCGTCGGACGGTCCGGCCTTGGCCGAGCCGGTCATCGAAATCCGCCCGGCCCAGGCTCCCGTTCCAGCCCAGGCCCCGCCCTCAGCCAAGACTCCAGCCCCGGCCCAGGCTTCAGCGCCGCCGGCGCCGGAGGTCGCGGCTCAGGTCCCTGCGCCCACGCCCACGCCCACGTCCGGGCCGGCACCGCCGCCGGTCGCTCAGGCGATGGCCGATCCGGCCCGCCCGGCCACGCCCGGCGCACTCAGGATCGTGCGCGCGCCCGAAAAACCGAAGCCGGTCCCACAACCGGCGGCCCCGCCGGTCGCCGAACCGGCGCCGGCGACCGCCGCCGCGCCCGCCGAGGTGGCGGCGGTGAGCCCGAGAGCCGACGCGACTGCGCCGCGCCGCGTCCGGCAGCCCCTCGGCGGGCCGCCGGTGCGTGATCCGGCGGCGATCGACGAGCCGCTGATCGCGACGGCGGCATTGAAGGACGTGTCGTTCGAATTCGGCAGCGGCATTCAGTTGGGCATGAACCCGCCGGACGCCGCGGTCGGCGGCAAGACCTGCGTCGACAAGGCACGCTGGAACACGATGTTCTGTATCGAGGACATGACCTGGCCGAAATCGGTAGCGGAGAGCTTCCGCGCCGAATCCTCCGTCTATCGGGGTGAAAAGGCGATCATCCAATACGAAAACGGGCGCAGCGTGCAGATGCACGTGCTGTTTCCGACCAAAGCGCTGTGGACGGTGAGCGAGCATTTCAAGAAGCTCTACGGGCCGCCCACCGAGATGCCGGAGGTCTGGACCGCCATGATCGGCGAGCCCAAGCGGCCCAACCGGGTGCTGCGCTGGCATAGCCGCAATGCCAAGACCGGTGCCGAGACGGTCCTGGAAATCCGCGAGATCGACGACCTGCGCTGGTCGGCGCCGCCGGATACCAAGCACGGCGTCGTCCGGGTGTTGGAAAAAGGACGCGGGTCGGTGTTTCAGTTGCTGTCGTCGACCGACCTGTTGCTCGTCGGGTTGCGCGGCGGCCGGCAATGATCCGTCCGCGGTGATGGCCGGCACCCTCGTCATCCAAAGCTACCGTTCGCAGACCGAACCCGCCTGGATCGCCGCGTGCCTCGAAAGCGTGCGCGCCTGGGCGGCCGGGCAGGGATGGGACTACCGTTTCTTCGGCGACGAGATCCTGGACCGGGTGCCCGATTGGTATCGCGAAGGCGCCCAAGGGCGCTGGCCGGTGATAACCGACCTCGCCCGGCTGTTGCTGGTGCGCGATGCCCTGGCCGAGGGGCGGGATCGCGCGCTGTGGGTCGACGCCGATGTGCTGGTGTTCGGCAAAGACGGTCCGGACCTGTCGGCGGCGGGGGACGATTATGCCTTCGCCCGCGAGCTATGGGTGCAACCCGACGGCGACGGCATTCGGGTCTATCGAAACGTGCACAATGCGGTTTGCTGGTTTGGGCCCGGCAATCCGGTGCTGGATTTCTACATTCATGCCTGCGAGCGCATCGTCGGCCGGCTGCAAGGCGGGGCGCCGAACCAGATCGTCGGACCGAAGTTCCTGACGGCGCTGCACAACATGCTCGAGTTTCCACTGATGGAGGACGTCGGCATGGCCAGCCCGCTGGTGGCGCGGGACATCGCCGCCGGCGGCGGCCCGGCGCTCCGGCGCCTGATCGACGAGAGCCGGGAACCGCTCCGTGCCATGAATCTCTGTGCCTCGCTGGTCGGGCGCGAGGTGGACGGCGTTCGGATGGACGCGGCGCTGATGCAGACGGCCGTCGCCCGCCTCAGGGACGACGGCGAGGCGCTGTTTTCCTGAAGCAGCCCCGCGTTACTGCAGCGTCGATGATGACTGGCTGGCGCGGTTCGGCGACAAGGCGGCGCCGGCCTGGTGGTGGATGATCTTCCACTGGCCTTCCTCGCGCACGAAGATGTTGGTGGCGATCAGGAAGCTGCGGTCCATGTGTTCATGGCAGGTGACGTAGGCGCCATCGCCGCAGCGGAACACCCGCGCGTCGGTGCAGGCGATATGCTGCGAATCGTCGTCATTGAGGATGTCGCGCCAGCTCTTCAGGACCTGGTTGCGCCCGACCAGCGGCGGCCAGCCGGGATGCACGCAGGTGGGCGGCGATTGCGACGCCCAGATCGCCTCCATGGCGTCGTGATCGCGCGACGCGAAAGCGGTATAGAAGGCATCGTTGGCGAACAGGACAAACTCATCATCGGACATCGGCTGTTCCTTTCAAACGAAGGGCGGTCCCAGGAACCAGGCCACCAGCGACCGTCTGTGTCCGGCCGTCACGGCGGTGACCTGATGGTATAGGAACGATGGAAAAACCAGCACGTTCCCCATGTTGCGTATCTCCGGGAGCGATTTCAAGCGGCGATCCGCTTCGTGCGGGGGCAGTTCCAGGGTTTCCAGCATGAATTCGCCGCCGCTGTAGTCCGCATGATCGCAAAGGCTGACCACCGCGGTGATCTTGCGCGTCAGGCCCGGCCAGCGGGTGTCGTCGGGGGGATAGGGCTTTTTCCGTTGGTCGGCGTGCCAGGTGTAGTACTGGTCCGTTCCGTAATGGGTGTATTGCATGGATTCCGGACCGCTCAGGGTCCAGTTCCAGTAGCGCGCGTTGACATCGGCGACCAACCCGCCCACGGCGTCATAAAGCCAAGCGGTTTCAGGGCCGTAGGCGATCCACGCCACGGTTGAATCGCGGGTGTTCTTTTCCGGGTCGCGGATCACCGTGCCCGGCATGGTCTCGGTCTGTTCCCCGGTTTCGATGATGCGCTGGCAAAACGCCCGCGAGAGACCGCGCTCGATGACGCAATAGGGATGTTCGAGCCGCATATGCGCCTCCTGGCCGGAAAATCAAAAAATCAAGCGCACCAATATGACCTTAAACACCGAAAACGGCGAATTCCTATGACCCCGACATAGCACAGGCGTAGAGTAATTACAGGGATTCGGTGCGGATTTCCCGCCACCGCGATTGTTGTTTGGGTGAATATCATGGCTGAAGACGTCAACGTCGAAGAAGAAGAGTTCGAGGAAGAGGAAGAAGAGCAAAGTGGGGCCGAGGCCCAGCAAACGCTCGACGATCTAACCGTTCTCAACGATTCCACGGCACCTATCGACGACCCGGAAGCGCAGACCGCCGGCGACGATACGCTGGAATGGGAGGAGCCGGCCGCGTCCCAGAGCCTGGCCACCATCCACACCGGTAGCCGCCCCACCGATGCCGAGATCATGGCCAACCTCGTGCCCGAGGGCGAGAGCATCATCGGCAGCGAGGAAATCGACGTCATCGAGGAAGATCCGGAAGCCGTACTTCCGGACGTCGAGCCGCCGGCCGTCGCGCCGGAGGTGGACCGCCGCCCCGAGCCCCAGCAAGCCCGCGAACCCCAGCCCGAACCCCAGCCCGAAGCGCCGCCGGAAGAAGAACCGGCGCCGCCGCCCGTAGCGGAAGAACCCGCGCCCGAACCCGAACCCGCGCCCGCCGCGGAGGAGGCTGCGCCGCCGCCGCCGGCGGCGGAAGCCGTTGTCCAGGAACCCCCTGTCGTCGATCCTCCGGAAGAGGAAGACGAGGAGGTGACGGAAGGCATCTCGGTTGAAGATGCCGCCGGTGACGAAGACACCGCCATCGCCCTTGATATCGAGGCCGGCGATGCCGCCGAAGTAACGATCGAAGGCGTGCCGGAAGGGGCCGTGCTTTCCGCCGGTACCGACAACGGCGACGGCACATGGAGCGTTTCGGCCGGTGACCTGGATGGCTTGACCATTACGCCGCCCGCCGATTCCGACGTGGATTTCACCCTTACCGTGACCGGCGACGGCGCCAGCTACGACCTCGACGTCGTCGTCAATGCCGTTGCCGACGCGCCGACCGCGACGGCCGAGGACGCCAGCGGCCTCGAGGACACCGCCATCGATCTCGACCTCGGCTCGGCCCTGACCGACGTGGACGGCTCGGAATCGCTTGCGGTGACCGTTTCCGGCATGCCGGAAGGTGCCGTGCTCAGTGCCGGCACCGACAACGGCGACGGCACCTGGTCGCTGACCACCGAGGACTTCGCCGGCCTGACCATTACCCCGCCGCAGGATTTCACCGGCGAGATCGACCTGACGCTGACCGCCGTCTCGACCGAGGCCGACGGCGGCGATACCGCGGTGACGGAAGTGCCGTTCACCGTGACCGTTGCCGATGTCGCCGAAACCACCGATGCGACCACCGCCGAGGACACGGCGGTGGCGCTCGACATCACCTATCCCGAGGGCGAAACCACCGGCACCATCTCCGATATCCCGGACGGTGCCGTCTTGATGTCCGGCGGTGAGGTCATCACCATCACCGACGGCAGCGCCGAGGTGACCGCCGATCAGTTGGCCGACCTGACCATCACGCCGCCGGCGGATTCCGACGCCGACTTCACGCTTTCCGTCACGTCGGGCGGCACCACCGCCGAGTTGGACGTCACCGTCACCGCCGTCGCCGACGCGCCGACCGCCACCGCCGAGGACGCCAGCGGCCTGGAAGACACCGCCATCGACCTCGATCTCGGCTCCGCGCTGACCGATATCGACGGCTCGGAATCCCTTTCCATCGTCGTCTCCGGCGTGCCGGACGGCGCCGTGCTGTCGGCCGGCACCGATAACGGCGACGGCACCTGGACGCTGACCACCGACGATTTCGACGGCCTCACCATCACGCCGCCACAGGACTTCATCGGCGACATCGACATGACGCTGACCGCCACCTCGACCGAGGCCGACGGCGGCGACACGGCGGTCACGGAAGTGCCGTTCACCGTCACCGTCACCGACGTTGCCGAGGTCACCGACGCGGCCACCGTCGAGGATACGGCGGTGGCGCTCGATATAACCTATCCGGAAGGCACCACCACCGGCACCATTTCCGACATCCCGGATGGTGCCGTCCTGATGTCCGGCGGTGAGGTCATCACCATCACCGACGGCAGTGCCGAGGTGACGGCCGACCAGCTCGCCGACCTGACGATCACGCCGCCGCCGGATTCCGGCGACGATTTCGTTCTGCAGGTGGAAGCCGCAGGCGTCACCCAGGATTTGGCCGTGACCGTGCAGGTCGATGCCGACGGCGCCGATGTCTCCGCCGCCGACGCTTCGGGATCCCAGGGCGTCGATATTCCGCTCGAATTGGGCGCGCAACTGACCGCCGACACCGACGGTAGCGAGTCCATCACTTCGGTGGTCCTCGACGTCAGCGGCGCCCCGGACGGCACGGTGCTGTCCGCGGGTACCGACAACGGCGACGGCACCTGGACCGTGGCGCAGTCCGACCTTGCCAACTTGAGCGTCACGCCGCCGGCCGATTTCGTCGGTGACTTCGACGTAACCATGACCGTCACTTCCGTCGATACCGGTGATACGGTGGGCGACACCGACACCGCCACCGACAGCATTTCCTTTAACGTTTCCGTTTCCGCCGAAGGCACCTTCGCCGTCACCAATGCGGTGGGCGACGAGGACACGTCGATTCCGCTGACCATCGATCCCGGCACGGCCACTTCGGTGGTAATCAGCGACGTGCCGGCCGGTGCCGGGCTTTCCGCCGGCACCGATAACGGCGATGGCACCTGGTCGCTGTCGCTGACCGACCTGGACGGCCTGACCATCACGCCGCCCGCCGATTCCGATGTCGATTTCACCTTGCAGGTGACCGCGGGCGGCGAAACCGTACCGCTCGGCGTGCGCGTCGATGCCGTCGCCGATGCGCCGACCGCCACCGCCGAGGACGCGGTGGGCGAGGAAGGCCAAGCGGTTCCCCTCGACCTCGGTTCGGCGCTCACCGATACCGATGGCTCCGAAAGCCTCAGTGTCACCATCGACATGTCCGATGCTCCCGCCGGCACGACCTTTAGCGCCGGCACCGACAATGGCGACGGCACCTGGAGTGTCGATGTGGCCGATCTGGCCGGCTTGAGCGTCACGGCGCCCGCCGGCTTCTTCGGCGACATGGACTTCACCCTGGTCGCCACCTCGACCGAGGCCGACGGCGGCGACAGCGCCACCACCGAGGTGCCGTTCACCGTGACGCTAACCTCCGACGGCGACTTCGGCGTTACCACGGCGTCCGGCATTGAGGACAATGCCATTGCGCTCACCATTGACGACGGCGGCGCCGAGGTCATTACCATTTCTGACGTGCCGGAAGGCGCGACCCTGTCGGCCGGTACCGATAACGGCGACGGAAGCTGGACGCTCACCGCCGCTGACCTGGACGGCCTGACCATCACGCCGCCCGCGGACGACGACACCGACTTCACCCTGCAGGTCACCGCCGACGGCGAGACCCTGCCGCTCGACGTCACCGTCGGCGTCGATGCCGATGCGCCGACCGCCTCCGCCAGCGATGTCAGCGGCACCGAGGATACGTCCATTCCGCTCGACGGGCTGAGCGCCGGCCTGACCGACCTGGACGGCTCGGAATCGCTTTCCGTGACGATCAGCGGCATGCCGTCCGGCTCCTCGCTATCCGCCGGCACCGACAACGGCGACGGCACCTGGACTGTCGATGCGGGCGACCTGGCGACCTTGTCGTTCACGCCGCCGACCGGCTTCGATGGCGATATTCCGCTGACCCTGGTGGCGACGTCGACCGATACCGATACGGAAACCGGCGCCACGGATACCGAAACCACCACCGTTCCCTTTACCATCACCGTCCGTGACGACGGCCAGGATGTCGTCTTCGACGTGACCGAGGCGCAGGGCCTGGAAGACAACGCCATTGCGCTGGAGATCGATCCCGGCACGGCGACCGTCGTCACCATCGGGGACGTGCCGGAGGGCGCCGTGCTCTCCGCCGGCACTGACAACGGCGACGGCACCTGGACGCTCGCGGTCGAGGACCTGGAAGACCTGACCATCACGCCGCCGCAGGATTCCGACGTGGACTTCACCTTGCAGGTCACCGCCGACGGCGAGACCCTGCCGCTCGACGTGACCGTCCTGGCGGTGGCCGACCGGCCGGACCTTGAGGTCCATTCCACGGTCGGTAACGAGGATACCTCGATCCCGCTCAGCATCGGCTCGCAACTGACCGACACCGACGGCTCCGAAACGCTGTCGATGACCGTCGACATCACCGGCATTCCCGACGGCGCGGTGCTGACCCGCAATGGCGTGGAGCTTGACCTCACTTACGATCCCGATACCGACAGCTATACGGTCGAGCTCAATCCCGACGAACTGACCGGCCTGGCGATTACGCCGCCGCAGGACTTCTACGGCGATATCAACCTGCAGGTGACCTCCACCTCGACCGAGTCCGACCCGAACGCGGCGGTCTCCTCGGCGTCGACCACGTCGTCGTTCGGCGTCACCGTGCGGCCGGTCGAAGACAACCCGATTATCTCCTCCAACAGCGTTTCCGGGCTTGAGGACGGCGCCGACATTCCGCTCGACGTGACCGTCGGCATGGCGCCGGGCGTCACCGAGACGGTCGCAACCGTGATCGTCGGCGGCGTGCCGGAAGGCGCGCAGCTTTCCGCCGGCACCGACAACGGCGACGGCACCTGGTCGCTCAGCGCCGAAGACCTCAACGGCCTGACGATCAACCCCGCCGACAACTGGTTCGGCACCTCGACCATGACCGTCACCGCCATCTCCACCGATGGCGGCATCAGCGTCGGGCAGTTCACCCTCGACGTCGCCGATACCGCCGACCTCACCGCCACCGACGCCAGCGGCTTGGAAGACGCGCCCATCGCGCTCGATATCGACGCCGGCACCGCCGAGACAGTGACCATCGCCGACATCCCGGACGGCGCCGTCTTGATGTCCGGCGGCGAGGAAATCACCATCACCGACGGCAGCGCCGAGGTGACGGCCGATCAATTGGCCGACCTGACCATCACGCCGCCCGCCGACAGTGATGCCGACTTCACGCTTTCGGTCTCCGCGGGCGGGGTTACGGCGGAACTGGACGTCGACGTCACCGGCGTCGCCGATGCGCCGAGCCTCGATCTCGGCACCGGCATCGGCGCTGGCGATGAAGATACCGCCATCGCCCTCGATATCACCTCCGGCCTCACCGATACGGACGGCTCCGAGAGCCTGTCGGTCACCATTTCCGGCGTGCCTTCGGGTGCGACGCTTTCCGCCGGCACCGACAACGGCGACGGCACCTGGACGCTCGATGCGGGCGACCTGGACGGGCTGAGCATCACGCCGCCGCTGGATTTCAACGGTTCCTTCGATCTCACCGTGACCTCGACGGCGACCGAGGCGGATGGCGATACCGCCACCACGTCGGGCACGCTGACCGTCGACGTGGCGGCGGTGGATGACGAGGTCGCGGGCTCGACCCTCGACGTCACCGACGCCGCCGGCACCGAAGACACCGGCATCGGCCTCTCCATCGATGTGACGCAACTCGATACCGACGGATCGGAATCCGTGTCGGTCACCATTTCCGGCGTGCCCGCCGACGCCACCTTGTCCGCCGGCACCGACAACGGCGACGGCACCTGGACGCTCACGGCGGAACAACTCGACAACCTGACGATCACGCCGCCGGCGAATTCGAGCGACGATTTCACCCTCGGCGTCAGTGTTACCACCACGGAAACGGAAGGCGGCGCCTCCAGCACCGTGACCGGTTCCATCGCGGTCGACGTCACTGGCGATGCCGACACCCCGACCCTGACGCTCGGCGCCGGCGCCGGTGACGAGGATACGGCCATCGCGCTCGACATTACCTCGGGCCTCACCGATACCGACGGCTCCGAGACGCTTTCCGTCTCCATCTCCGACATCCCCGACGGTGCCGTGCTGATGTCCGGCGGTCAGGCGATCACCGTCACCGACGGCGTCGCCGAGATCGACCCGGCGCAGCTCGCCGACCTGACCATCACCCCGCCGGCCGATTTCTCCGGTTCCTTCGACCTGACCGTCACCTCGACGGCGACCGAAGCCGACGGCGATACCGCCACCAGTTCCGGCACGCTGACGGTCGATGTGGCCGGCGTCGCCGATGCCGCCGAGCTCAGTGTCGCCGATGCATCTGGCCTCGAGGACGGCGCCATCGCGCTCAACATCGACGCCGGCACGACGGATGACAGCGAGAGCCTGTCGGTCACTATCTCCGGCGTGCCTTCGGGCGCGGTGTTGTCCGCCGGTACCGACAATGGCGACGGCACCTGGACGCTTTCCTCCAATGATCTCAATGGCTTGACGATCACGCCGCCGACCGATTCCGATGCCGACTTCACGCTCGGTGTGACGGCGACCACCACCGACGGCACCGACACCGAAACCGTCTCCGGTTCCATCGATGTCGACGTGACCGGCGTCGCCGATACCCCAACTCTGACTCTCGGCGCCAGTGGCGGCGACGAGGACACGGCTATTGCGCTGGATATCACCTCGGCGGTCACGGACACGGATGGTTCCGAGACCCTTTCCGTTTCCATCAGTGACATCCCGGACGGCGCCGTGCTGATGTCGGGCGGCCAGGAAATCACCGTCACCGACGGTGTGGCGGAAATCGATCCGTCGCAGCTCGCCGGCCTGACCATCACCCCGCCGGCCGACTTCTCGGGTTCCTTCGATCTCACCGTCACCTCGACGGCGACGGAAGCGGACGGCGATACCGCCACCAACTCCGGCACGCTGACGGTCGACGTCGCCGGCGTCGCCGATGCGCCGACGCTCGAGACCACCGACACCAGCGGCCTCGAGGACGGCGCCATCGCGCTCAACATCGACGCCGGCACCACCGACGCCAGCGAGAGCCTGTCGATCACCATTTCCGGCGTGCCTGCGGGCGCGACGCTGTCGGCCGGCACCGACAACGGCGACGGCACCTGGACTCTGTCCTCCAACGACCTGAACGGCCTGACCATCACGCCGCCGGCCGATTCCGACAACGACTTCACGCTCGGCGTCACCGCCACCTCCACCGACGGCAGCGACACGGAAGTGGCCACTGGCTCCATCGCCGTCGATGTGACCGGCGTCGCCGATACGCCGACCCTCGACCTGACCGCTGCCAGCGGTTCCGAGGACAATGCCATCGGCCTCGATATCACCTCGGCGGTGACCGATACGGACGGCTCCGAGACTCTCTCCGTCACCATTTCCGATATCCCCGATGGCGCCGTGCTGATGTCCGGCGGCCAGGCGATCACCGTCACCGACGGCGTTGCCGAGGTCGATCCCGGCCAGTTGGCCGGCCTGACCATCACCCCGCCGCTCGATTTCAACGGCTCCTTCGATCTCACCGTCACCTCGACGGCGACCGAAGCCAGTGGCGACACGGCGACCAATACCGGTACGCTCTCGGTTAATGTCAGTGCCATCGACGACGAAGTCGCCGGGTCCACCCTCGATGTCGCCGATGCGGCCGGCACCGAGGACAGCGCCATCGGCCTCTCCATCGATGTCACGCAGCTCGACACCGATGGCTCGGAAACGGTCTCCGTCACGGTTTCCGGCGTGCCTGCGGGCGCGACGCTGTCGGCCGGCACCGACAACGGCGACGGCACCTGGACGCTCGGCGCCGATGACCTGGACGGCCTGACCGTCACGCCGCCCGAGGACAGCAACGTCGACTTCACGCTCGGCGTCAGCGTTACCACCACGGAAGCCGAAGGCGGCGCCACCAGCACCGTCACCGGCTCCATCGCCGTCGACGTCACTGGCGATGCCGACACCCCGACGCTGGTGATGTCCGGCGCGACCGGCAGCGAGGACTCGGCCATTCCGCTCGATATCTCACCGGCGCTGACCGACACCGACGGCTCCGAGACGCTCAGCGTCTCCATTTCCAACATCCCCGACGGCGCGGTTCTGGCCAGCAACGGTGCGGTCATCGACGTCACCGACGGCACTGCCGAGTTGACACCCGCACAGCTTTCCGGCCTGACGATCACGCCGCCGCCCAACAGCGCCGCCGACTTCTCGCTCGCCGTGACCGCCACCGCCACCGAGGACGATGGCGACAGCGCGTCGGTGACCGGTGTTTTGAACGTTGCCGTCGGCGAGGATGCCGACGCGCCGACCCTGGTGCTCAACGATGCCAGCGGTACCGAGGACATGGCCGTCGATCTCGATATCACCGCGGCGCTTACCGACAGCAGCGAAGTGCTGTCGGTGATCATTTCCGATATCCCCGACGGCTCGACCATTTTCGCCAGCGCCGAGGACGGCACGCCGATCCAAATCCCGGTGGTCAACGGCTCGGCCACCATTCCCAACGGTGTGCTCGACAACATCACGCTGGTGCCGCCGGCCGATAGTGACGAGGACTTCACGCTTTCGGTGACCGCGCTTTCCACCGACGTGGGCGAATCTTCCGTCGCCACCACCACCGGCACCCTGCAGGTGTCGCTGGCCGCCGACGCGGATACCCCGACCCTGGTTCTTGACGATTCCGCCGGCATCGAAGACACGGCCATCGGCCTCGATATCTCTTCGACGCTGACCGACACGGACGGCTCCGAAAGCCTGAGCGTGACCATTTCCGACATCCCTGAGGGTGCGGTTCTGATGTCTGGTGGCGAGGTGATCGACATCAGCGAGGGGAGCGCGACGCTGAGCCCGGATCAGTTGGCGGATCTGTCGATCACGCCGCCTGCGGACTTCTCGGGTTCGTTCGATCTGACGGTGACGTCGACGTCGACGGAAGCGGTGGGCGGCGACACGGCGGTGAACTCCGGCACGCTGACGGTCAACGTTGAGGGCGACGCGGACGCGGCGGATCTGACGACGCCGGATGCGTCGGGGCTTGAGGACGGTGCGATTGCGCTGAACATCGGCGCCGACGTGACGGATGACAGTGAAACTGTGAGCATCACCATCAGTGACATCCCGGAGGGTGCGGTGTTGATGTCGGATGGGCAAGCGATTGATATCACGGAGGGCAGTGCGACGCTGACCCAGGATCAGTTGCAGAACCTGACGATCACGCCGCCTGCGGACAGCGACGGCGACTTCACGCTGAACGTCTCTGCGACGACGACGGACGGGACCGACACGGAAACCGTCACCGGCACGCTTGACGTTGACGTGACGGGTGTTGCGGATACGCCGACGCTTGATCTGAGCACGGCTTCGGGCACGGAAGACACCTCGATCGATCTCGACATCACGTCGGCGGTGACCGACATCGACGGCTCGGAATCGTTGAGCATCTCGATCAGTGAGATCCCTGAGGGTGCGGTTCTGATGTCTGGTGGCGAGGTGATCGATATCACGGAGGGCAGCGCGACGCTGAGCCCGGATCAGTTGGCGGATCTGTCGATCACGCCGCCTGCGGACTTCTCGGGTTCGTTCGATCTGACGGTGACGTCGACGTCGACGGAAGCGGTGGGCGGCGACACGGCGGTGAACTCCGGCACGCTGACGGTCAACGTTGAGGGCGACGCGGACGCGGCGGATCTGACGACGCCGGATGCGTCGGGGCTTGAGGACGGTGCGATTGCGCTGAACATCGGCGCCGACGTGACGGATGACAGTGAAACTGTGAGCATCACCATCAGTGACATCCCGGAGGGTGCGGTGTTGATGTCGGATGGGCAAGCGATTGATATCACGGAGGGCAGTGCGACGCTGACCCAGGATCAGTTGCAGAACCTGACGATCACGCCGCCTGCGGACAGCGACGGCGACTTCACGCTGAACGTCTCTGCGACGACGACGGACGGGACCGACACGGAAACCGTCACCGGCACGCTTGACGTTGACGTGACGGGTGTTGCGGATACGCCGACGCTGGATCTGAGCGCGGCTTCGGGCGACGAAGATACATCCATTGCGCTGGATATCTCCACCGGTTTGACCGATACGGACGGGTCTGAGACCTTGAGCGTCTCCATCTCCGATATCCCGGATGGGGCCGTCTTGATGTCCGGTGGCCAGGAGATCACGGTGACCGATGGCGTTGCCGAGATCGACCCGGCGCAACTGGCTGATCTCTCGATCACCCCGCCCGAGAACTATTCCGGTTCCTTCGACCTGACGGTCACCTCGACGGCGACGGAAGCGGACGGCGACACGGCGACTTCTTCGGGCACGATTACCGTCGATGTGGCGGGGGTTGCGGACGAGGCTGGACTGGATGTGCAAGATGCCGCTGGAAACGAGGATACGGCCATTGCGCTGAATATCGATGCGACCGTTTCCGACCCCGATGAACTTCTGTCGATCACCATCGACGGCGTTCCGACCGGCGCCGTGCTGAGCGCAGGTACCGATAACGGCGACGGCACTTGGACGCTCAGCGAGGAAGATCTGGATGGCCTGACGATCACGCCGCCTGCCGACTCCGACGCCGACTTTACGCTCAATGTCACGGCGACCACCACGGACGGTGATTCCACCGCCGAAACGACGGCGAGCATGGATGTCGATGTGACCGGCGTCGCGGATGCCCCGACGCTGGACCTGTTCGGTGCGAGCGGTGACGAAGACACCTCGATTGCCCTGGATATCTCCAGCGGTCTCACCGACACGGACGGTTCGGAAACGCTCTCCGTCACCATCTCCGATATCCCGGACGGCGCGGTCTTGATGTCCGGCGGCCAGGAGATCACGGTCACCGACGGCGTTGCCGAGATCGATCCCGGCCAGCTGGCCGACCTGAGCATCACGCCGCCGGCGGACTTCTCCGGCTCCTTCGACCTCACCGTCACCTCGACGGCGACGGAAGCGGACGGCGACACGGCGACGACCTCCGGCACGCTGACGGTCGACGTGGCCGGCGTTGCGGATGCGGCCGACTTGAGCGTCTCCGACGCCTCCGGTCTTGAAGACAACGCCATTGCGCTCAATATCGATGCCGGCGTCACCGACGCGAGCGAGAGCTTGAGCATCACCATCTCCGACATCCCGGACGGCGCGGTGTTGATGTCGGATGGGCAAGCGATTGATATCACGGAGGGCAGTGCCACGCTGACGGCGGATCAGCTCGAGAACCTGACGATCACGCCGCCTGCGGACAGTGACGGTGACTTCACGCTGAACGTCAGCGCGACGACGACGGACGGCAC
>Ga0209578_10000595_pt1 | contig 42626 bp, 37 predicted proteins | sample tdAd472_FD_187127 | JGI IMG/M metagenome (GOLD analysis project Ga0209578, IMG submission 187127) | Marine sediment microbial communities from the Atlantic coast under amendment with organic carbon and nitrate - tdAd47.2 (SPAdes)... | ecosystem: Environmental > Aquatic > Marine > Coastal >...
GCAAGGCGCGGGGCGACGTCCTGGAAACCAAGGCCCGGGACGTGTTTCAGCGGACGATGTGGGTGCTCGCGACGAGCGCCCTGAGCCGCGGCATCACCGACAGTGCCATCGCCTGCGGCGCTGCGGCTGCGCTTGCCGTTGGTGCTTTTCGTGTCGAGAGCGGTGCAATGCAGCTTTCGGCGCTGCTCATCATTCTTATGCTTGGTGTCGAGGTCTACCGGCCGATGCGGGAACTGCGGACGGTGCTGCACCAGGGGATGGTCGGTATGTCTGCGGCGCAAGGCATCTATCGAATCCTCGATCAGGCGCCGCTCGTTGCCGACGCGGGGCCGGCCCCGCTCGACGCCCCCTTGGCGCCGACGATCGATTTCGACGATGTGCATTTCCGGTATCCGGGGACGCGGCGCGGCGTTCACAACGGGCTCGACTTCCATATCGCCGCCGGGGCGCGGATTGGCGTCGTCGGCACGTCGGGCGGCGGGAAGTCTTCAATCGTCCGCTTGCTGCTGCGGTTCTACGATCCGGACAAGGGTGGTATCCGCATTGGCGGGCATGATCTGCGCGATCTTTCGTTCGAGCAGATTCGCGGCATGATCTCGGTCGTCAACCAGGACACGTTCCTGTTTCATGGCACAATCGATGAAAATATCCGCGTCGGGCGGCCGGACGCGACGCCGGACGACGTGCGTGCGGCGGCCGAGACCGCCAACATCCACGACTTCATCATGACGCTGCCGCAAGGCTATGACACCGTTATCGGCGAGAAGGGCATCAAGCTTTCGGGCGGTCAGCGCCAACGGGTCGCCATTGCGCGGGCTTTGCTGCGCGACGCGCCGATCCTTGTTCTCGACGAGGCGCTGTCTGCCGTCGATGCCGAAAATGAAGCGACAATACAGGAAGCCCTGGACCGATTGATGAAGGGGCGCACGACCCTGACGCTGGCGCACCGTTTATCGAGCGTCATCGGCTGCGACCGCATCCTCGTGCTCGACGATGGGCGGATTGTCGAAAGCGGCAGCCATGCGGTGCTCATGCAAGAGAACGGCGTCTACGCGCAGCTGATGTCGGAGCAGGCGCGTGAACGGCACAACGTCGGCGCACTCAAGGCTGCGTCTGTCGCGCCGGCGGCGGAAACGATCGCCGACATCCCGGGCGGCGCGAACGCCGCGCCGACGGAAGGCATCATCGCCGCCGAGGGACTGACCTGGTATCAGGTCGTCGCGGCTTTGATGAAGGTGATCATGCCGTGGAAAGCCAAGCTGGTCGCGACGTTCTCGTTCGGCGTTCTGCGGGTGTTGACCTTTATCGGGGTCGGTGTGCTGAGCGCATGCACGGTCTATGCGTTGAAGAACGGCCAGCCGATCGAGCCATGGCTCTGGGCGCTCGCGATCATGGCGCCGTTATCCGGTATCCTGCACTGGCTGGAATCATGGACGGCGCACGATATGGCGTTCCGCCTGTTGGCGGAAATGCGGATCGCCGCCTTCCGCAAGCTCGACGAACTGGCGCCGGCTTATCTGGTGCGGCGGCGGACCGGGGATCTGATGGCACTCGCCACAAACGACATCGAACTGGTCGAATACTTCTTTGCGCATACGGTGGCACCGGCCTTCGTCGCCATTCTTGTGCCGGCGGCGGTTCTTGCCGTGCTCGCTTCGCAGAGTATCTGGATCGCGCTTGTCCTGGCGCCGTTCCTGATTGCCGTCGGCCTTTGTCCGCTGTTGCTCCGAAAGCGGGTCGATTGGCTCGGCTCAAGGGCGCGTGAGGCAGCGGGCGAGCTGTCCGCTTTCGCGGTCGATGCGGTGCAGGGCATGACCGAGATCGTCGCCTTTCAGCAGGAAACGCGCCGCGGTGAACGTCTGGATGCGCTGACGGAAACACATGCCCGCCTGCGCCTGCCGTTCTTTGCCGAGTTGACCTTGCAGCACAGTCTGCTTGAGGTGCTGACCGGGCTCGGGGGCCTTGCGGTGGTTGTCACCGGCGGCACCATCGCGGCCCGGGGCGGCCTCGATCCGGCGCTGCTGCCGCTGCTGACATTGCTCGCGATGGCGGCGTTTCTGCCGGTATCCGAAATTGCCCAGGTTGGCCGGCAACTGGCGGATACGTTGGGGGCGACGCGGCGGGTCTACGCGCTCGACAACGAGCCGGTGCCGGTGCGGGACGGGCCGGGTGCGCCGGCACACACAGGCGCCGTGGAATTGTCCCTGGTGGACGTCGATTTTTCCTATCCGGGACAGCACCGGCGCGCCCTGACGAACGTCAGTTTCTCTATCCCAGCGGGCCGAACGGTCGCCTTGGTCGGAACCTCGGGGGCGGGGAAGACGACCATGGCGCAATTGTTGATGCGTTTCTGGGACCCGGACCAAGGCGCCGTCACCATGAACGGCGTCGATCTGCGCCGCTACGAACTGGACGATCTGCGTCGGCGTATCGCGCTGGTTGCGCAGGACACGTACCTTTTCAACGACACGCTCCGCGCCAATATCCTGATCGGCCGTCCGGATGCCGACGATGCGGCGTTGCGGGCGGCCGTCGAGCACGCGTCGCTGACCGATTTGGTAGACGCCTTGCCGGACGGTCTCGACACACAGGTCGGCGAGCGCGGCACGAGCCTTTCCGGCGGGCAGCGGCAGCGGGTCGCGATCGCGCGGGCTTTTCTGAAGGATGCGCCGGTGCTGATTCTCGACGAAGCGACGTCGCACCTGGACGCCGTCAACGAACAGGCGCTGCGCAAGACGCTCGACCGGTTGCAGGAGAACCGGACCACCGTCGTCATCGCGCACCGGCTGTCGACGATCCGCGATGCGGACCTGATCGTGGTGCTGGAGCAGGGCATGGTGCGCGAGACCGGCACGCACGAGGCACTCCTGGCAGCCGGCGGCGCTTACGCGCAGTTGATATCGCGTCAAATGGCGTCCGTCGCGGCGGCGGATTGAGCCATTTATGCAGGTTCTTGTAGGAGTTCACTGATGCAGGTCGCGCTCGATGAAGCAGACGTTGTGCCGCCGCGCTTCGGCAAGAGCCGGGGAAACCTGAGAAAAGACGCTGCAGACTAGTCCTATATACCCTTGAACGCGGGGGCGCGTTTTTCAACAAAGGCGGACTGTCCTTCGAGCCGGTCCTCGCTGGCATCGCAGGCCGCAACGAGCTCGGCGCACAACTGCCGGTCCGGTTCGGTTTTTGCGGCTTCCGCCAGACATACCTTGATCGCGTTGACCGTCATGGGGGCGTTGGCGGCGATCTGAGCGGCCAACTCGTTGACGTGCGATTCCAGTTCAGGCGCGTCGACCGCGCGGTTGATCAGGCCCCAGCCGACTGCGGTGTGCGCGCTGAAACGGGCGGCGGTAAACAGAAGCTCCTTCGCATGTTTTGGCGAAACGTGTGCGAGCAGGAGTTCGATGTCCTCCAGCTTATAGCCGATCCCGAGCTTGGCCGGGGTGACGCCGAAGGTTGCATCTTCGGACGCGACCTGAAGATCGCAAAGCAAGGCCAGTTCGAGGCCGCCGCCCACGCAAAATCCGCGAATGCAGGCAATCGTCGGCCGCGGAAATTCTCGCAGCAAGGTATACGCTTTCGTCGTTACGCCGTCATAGGCTTCGCGCTGTTCAGGGGTCGCGCGGATGGTGGCGTATTCCTTGATGTCGTTGCCCGCACAGAAACTGCGATCACCCGCACCGGCGACAATCAATACCCGAACATCCGGCTGTGCCGATAGGGTTTCGAGCGACCCCGCAAGTTGGCGCCACATGCCGAGCGTCATCGCGTTTCGTTTTTCGGCACGATTTATCAGGATGCGCGCCACCCCGTGTTCCACGGTGGTGACGATCAGATCCGTTTCTTTTTTCATACTTGCTTACCTCGGCTTGCACGTTGTTTATAATCGACTGAATTCATCGTCCACGAAATCGCGTCGCATTGCCAAGCGATGGCAGAAGATGCGTTTTTCTCGCTTTTCGACGTATTGCAGCACTCTTGTATTTATGTATACACTTAATTCAGGGAGATTGAATAAGCTTGCAAAACGTACATGAAGGTTCGGTGGACGATCTACTGGTTCTTGCCTTTCAAGGGCATGGCCTTAGCTTGGCGGACGCCGCTTTCAGGCAGTTATTTCAGATCATTGTAAACGCACCGCCGAACGCGGACTTTCCGTTGAAGGAACTCGAACTTTCGGAAAAGCTGAGCGTAAGCAGAACGCCCCTACGAGAGGCGCTGCACCGGCTTGAGCTGTTTGGGCTCGTCCAGCGGGGCCAGGGGCGCGGCGTCATCGTGCCGGCGATGTCGGTGCAGGAGATGGAGAATATTTCCCGGACGCGCGAACGTCTTGAAGGACTGATCGTCTATACCGTGGGGCAACGGTACGCGGCGGGTGAAGTTTCCCTGGAAGGTCTCGAACGTATCAATCGGCGCGTGCAGGCCTTTCGCGATATCGAGGATATCGAGGGACTGTTGGATGCCGGATTGGCGTTTCACGTCGAATTGCGCAGGCTTGCGAACAACTCGTTTGCCTCGCAGTTGCTGGCGCAGACACTTTTGCGGCTGGAAAGATACCGTCACCTGGTTATCGGTATCGAAGAACGCGGCAGTGACATCCACGCGGAACACGAAACGATCCTCGCTTGTTTGCGGGCAAAAGATTCGGAGGGCGCCGAGCGCGAAATGCGGCGGCACCTTTCAAATGCGCGCATAATTTACCGGCATGAGCTTTTGGCCATGTTAGAGAACACACCCCGTTCAGCTAACGGACGTCGGCGTGCAGAAGAGGCCGCCAAGTAGGCCGAAAAATCAACTTAGTACCGTCAAAAACCATGGGAGCAAAAGTACTATGAGCTTTAAATTATCTAAAACCATCTTTGGCGCGGCGGCAGTACTCGCCGTGTCGGCGGCCGCGGCCTTTACGCCCGCGACGGCCCATGCAGAGGACATGAAATTCTTCCGGATTGCATCCGGGTCGGCAGGCGGGACGTATTATCCCATGTCCGGCCTTCTGGCGCAGGTCATCGGGAATCCTCCGGGCGCGCGTCCGTGCGACAAAGGCGGTAACTGCGGCATGGAAGGCCTTGTTGCCGTGGCCCAGTCGGCACACGGTTCCGTCGCGAACGTGAACTCCATCAAGTCGGGGCAGGTTGAAAGCGGCTTTGCACAGTCCGACGTGACCTATTGGGCCTACACCGGCACCGGCCCGTTCGAGGGCAAAGAGCCGATGAAGAACCTTTGCGTTCTGGCTTCGCTGTTCCAGGAGCACGTGCACGTCGTTGCCGGCACCAAGTCGGGCATCAAGAAAGTGCCGGACTTCAAAGGCAAGACCATCGGCATGGGTCTGCCCGCATCCGGCGCGCTGGTTGGCGCACGCCTGGTCGTGGAAGCATATGGCCTCGACGAGAAGAAGGACTTCAAGCCCGAGTACGTGAAATCCAAAACCGCCGCGGACATGATTCGTGACGGTCACGCCGATGCGTGGATCACGGTCACCGGTTATCCGAACTCTTCGGTTGTCGAAATGGCGTCGATGCAGGGCGCCGTGATGGTGCCGGTCGACGGCGAAGCCCGCCAGCGTCTGCTCGACAAGGTCAAATTCTACTCCGCCGCCAAGATTCCGGGTGGCACCTACAAGGGTAATGACCAAGACACCGAAACGGTGGCGGTCAGCGCGCTTTGGGTTTCCAACAGTGACATCGACGCCAATACCCACTACGGCGTCGTCAAAGGCCTGTTCGACAATCCGCGCGCCAAGAAGCTGCTCGCCAATGGTCATGCAAAAGGGAAATCCCTGACGCTGGAAACGGCGTTTGACGGTGTGCCGATCCCGATGTGCCCGGGTGCGGACAAGTTCTACAAGGAAGTCGGCGCCAAGTAAGCCAATTTCCGACCAACGCTTGGCCGGGGGGCGTGAGAGCGCCCCCCGGTTGACGTTATGCATCCGCACATCCTGTGCGGGTTCATCGTTTTCCGAAATTCAAACTTAGAGTGTGAGCAACATGGCCGAGATTGATTTTGATAAAGCCCGGGAACTGGAAGAACAGTACGATCCGGAAATTCAGTTCCGCGATACCTGGGGGCCGGTCCGTTGGCTGGTGATCGGCCTGCTGTTCACCCTTTCGGTTTTCCACTATTACACGTCCGGTTTCGGCGTCCTGGAAGCCCACCTGCACACGGGTGTCCATCTGGCGTACGTTTTGGGCCTTATCTTCATCGTGTTCCCGCTTCACGCCGGCAAGCCGATCAGCCCGGATACCGAAGCCTGGTGGTGCAAGGGCGGCGTGCCGCTATACGACTGGCTGTTCTTCATTCTGACGATCATCGCGTCGCTATGGGTCGCCGTATCCTACAGCGGGATCGAAGGCATCGTCGGGTCGATCAATTTCCGAATCGGTGATCCGGCGCCTATCGATGTCGTTATCGGCACGATCATGATCGCTGCGGTTATCGAGACGACGCGCCGCTCCATGGGCATCGCACTGCCGATCATCTGTCTGATCTTCATTGCCTACGGTCTTTGGGGCAATTACGCGCCGGGCCCGCTGGTTCATCCGGGCAGCACCTGGCACGGCCTGATCGACCATCTGTACCTGACCGGCGAAGGTGTATTCGGTTTGCCGGTTCACGTTGTCGCGACATATGTTTTCCACTTCGTGCTGTTCGGTGTTGTCGCGACGCGGATCGGCCTCGGGCAACTGTTCATCGATCTCGCATATTGCGCCGCCGGCCGTTATTCCGGCGGTCCCGCCAAGGTCAGCGTGCTGTCCTCGGCCATGTTCGGCATGCTCTCCGGGTCGTCGATCGCGAATACGGTGACGACCGGTTCGCTGACGATCCCGGCGATGAAAAAGATCGGCTACAAGCCGCACTTCGCGGCAGCTGTCGAAGCCGCAGCGTCGACCGGCGGTCAGATCACCCCGCCGATCATGGGCGCAGCCGCGTTCTTGATGATCGAATTTCTGGAAGTGCCGCTACGTACGATTTTGATTGCCGCCCTGGTCCCGGCATTCCTGCACTTCTTTGCCGTCATGGTCATGGTGCACCTCGAAGCCAAGCGTCTGGGCCTTCGCGGTCTCTCGAAAGAGGAACTGCCGGTGTTCGTCAACCTGATCAAGGAGAACTGGTTGATCCTGATTCCGCTGGTCCTTCTGATCGTGATGATCGTCAAGGGGTTTACGCCCTATTGGGCGGCGTTCTGGGGAATCACGTCGTGCATCGTCGTCGGGTTCATTAACCCGAAAAACCGACTGACGGTGCGTGATTTGATCGATGCTTTCCAGCTTGGCGCCAAGTATGCCCTTGCGGTTGGCGCGGCGGCAGCGTCCGTCGGCATCATCGTCGGTATTATCACTATTTCCGGGATGGGCTTCAAAGTCTCGTTCGTTGTGACAGACTTCGCGGGAACGCTCGCCGGCAATATTCACGGCTTGCTGCCGTACTTCCCGTTCACGGTTGAGGCGCTGACGCTTTTCATCACGCTGATCTTCGTTGCAGTTGCCTGTATCCTGATGGGTGCGGGTTTGCCGACGACGGCGACCTATATCGTCTTGGTGACGATGGTGGCGCCGGTGCTGGCAATCCTGGGCATCCCGCAGTTGGTCTCGCACTTCTATGTGTTCTTCTATGGCGTGCTGGCGGATATCACCCCGCCGGTCGCGGTGGCGGCATATGCTGCTGCCGGGATTGCCGGCGCCAACCCGTTCCAGGCGGGGAATACCGCGTTCAAGCTCGGCAATGCGAAAGCGCTGGTGCCGCTGGTGTTCGTGTACGCGCCGTCGCTGCTGATCGTGGTCGAAGGGTTCTCGTTGCAGGAATTCATCGTTGCGTTCAGTGGCTGCATCATCGGTGTGTTCCTGATCGGGTCAGCGTTCACGGGATATCTTGTGGCGCCGATGCCGGGCTGGCAGCGTTGGTTGCTCGGCTTTGCTTCGTTGTTCTTCTTTGCGCCAGGCATTCCGTCGGGTGGGATCGGGCTTGCTCTCGCGGTGCCCATTTTGATCTCGCAGTGGGTAAGGTGGCGCGATCGTCCGGCCGTTGCATGACCTGAACAATAAACAGAATAAACTAAGGAATGAACGATATGCCTAAGTCCGCATACAGGCTTCGCTTGCCGGGGCCGACGGAGGTGCCGGCACGGGTATTGCTGGCAACGGCCAGGCCGGTCCTGAACCATCGCGGCCCGGAGTTCGCCGAAATGCTGGGCGAAACAGCCGACATGCTGCGTCCGGTGATGGGCACCCGAAACGAGATCATGGTCTTTGCCAGTTCCGGCACCGGGGTGATGGAGGCGGCGGTCGCCAATACCATTGCACCCGGCGAGAAGGTACTGATCCTGACCAACGGGCAATGGGGTGGGCGGTTCAAGTCCATCGCGACGGCGCTTGGCCTCGGTAACGATGTCGAAGAGATCGAGGTCGCGTGGGGTGATGCGGTATCCGGCGAGGCGCTTAGGGAGCGTCTGGCCGGTGGCGGCTACGCGGCGGTGATCGCGATCCATAATGAAAGCTCGACCGGAGCGGTCAGTGACCTTGAAGCGATCGGCGCTGCCGTCGCGGAAACGGACGCGATCCTCATCGTGGATTCGGTGAGTGGTCTCGGCGGGATCGAGATGCGTCAGGATGACTGGGGTGTCGATGTGCTGGTTTCGGCCTCGCAGAAAGCGCTTATGTGCCCGCCCGGTTTGGGGTTGGCCAGCGTCAGCGACAAGGCGTGGAAGCGTATCGACGCGGAAAGGGGCCAGGCCCGGTTCTACTGGGATTTCCGCAAGGCGCTTGATTGGGCGAAAAAGGGCCAGACGGCCTTTACGCCGCCGGTGACGCTGGTTGCCGGTCTGCACGAAGCGCTGACCGCGATGCATGAAGAAGGAATGGCGAACGTTCTCAGCCGCCACGCGCGACTGTCGGCGGCGTTGCGGGCAGGGGCGGAAGCGCTCGGCCTTGCGCTTTTCCCGTCATCGCCGATTACCTCGAACACGGTGGGTGTGTTCCACGTCCCTGAAGGGATCGACGGCACCGCCATTGTGCGGGCGATGTACGAAGACCACGGCAGCGTCATTGCCGGTGCGCGCAACGCCTTTCGCGGCAAGATGATTCGGATCGGCACCATGGGGTCGATTTCGGTGGAAGACATTCTGATGGACCTGGACCATCTCGGTCAGGTTCTCGTAAAGCTTGGTGCCGATTGCGATGCAGAGGCTGGTGTCGACGCGGCGAGCACCTTTTTGGGCCGGAACGGGTAACGGGCGGCGGGCGTGAACATGAATCGCTCATACCCCGCGACGATCAGCGAAAAGATCATGTCCCGCCACTGCGGGCGTGAATGTCGCGCCGGGGAGACTGTCGTCTGCGGTGTCGACGCAGCGATGGCGACCGACGGTTCGGCGCCGATGGCCATCGACTACTTCCACGCCATGGGCGGGAAAGAAGTGGCGAACCCGCAAAACCTCGTTTTTGCGCTGGACCACTACGCGCCACCGGACAACCCGGCGACCGTCGCGCTGCAAGACAGGATCCGTGATTTCACCAAGCGCAACGGCAATGTGATCTATGAGATCGGCGCCGGTATCGGTCACCAGTTGATGATCGAACGCGGCCATGTCAGGCCGGGTATGCTGGTGGTGGGGGCTGACAGCCATTCGGTGGAATACGGCGCCGTGAACGCGTTCGGTGCGGGGATCGGTTCGTCCGATCTGGCCGCGGTCATGCTGACCGGCAAGCTCTGGTTTCGGGTGCCCGAGAGCATCCGCGTTAACTTGACCGGCAAATTGCGTGACGGGTTGGATTCCAAGGATATCGCACTCGAGATCAATCGCGTGCTTGATCCCAAGGATGCGAGTTACCGGACGTTGGAGTTCACCGGCGAAGGTGCGCGATCCTTGACGTTCGAAGAGCGTATGATCCTCTCGAACATGTCCACCGACGCGGGCGCCAAGGCGGGCATCTTCGAAGCCGACGAAAAGACCGCGGCGTACCTGGGTATGTCCGTGGACGAGATGGAGACGGTTTCCGCGGATGCGAACGCCGTCTATGCGAAGACCCTGGAGATCGATCTCGACACGCTGACGCCGAAACTGGCGCGGCCGCCCGTCGGCGGTGCGGCGGCCGAGATCGTCGATCTTGGCGACGACGAGGGAACGGCGGTCGACATGGTCTATCTGGGAACGTGTACCGGGGGCCGTAAATCGGACCTCGAAAATGCACTGCGTATCCTACAGGCCGGTGGCGGGAAGGCGCCGGGTGTTCAGCTGCTGGTCACGCCCGCATCCGACCGGGTTTACGGCGACATGGCGTCGAACGGCTTGCTTGCCGAATTCCTTAAGTTCGGTGCGCTGATGATGACGCCGGGATGCGGATCGTGCTGTGGCACCTGCGGCGCCATTCCGGGCGACGGCAAGGTCGTCCTTTCGGCGGCGAACCGCAATTTCACGGGGCGCATGGGCAATCCGAAAGCGCGGGTTTATCTGGCCTCGCCGGAAGCCTGCGCCGCCGCCGCGGTGGCAGGCCGGATCACCGATCCCAGGAAGTTCCTGTCATGAGCGATAGTGCTGGCACCAGCCTAGACAAAGACTGCGCCGTATCCGGTCGGGCACGCCTGCTCGGTGACGACGTGAATACGGATTACATCATTTCGTCGCGGCGCAAACGCGTCACCATCGACGCCGATGAACTGCGCGCGTACCTGCTTGAAGATTACGACAAAGCATTGGGCGAAAGCGTGGTCGCGGGTGACGTCTTCGTGGCGGGCACTAATTTCGGCTGCGGCTCGGCGATGGAAGTGGCGGTGACCGTCGTCCGCGCTGCGGGGGTGTCGTGTGTGCTCGCGAAAAGCTTCGCCCGTGCCTATTACCGCAACGCCATCAACAATGGCCTGATGCCGGTGATCTGCGATACCGCTGGGATCGACGAAGGTGACGAGGTGCGCGTCTTTGTCGATCAGGGTAGGCTGACGGTTCGTAACGTTTCGAAAAACACCGAAATCGACGGCGGTTCGCTGTCGCCGATCATGCTCGATATTCTGCAGGCCGGCGGCCTGACGCCTTACCTGCGCGAACACGGCGATTTCGTCGGTATCACGTAATTCACAAGCAACATAGAAGGGAACACGCGAAATGGCCGTTCAAAAGCACAAGACCTCATTCGAAAAACTGTCCGCCGACGTGCTGGATCAGTGGCGCAAGATTCCGACGGCGATTGCGGGCGACGTCATGAACCGGACAAACGTCATGTGCGGTGACATGAAACCCATTGGCGCGGGGATGACGCTTTGCGGCCAGGCGCGCACCGTCACCACGATGGTCGGCGATAACGGTGCAAGCCATGCCGCCATCGGTATGCTTGAGCCGGGCGAAATCCTGGTAATCGACGCCCGCGCGCACAAGGACACCGCCGTCTGGGGCGGGATCATGACCCGCGCCGCCATGCAACAGAACATCGCCGGTCTGGTCGTCGACGGTGCGGTCCGCGATGTCGACGAAATCCGCGAGCTTGGCTTCCCGACCTTTGCCATCGCGGCGTCCCCGGCCGGCCCCAGCAAGGGCTTCGGTGGCGTCATCGACGGAATCATCGCCTGTGCCATGTGCCCGGTGAAACCGGGCGATATCGTGCTCGGCGATGCCGACGGCGTGACCGTGGTGCCGCTGGAAAGGCAGGCCGATATCCTCAAGGCATCGCTGGAAAAGATTGCCCAGGAGGAAGCGACCAATAACGATACGTCAAAGGGGACGCTCCCGGGGTCACGCTTCGGACTGACCATCGAGGAAATTTAGTTCGCGCGCGATCTGCCAAAAGCAGACATAAATGTGCCAAAACGGCAACGAAATCGACAATGAGGGTTGTCTCCTTTGAGACGTGACGCTGCTGAGCGCGCGCGCGTATCGGCGGCGTCGCGACGATTTGCCCGACGCCCGGTGTTGGGAAAGCCGACGGTGAATGTCGGAAACATAAGTGGCGGGATCAACATTAACTCGGTGCCGGATCGCGCCGAATTCGGTATCGATCTCCGTATATTACCGGGGCAGGATCACTCAAAACATGTGCGGCATTGAAGTGTCACGCGGTTGGCATTGCGCCGGCATCTCGTGGTACAAACATATGACAAAACGCGACGAACTTGCCAGGCGCTGACCTGAAACCTATAAAACGAGACATGCGCTCGGTGCGAGCGCAGCGTCGGCAAGGCTGTAGGACAAAGAAATCATGGCGAAGCAGCGGACCGGCTTAGACGACTCTTTGAGTGCGGATCATTCGATAAAAGGCCGCACCGCCAACCAGATTTCCGAAAGTATTAAGGTTGCGATCAACCGCGGTGCGTTCCGAAGCGGCGACGCATTGCCGGCGATCCGGGCGCTTGCCGAGCGCCTGGGCGTCAACCGCAACACGGTCGCTTCCGCTTATCGTCATTTGTCGGACGCCGGGATCATCGAGGGACGAGGGCGTCAGGGCAGCCGTGTCGCGACGCAGGCCGGGAGTGCGTCACGCCGGCCGACGATGCTTCACGATATCGGCGGCGGCAATCCGGACAGCAGGCTGCTTCCTGACGTGAAGACCGTGCTCAGTCAGTCCGTCTGGCTGCCGCGCGGATACGAGGACCCGCCGGATAACCCCGCCCTGATCGATTTTGCCCGGCAACAATTGGCGGATGACGGCATGCCGTTGGGCGATGTCTGGATCTCGAACGGAACGTTCGACGCGGTCGATATGATCTTGCGCGCATATCTGCAGCCGGGCGACGCGATTGCCGTCGAGGACCCGTGTTTCATGACGACGCTGGGCCTTGTCAAAGAGCTCGGTCTCCTGCCCGTGCCGATGGCGGTTGACGATCAAGGGGTGTTGCCGGAAGCGATGGACAAGGCCCTCAAGAAGGGCGTGAAGGCGGTCATTCTGACGCCCCGGGCGCACAACCCGTTTGGGGGGTCGTGGACGGCCAAACGCCGCGACGATCTGGCGCGTGTTATCGGCCGGCATAAAGACCTGCTCTTGATCGAAGACGACCACTTCGCGCCTCTTTCCCCGTTCAAGCCGGTCACGCTGGTCTCCGCCGATCGGCCAAACTGGGCAATCATCCGGTCGGTTTCCAAATACGTCGGACCGGACCTGCGCCTCGCGTTCGTCAACTCCAGTGACGGGCTTGCCAAGAAAGTCAGCGGGCTCGCGGCATTCTCACACCGCTGGGTGAGCGGCGTGCTGCAGGCGGCCGTTCTGTCGACGGTCACATCCAAGGACTACGCCCGGATTATCCGCGATGCATCTCAAGCGTATACGGCGCGCCGGAAATATCTTTTGGACGCCCTCAGGGACGCCGGAATCGAGGCGCACGGTGAGGACGGGATCAATGTCTGGATTCCGGTAAGCGATGAGCAAGCGATCACGAGGCGGCTGATGGAATCCGGCTGGATCGTCCGTCCCGGGGATATCTTCCGGCTGGAGAGCGGTCAGGCCATTCGCGTTACGGTGAGTACGCTGACCGATCGCGAAGCGCATGAGCTGGCCGTGCTTCTCGCCGGTCTGCAACGCCAGGGCGCGGTCCAGCGCGGCGCATAATCTCTCCGCCAAGAACCGTTGTGGTCTTCGATGGTCATCACGTCCGCCCCTGAGCGGGCGGCGGGCGCGTGTCCGCATCGGCAGAGGCTTTCAAGTTATGTCATAGGTAGATTTATATGACCTATGTCAAAGTAAGAAATGTCATATTTATTGTTGACCGATTATTGATTTGTCTGTCTAGTGTTGGTGATTGGCATCCAGGCAGAAAGGAAAGCACATGATCCCGTCAGACCAGCATTTGAATATCGGCTCTATTCTGTTTCCGGGGCTCGACCAGATCGATTTGACCGGCCCGCTCGAAGTGCTCTCCGTCATCCCCAATTCAACGTATCAGGTGATCGCCGCCACAAAGGATCCGATCAAGGACCTGCATGGTTTGAGTATCAACGCCGACAAAACCTTCGACGAAGTCGGGCAACTCGACGTTCTGCATGTGCCGGGCGGCCCGGGCCAGCAGGCATTTATGGAGGATGAGGTCTTTCTGTCGTTCATTCGGAACCAGGCGGAAGGGGCTCAGTTTGTCTTTTCGGTCTGCACCGGGGCGTTGTTATGCGGTGCCGCCGGTTTGCTGAAAGGGCGGAAGGCAACAACCCACTGGTCGGCTTTTCATCTTCTGCCGTACTTCGGCGCGATCCCCGTGAATGAACGTGTCGTTATCGATGGGAACTGGGTGTTCGCCGCGGGCGTGACGTCGGGTATCGACGGTGCTTTGCATTTGGCGGCCATGCTCCGTGGGCAGCGGGTTGCCGAGCAAATTCAGCTCTATATGCAGTACCACCCGGAGCCGCCCTTCGACAGCGGCACGCCGGAACGGGCCCCGGCCGAGGTGTTGGAGGCGGCGCGAAATTCAGCCGGCGAATTGACCGCGCGTCGTCTTGAAACCGCAAAGGCGATTAGCGCCAAGCTCGGCATCGAATCGGCGGGGTAGATACTTGGATGTGCAAAAATGCACAATCACGTGCGAATTTCTTGAATTGCCGAGAGTTTTAAACAAGCTCACAATTAGGCGAATATAAAACAGCCGCACCAAAAAGCGGCAGAAATACAGGGTCTAAAGGGGCACACACGGTGGAACTCACCATCGCGCTGGCATTGAACGGAATCGTTTGGGGGCTGATTATCGCGCTAATTGCGCTTGGGCTTTCGATCATCTTCGGTCTGCTGGATATCATTAATATTGCGCACGGCGACTTTTTCATGGTCGGGACAGTGCTGGCTTGGTTCGTCGCGGAAACGACCGGTAATTATTGGCTCGCCTTTCTGATCGTACCGATCATCGGCTTCGCATTGGGCGCGCTGATCGAATACACGGTCATTCAACCGATCAAGAACGCGGCGGCGTTGTCCATCGTTGCCACGTTCGGGTTGGCCATCATCCTGCAGGAAAGCGTGCGTGCCACCTTTGGCGCGACGCCGGAACGCATGCTGCCGCCGATCCACGACACGATCCCGATGTTCGGTATCGAATACGAGGTGTACCGGCTTTTCGCCGCAGCCGCCTCCATCGCGGCGATCGGGGCATTCTTTCTGTTTCTGCACCGTTCCAAGCTTGGGACCTGGATGCGTGCGGTCAGGTTCGATCCGGAAACAGCGACCGCCATGGGCATCCCGGCGCGCCGTATCTATATGATTACCTTCGCGCTTGGCTTTTCCATGGCGTCCTTGGGTGGTGTGGTCGCAGCGCCGATTACGACAGTTTACTTCGAAGCCGGTGTCGACATCCTTCCGTTCTGCTTCATGGCGGTCATCATCGGCGGCCTTGGCAATTTGGGCGGCACCGTCGCCGCCGCCGTCTTGCTGGCCTTCTTTGAGGGGATCATCACCAGTTTCACCGATCCGACGTTTGCCCGCATCGGCTCGCTCTGTCTGATGAGCCTGGTGTTGATGATCCGTCCGCACGGAATCTTTGCCGGAGCGACACGATGACGGTACGCACGATCAACAGGTTCGGCACGTTGGTGTTGGTGGTGTTCACGCTGACGGCACCGTGGGTTTTGCCGGTGTTCGTCGATGCGTTCTGGGTCGATATCTATTCCGAGATATTGATCTGGTCGTTGCTGGCGGCGAGCGTCAATCTGTTATTCGGCTACGTCGGTCTGTTGTCTTTCGGCCAGGCTCTCTATTTCGGCATGGGGATGTACGGCGTCGCCATCGGAATTGCCAAGCTCGGCTTCGGCTTCTGGGGCGGGTTCGGATTCGGGGTGGTGCTGGCGACCGCCATGGCCGCCGTTGCCGGCGTCTTGGCCGTGCGCCTGACGTGGCACTATTTCGCGATCATCACCGTGGTGTTCTCGCTGATCTTCTATTTCCTGGCGCTGTCGTGGAAACCGCTGACAGGCGGGGACGACGGTTTGCCGTTCAGCATGCCGCCGTTGATCAGTGTCGGCGACTTTGAGCTGACGCTGACCGATCCGGACGTGCAGTACTTCTTTATCGTGCTGATGGTGGGCGCTTGCTATGCGATCATGGGGCGGATCATTTCTAGCCCGCTCGGGCGCGCCTTCGTCACGGTGCGCGAGAACGATCTGCGCGCGTCGCTGATCGGCCTGAACGTCTACATGATCAGATTGAGCGCCTTCATCGTTTCCGGCTTCATCGCGGGGGTCGCGGGGGCGCTGTTTGCGCTGTTCGGAAGGTACGCGTCCGCCAACTTCATGTTCTATCACGTCTCGGGCGAGGCGGTCGTGTGGGCGATCATCGGCGGTGTCGGCACGTTGTTCGGACCGATCGTCGGCACCAGCCTGCTGATCGTGCTGCGTGAAGAGTTGTCCCATGTATGGGCGCATTACCCGATTTTGGTCGGTATCGTCGTGATCCTGACCGTCATCTTCGCCCCGAAAGGCATTGGCGGGATATGGGCGGCGCTGGTTCATCGCTTCGCCGGCGCGAATACGGGTAAGGGAGGCGACGCATGACAGTGCCGCTTCTTGAAATCGACGACGTCACCAAGCAGTTCGGCGGGCTGCGCGCCGTATCCAATGCCAACTTCACCCTGGAAACGGGGAAGCTGCATGCCATCATCGGGCCCAACGGCGCCGGTAAGACGACGCTGTTCAATCTGATCACGGGAACCCTGCCGACGACCAGCGGGCACATCCGTTTCCTGGGTGACGACATTACCGACGAGCCGGTGCACAAGATCAGCCAGCGCGGTCTCGCCCGGACATTGCAGATCAAGAGCGTGTTCGGCGGTCTGACGGTGCGTGAAAACCTGTGGATCGCGGCTCGCTCGCGGTTCGGCGTGTTCGCCCCCTTCATGAGTTGGCGCAGCTGCCAAAAATCGAACGAGCGGGCGGACGCGGTCTGCGAGGAACTGGGCCTGATGGCGCATGCCGATCAGCTGGCGGCGAACCTGTCTTATGGGGATGTGGCGTTGCTGGAAATCGGGCTGGCTTTGGCCACGCAGCCGAAGTTGCTTTTGCTGGACGAGCCGATCTGCGGGATGGGGCCGGCGGAAACCGAAAAGACCGTTGCCAAGATTCAGGACCTCGCCAAGCGGATCGACATCATCATCATCGAGCACGACATCGAGGTCGTCTTCAACATCGCCGACGAGATCACCGTCATGGCGAACGGTGGCGTGCTGGCCAAGGGAACGCCGGACGAGATCGCCAAGGATCCCGATGTGCGAACAGCTTACCTGGGGGATGACGACGACGATGCTTGAACTCCGGGATTTGAATGCGCACTACGGAAAAGTGCATGTGCTCCGAGGCGTGACGATGCATGTCGAAGCTGGCGAGTCGGTCGCTTTGCTCGGGCGCAATGGCGTCGGCAAGACGACCACGCTGAAGACCCTGATGGGTCTGGTGCCCTCTACCGGCGGCTCCGTCAATTTCGCGGGCTCGGACATTACCAAGTTGGCGCCGCATCGCATCCCCGGCGCGGGTCTCGGGTACGTGCCGCAGGGACGCGGTATTTTCCCCGGTTTGTCAGTCGAGGAAAATCTTCTGATTGGCCTGACCAAGACCCCGCCATCGCATATCACGGATTATGTTTTCGACCGCTTTCCGCGCCTCAAGGAGCGGCTCAAGCAACACGCAAACACGCTGTCCGGCGGTGAACAGCAACAGCTCGCCATTGCCCGCTGTCTGGTGATGCAGCCCAAGATGATCATTCTCGACGAGCCGACCGAGGGGATCATGCCCATCTTGGTCAAGGAAATCCGCCGCGAGATCGCCGCCGTTCGCGAAACCGGCGTTTCGATCCTGCTTGTCGAACAGAACATCAAGACGGCGCTGCGGCTGTGCACACGCGTCTATCTCATGGAGAAGGGCGTCATCGTGCACGAGGCCACCGCCAGTGAACTCGAGAACGACAAGGAGACCCTGCACCGATACCTCGGGGTCACCGTTTAACAAGAGCAAGTAAGCGTATCGGGCTGAGAAACATCGTTGGAATTTACAGAAGGAGAAGTGAGATGAAGAAGGACAAGGCGTCAAAGAAGACTTTGCAGACAGCCGGACGCACTCGCCGGTCGTTTCTGCAGACGGCCCTCGCCGGTGGTGCGGTTGCCTCGACGGCCTATCTCGGCCTGACCCGCGATTTGTTTGCCAAGGAAAGCGGGCCGATCGTGATCGGTCACCACTGTGAACTCACCGGCGGCTTTTCGTCGTGGGGATACTGGCACGATAAGTGCGCGAAGAAAGCGGTCGAACTGATCAACGAAGGCGGCGGCATAGCGGGCCGCAAGCTTGAGCTTGCGACCGAAGACACGGAATCCAACCCCGCCACCGGCGCGCGCAAACTGCGTGCATTGATCCAGCGGCGCAAGGCGTCCTTCGTTGTCGGTTCTGTCCACTCGGGCATCATGCTGGCGTCGATCCCGGTCGCGACGGAGCTGAAAACGCCGTATTTCTCGGCGGGCGAGGCCACCGAAGCCACCGGTTCCAAGGGCTCGCGCTACAGCTTCCGCACCGGCACCGACACTTACGCACTGGCTGCCGCCGGCGCGCCCTGGGCGTACGAAAACCTCGGTAAGAACTGGACGATGATCTTCCCCGATTATGCGTGGGGTCACAGCCATCACCAGGAACACCGCAAGATCATCGAGCAAATGGGTGGCAAGGTGAACGATCCGATCGCCGTGCCGCTCGGCACCAAAGATCTGGTCCCGTATCTGGCGAAGATTCCGGAAGAGACGGAAGTTCTGTTCTCGGTCTTCTTCGGCGCGCTGTCGGTTGCATTCTATACGCAGTCGAAATCTATGAAGCTCGACGAGAAGATGAAAATGTACTCCGTCTCGGGGACCATCGAGGCCATTGATCCGCGGGCCATCGACGGCGCCGCAGAGGGTGTGTACTTCCTCGAGAACTTCCCGCGTCCGTTGGAGTACAAGGACGACGAATACCATCGCAAGTTCATCGAGATGATGGAGATCGATCCGGTTAACGCCCAGGAAAAGGGTTCGAGCAAAGTGATGGCCAAGAGCCACGCCTGGCAGAGCTGGGAGAACTTCTTCGCGCTGAAAGAAGCCATCGAAAAGAGCGGCTGGAACACCGACAAGGATACGCCGATGGTGATCGAGGCGCTCGAAGGTCTCGAGATGGAAAACTCGGTGGCGCATCCGCAAGGTTCGAAACTGCTTCGGGCCGAGGATCACAGCGGCATGATCGACTGCTACATCAGCCAGGTGGTCGATTCCAAGTTCGAGATGAAAAAGCACATCCCGCGCGCGGACATGATGGCGATGTTGCCGCCGCGTTACGACTTCACCAAGCAACCGCTCTAAGAGAAGGTGTTCCGGTTCCGGTCGGCCCTGCGGCCGGGACCGGACCCTCTCGGAGGACACAATGAAACAGAAAGTCAAAGTGGCGGCGGCGCACGTCGCGCCGGTCTACATGGACGCCCGTGCGACGGCGGAAAAAGCCAGCCGCATCATCCGCGAGGCAGGGGCAGACGGCATCGAATTGCTGGTCTTCCCGGAATCCTTCATCCCCGGATTCCCGTTATGGCCGGCGATATCCGCCCCGATCTACAATCACGATCTATTCACCCGCTTTGTGGCCCAATCGATAAGCGTGCCGGGCCCGGAGGTGATGAGTATCTGTGCCGCAGCACGCGATGCAGGCGTCGTGGTTTCCATCGGTATCAGCGAAAAGGCCGAAAACAGTGTCGGCTGCATCTGGAACACCAATCTTCTGATCGGTGGCGACGGCGCTATCATAAACCACCACAGGAAGCTGGTACCGACGTTCTTCGAAAAACTGATCTGGGCGAGCGGTGACGGCAATGGACTTCGTGTTGTGGACACGCCGATCGGCAAGATCGGCGCGCTGATTTGCGGCGAGAACACCAATCCCTTGGCGCGGTTTTCGCTGATTGCGCAGGGCGAACAAATTCATGCGTCCAGCTATCCGCCGACGTGGCCGACACACGACCCCAAGGCAAACGACCGTTACGATCTGGCGTCGGCCATTCGTATCCGTGCCGGGGCGCACTCGTTCGAGGCCAAAGCCTTCAACGTCGTGGCATCGTCCCTGATTGATCAGCGGACCATGGACGAGCTTGCGGACCTGGGACCCGAGGCGCTTCGCGTCATATCTGAATCACCCCACGGATTGTCCGCGATCATCGGTCCCGACGGTCTCCCGATTGCCGAGACGCAGTCGGAAACGGATACCATTCTGAGCGAGACCATCGACCTGGAGGCGCTGGTCGTACCCAAGCAATTCCACGACGTTGTCGGCTATTACAATCGTTTCGACATCTTCCAGCTCGAAGTGAACCGGGAGGCGCGATCCGCGATCCGCTTCGACGACGGGGAATTGCCGCCGCGTGGCTTGGAATTCGAGGAAATGGAACGCATGATGGGGGCCGAGGCAAAAACCAACTGAGGCGCCTACATGAGGTTCCATGCCGTCCGATAATCCCGGCGCGCCCGAAAGGCGGCGCCCCGATCTGTCCCGCTTCAATTGGGGGGACATTTCGATCTTTTTGGCGTTGGCCCGATACCGCTCCTTGAGCGCCGCCGCGCGGGCGCTGAATGTCAACCATGCGACCGTCGGACGCCGGGTGCGCGCGCTCGAAATGGCGCTTGAGACCAAATTATTCGAACGCAACCGGCACGGTTTCATGTTGACCGACGCGGGCGATATCCTGCTGCAGGAGGCGGAAGGCGCGGAAGCGCACATCAATAATATTTCGGCCCGGTTCTCTGGCGAAAAGTCGGGCGTGGCGGGCACGGTCCGGGTCGCCACGATGGAGGCGATCGGCAGCCTGTTTCTGGCGCCCAGCTTTGTGAAGTTTTATGAAGCGGCGCAAAACGTTCAGGTGGAACTCGTCACCGCATCGCACTGGATCAATCTTTCGAAACGCGAAGCCGACGTCCTGTTGAGCTTTCCGAAACCGGGTGGGTTGCGGATCGAGAGTGAGAAGATCGGCGAGTTCGCCCTCTATTTGTATGCGTCGGAAGACTACCTCGCGAGTCACGGTGTGCCGGCGACGATGGATGACCTCCGCAATCATGATTTCATCGACTATATCGACGAACTGATTGCGATTTCCGCGGTGCGGTGGCTTTCCGACGTGGTGCGCGATATCGATGCCAGATTCCGTTCAACCAGCCTCGTCGCCCAATATCATGCCGCAGCCGCCGGCCTTGGGATCGCCATGCTGCCGACCTTCGTCGCCGGTACCGATACGCGGCTCAGAAGGATCATGCCGGAGAAGATTTGCGTCATGCGCGATATCTGGCTCAGCGTCCATCACGATCTCGAGCACATTGCGCGCGTGCGTCAGGTCATGAGCTTCCTGAAAGATCTGATCCGTGACAACCGGGACTTTCTGATCGACGGGCAGCCGCAACGCTAGCGGCCCGATAGCCGGCTTCATCAACGGATAATTTGTCGACATCATTGGCGGTTTGCATTTGGATTAGGATGGAATGGGACGGGTGGAGAAAATGACGTGACGGACTACAAGACGATCCTCGGGCCGATGTTCGATCTGAGCGGAAAGACGGCGCTCGTTACCGGTGGCTACGGCGGTTTGGGTGAAGCGATTTGCTGGGGGCTGGCATCGCGCGGCGCGCGCGTGGCAATCGTCGGACGCGACCTTGAAAAGGCCGACGCGCTGGCGGCGAAACTGACCGCTGCCGGGTTCGATGCTCTTGGCCGCGCACTTGATGCAACCCGCGTCGACGACATAGCCCCCGTTGTCGATGAGCTGGCCGAAACCATGGGTGGCATCGATATTTTGGTCAACTGCGTCGGCATCAACATCGAACAGATGATCCTCGATGTCACCGAAGAGGCATTCGACAACGTTTACGCGGCCAATCTGAAGTCATCGATGTTTCTGGCGCAGGCGGTGGCGCGCCATCAGATTCCGGCCGGCCGCGGCGGCAAACATGTTCATATGCTCTCCGTCAGTTCGCATCGCGGCTTCAACGGACGCGGCTATACGGCGTATTGCGCGACCAAGGGTGCGCTGATCATGCTGGTGCGCCAGCATGCGCTGGAACTGGCGGCGCATGACATCCAGGTGAATGGCGTCGCGCCGACTTATGTTGCGACCGATATGATCCGTCACAAGCTGGAAGATCCGGTGCTGAGAGCCAAGTTGACCGGCGCGATTCCTGCCGGGCGCATCGCCGAGCCTGCCGACGTCGCCGGGCCGACGGTATTCCTTGCCAGTCCGGCGGCGGGGTTCGTCACCGGCCAGGTGGTCTATGTGGATGGTGGTGTATCGGCGAACAGGCCCGGTGACTGAGCGGAAATGGACGTGGACGCCACCCCCGTTAACGTGACAAGGCCTGGGTGATAACTCATTATGCGCGCGTAAACAGCAAATGTCTGCTCAGGGTTGCAAATGTGGTTAAAGCGCGAGGCTTCACATAATGAACGCGCCAAGTTCGCTCGACACACAATGCGTGACTATGTGGTTGTCCAGCCTGGAAACAGCCCTCGCCGCAGGTGATGACGCGGCACTGGCGGACTTGTTCCTGCCGGAATCCTATTGGCGCGATATGCTGGCCTTCACCTGGGCGATCACGCCGCATGAAGGCCAAGCCGATATCGTTGCCGGGCTGCGCCGGGCCCAACCGCGCGTCAACGCGCACAATTTCAAGGTTGCCGAGGATCGTAAGCCGCCGCGCCGCCTCAACCGTCAGGGCTGCGAGGTGATTGAGGCTATTTTCAGCTTTGAAACAGACGCCGGGCGGTGCCATGGCGTGCTGCGCCTGCCGAGTGACGACGCCGGCAAAGCCTGGGTCTTTTCCAGCTCGTTGACCGAAATCAAGGGACACGAAGAACCGATCGGCGACCGGCGGCCCACGGGGTCCGCCTATTCGCGGAATTTCGGCGGCGCCAACTGGGCCGACCTGAGGGCAAAGGAGCAGGCATTCGACGACCGGGAGCCGGTTGTCGTGATCATGGGCGGTAGTCAGTTCGGCATCACACTGGCTGCCCGGCTGAGGCTTTTGGGCGTCGATACGCTTGTCGTCGAGAGGACGCCGCGCATTGGCGACGTGTGGCGAAACCGATACCACTCATTGGCGCTGCACAACCAGGTCGACAAGAACCACTTCCCCTATATCCCTTTCCCGACCAATTGGCCGCGCTACATCTCCAAGGACATGCTGGCCAACTTCATCGAGTTCTATGCGACGGCGATGGAGTGCAACGTCTGGACGGACAGCGAGCTGGTCGGCGGCGGTTTCGATGACGCAGAAGGCGTCTGGAACGTGACCGTGCGGTGCGCCGATGGAACGGAACGGGTGTTGCACCCGAAGCATCTGGTGCTGGCCAACGGCGTTTCGGGAAACAAGGTGCTGCCGAAAGTGCCCGGACTGGACGCGTTTGCAGGTGAAATACTGCACACCTCGGACTATCAATCCGGCCAGAAATTCCGCGGCAAGCGCGCGCTCGTGCTCGGCACCGGCACCAGTGGACACGATTGTGCCCAAGACCTGCACTCAAGCGGCGCCGACGTAAAGATGATCCAACGCGGATCGACGACGGTCATCGGTCTGGAGGCGGCTTCCATGGGCGATGCGCCTTACTTGAGCGGCGATCTTTCGACGGATGACGCCGACCTGCTGGCGATGGTGCCGACGTTTACGCTTTTGAAGAAAGCCTTGCAGGAAAACACCCGGCGCAGCGCCGAGCACGACAAGGCGTTGCTGGACGGCCTTGCCCGACGTGGTTTCAAGATCAACTACGGCCCTGAAGATTGCGGCCACCAGATGCAGCTCCGCGTCCGCCACGGCGGATACTATCTGAACTGCGGCTGCTCCGACCTGATCGTCGACGGGGAGATCGGTTTGCTGCACTGGGAAGACGCGGTTCGTTCCGTCTTGGCGGTTACGGCAAGCCTTTCCGCATTTGCGCTTCTCGTCAATGTTGCGGGGTTAATTCCTGCGTTGGCTTCCGCCGTCGTTTTGGCGGCGTTCGGTGATGGGGCGAACAATCTGCGCGCGATACTGCTGCTCGTTGTTTTCTGTTGTGTGATGTCCTGGCTTGTTTTTGTCGTCGGACTTGGCTCGCCTGCATCCTTGTTCGGGGAATAGCAGAGATGGAGCTTTTCACGATCGGCTTCCCGGCGGCTCTCTCACTGCACACTCTGGCCTATTGTTTTATCGGCGTGTTCCTGGGGACGCTTATCGGGGTCTTGCCCGGCATCGGCGCGTTGACAGCGATATCCCTTCTCATGCCGGTGTCGTTTTATCTCGACCCGATGACAGCGCTTGTCATGTTGGCAGGTGTTTATTACGGGGCGGAATACGGTGGTTCCACGGCATCAATATTGTTGAATTTGCCGGGTACGGCGTCGAATGCCATCACGGCACTGGACGGCTATCCAATGGCCAAGCAGGGCCGTGCCGGCATTGCCCTGTTCGTGACCACGTATGCGTCGTTCATCGGTGGCTGTCTTGGTGTGGTGCTTCTGATGCTCGTTGCACCGACAATAGCGCGGCTGGCTGTTGCCGTTGGTCCTTCCGAATACTTCGCGATCCTGTTGTTCGGCCTGATTATCGCGGCCACGATCTCGCAAGGCTCTCCCTTGAAGGGATTGGCGATGGTTGTGCTGGGGATGTTGATCGGAACGATCGGCATCGACGTCAACAGCGGCGAATATCGTTTCGCATTTGGTGTCGTCGATCTTTACGACGGTGTCAGCCTTGTCGCTTTTGCGCTCGGTACATTCGGGATCGCGGAAGTCATGCACGCAATCGCTTCTCAAAAGGACCGCGGCAAGATCGAGGACGTGACCTGGCGCTCCATGATTCCGAGTTGGAGCGAGGTCAAGAAGACTATCTGTCCAATCCTTCGCGGCACGGGCGTCGGCAGCATCGTCGGACCGTTGCCCGGAGCGGGGCCGACGATTGCCTCGGTCATGGCTTATGGTTTCGAGAAGAAGGTGTCGAAAACACCGGAGCGGTTTGGCAACGGAGCTATCGAAGGTATTTCTTCACCTGAAGCGGCGAACAATGCAGCAGTCCAGACGGCCTTCATCCCGACGTTATCGTTGGGAATTCCCGGCAGCCCGACAATGGCGATCATGCTTGGCGCGCTTATGGTGCACGGCATCGCGCCGGGACCGAAATTCATGGTCGAGAACCCGGAAATGTTCTGGGGGCTGATTGCAAGTTTCTGGATCGGCAACGTCATTCTGGTGGGGCTGAATTTTCCCATGATCGGGATTTGGGTGCGTTTGCTCCAGGTTCCATACCGGCTTCTGTATCCGGTTATATTGTCGCTCGTGTGCGCCGGCGTGTTCACGCTCGGGTTGAACGTATTTGAGGTATGGGTTGTCCTTGTTTTCGGGATATTCGGATATGTTCTGCGATTGTTGGGGTTCTGGCCGGCGCCGTTGCTGATCGGTTTTATTCTCGGCCCCCTGCTCGAAGAGAACCTGAGGCGGGCAATGTTAATCGCGGGCGGCGATATCATGGTCATGTTGCAGCGGCCGGTGACAGCGCTGATATTGGCGCTCACCGCTGTCATCCTGGTTTGGACGATCTGGCGCGCATCGACCTCTCGACGCGAAGAAGTTCTTGCGATCAACGACGAGTGAACAAGCGCCCGGCGCCGCGTCTCTCCATGGCGGGCGCATAAGAATATAGATTTAGTGCATGATTTCTGAATTTTTTAATATTTGAATGAATGTATTTAGCGGCGATGATGGGGTCACGTTGAACTTCAGTTCGAGCAGACCATGACGACACAACGCCAAGACGGCCCGCCGCCGCGCACCGAAAACCGTGAAGCGCCATCCATATTGGAGATTCTCGGCAAGGGGCTCCAGGAATCCGATCTGATTGATGCGCACTTTCGTGACGCGGAAGCCCGTCAGCGCCAGATCGAGAGTGAACCGCTGCCCGCCAATATCGTCCAGGTCCTGGATGACGCCGTGGCCGAGGTTCCTGACCAGACGGCGTGGTATTTTTTCGAGGATGGCATCGCCGAGACCTATCGGCAGATCCGCGACAACGTGAACCGGCTGGCGCACGGCCTTCATAAACTTGGCATTCGCAAAGGCACCCATGTCGCGGTGATGATCGCCGGCAATGTCCCGGCATTCCCGACAACGTGGCTGGCGCTCGGGCGTCTTGGCGCGGTGATGATCCCGGTTAACGATCGCTACTCCTCGCGTGAGTTGGACTACATCCTCAACGACGGCGATGCCGAATGGCTGGTAATCGACACGAAGCTGCTTGCGTGCCTGGAAGGCATGCAGGAGCGCCCAAGTGTTCTCAGCGATGAGCGCGTGATCACGCTCGGCGACGGGGACGGCACGAAAAATTATCACTGTCATTCGGACGTCATGGCCAGCGGCGATGGCTCTTTCGTGTGCGACGAACCGCCCGGCTGCGAAGACATCATGAACATCCAGTATACATCCGGCACCACAGGGTTCCCCAAGGGATGCCTGCTGCGCCACAGCTACTGGACCGGTACCGCGAAGGTCGCGGCACGGCGCGATGGGCTCGTTTACAAGAATATCCTCGCGTCGACGCCGTACTATTATATGGATCCGCAGTGGCTGACGCTCATGGCGTTCATCCAACGCGGCACCCTGTTCGTGGCGCGCCGTCAAAGCTCGAGCCGCTTCATGGGGTGGGTGCGCGAGTACGATATTCACTTCTGTCTCTTCAACGAGATGTTCTACCGCCATGCACCCGATCCGGAAGACCGCAACAACGCGTTGCGCCGGGTCAATATCTATGGCTTGCGGAAGGAGATACATCGCGATCTGCAAGAGCGCTTCAACGTTCAGGCGCGCGAAGCGTTCGGCATGACCGAGATCGGCGCGTCCATGTTCATGCCGCTGGAAGCGGTCGACATGATCGGCTCCGGGTCGTGCGGGATACCGTGCGCCTTTCGCGAATGCAGGGTCGTCGACGAGGAAGGCAACGAAGTGCCCAATGGCGAAATCGGTGAACTCGTGGTGCGCGGGCCGAACATCCTGCTGGGTTATTACAACAAGCCGGAGGCAACACGGGACGCGTTTTTCGGCGAGTGGTTCCGGACCGGCGATCTGTTCCGCCGTGACGAGCGTGGGTACTTTTATATCGTCGGGCGTATCAAGGACATGATCCGTCGCAACAGCGAAAACATTTCGGCCCGCGAGGTCGAATCCGTCGTCGCACAGGCGCCCGGCGTGCGCGACGTGGCGGCCGTCCCCGTGCCGCACGAGACGCGCGGCGAAGACGTGAAGGTTTATGTCATTCCGGATCAGCTCGACGCGCCGCCCGACGCAGAGGAGGTCATTGCGTTCTGTGCGAAGACGCTGGCCCCTTTCAAGGTGCCGCGTTACGTGGAGTTCATCGACAAGTTTCCGCGCACACCATCCGGAAAGATCGCCAAGAACGTTCTCAAGGCCTCGAAAGCGGATCTGCGCGAAGGGTCTTGGGACGGCGAGGAAAAGCGCCAGCGCTGAAGCAGCGCGGATCCTATCCCTTCATTTTTCCGGGTAGATTAGAGGTGCGCAGTTTCTTTTCGAGCCGGTCGCGCGTGTGTTCGACAAACCGGTCGCACATCATGGATTTCGGGCGGTTGCGCGGTCGCAGCGTCCGCAACGGCATGCTGATGGCAGGCTCGAAGCGGCGCGTGACCAGCAGGCCACGAGATTCCAGTGGTTCCGCGGACAACGGGTTCACGAGCGAGATACCGCTGCCGTACGCGACCATGGCACACAGAGATTCCGACATATAGGCCTCGACGGGGCTGTTTACCGAAATCCCGTAGCGGTCGAGCATGGTGTCGATGTTGTGGCGCGTCCGGGTGTCGCGGCTGAAGCTCAGGAACGTCTCGTTTTCCAGGTCCGACGGTTTGCACACTTTGCGTTTCGCAAGCGGGTGGTCGACGGGCATCGCCAGAACGGCTTCCAACTCGCATAGCGGCTGACTTGTGACTGCCGGATGATCGATACTGTTCCAGCCGAAGCCGACATCGGCTTGCTGCGCAATGATCCATTGTACGACGACGCCCGCGTCGTGAACGTGAAGCGACACGTTGGCGTTCGGATGTTCGGCGCGGAATGAGCCAATGCAGTCGGGTAGCAGATTGAAGCCGAGAACCGGCGACGCGACGATGCTGACCTGCCCGGTGGTGAGAGATTTCAACTCCCGCGACATGCCGACGATCCGCGTCAGGCTCAGGAACATTTTGTCGACCTCGCCATACAGCGTCATGGCTTCGGCCGTCGGATAGAGACGGCGCTTGCGGCGTTCGAAAAGTTTCAGGCCGGTGGAGTGTTCGAGAAGGGAAATCGACTTGCTGACGCTCGGCTGCGACAGGCCCAGTGCATCGGCGGCCGCGGTCACGGTGCCATAGTCGATTACGGCGCGCAGGGCTTCCAGCTGACGGACAGTAGCCATAACTAATTATAGAATTAGGTTATGAACTTGGCAAATTTGAATATTTGACCGAATGAACCGCCGCTGTTGAGATATCCGGTAATAACGAACGACTGCTACGGGCAACGGGCAGCACAGGCATCCACAAGATGAAGCAGAGGGGTTTTCGAGAATGTTTAAAACACTAACCATTGGCGCTGGTGCGCTGGCCATTGGCGCTGGTGCGCTGGTAATGGCGGGTCTTGTCGGGGCGTCGTCGGTCCACGCCGCCGACGTGTGTCCGGGTGAAAAGCCGGATTCAATTGTCGTAAATGCATCGGGCGGGGCCATGGCGAATGCCATGCGCAAAGCGTTCAGCGCCGACTTCGAAAAAATCCACGGGATCGAGGTGATCGACACCAGCCCGGCCAACTTCGGCAAGCTCAAGGCGATGGTCACGTCCGGCAACGTCGAATGGACAGTCACGGAAATCGGCGGTCAGGACGTGCTGACGGCGGTCGAGGAAGGGCTGTTGATGAAGGTCGATCCAAAAATTGTCGACCGGTCGCGTTTTCCCAAAGAAGCGCAGGAGCTTGAGTACTGGTTCGCCAAGAGTGCCTATTCGACGGTGATGGCGTATTCGACGAAGGCGTTTCCGAACGGTCATCCGACGACATGGGCGGAGTTCTGGGACGTCAAGAAATTCCCGGGGCCGCGTTCGCTGCGCAATCACCCGGTCGACAATCTTGAATATGCATTGATGGCGGACGGTGTTGCGCCGAAAGATCTGTATCCGCTCGATGTCGACCGCGCCTTCAGGAAAATGGATGAGATCGCGCCGAATATCACCGTTTGGTGGAAATCGGGTCAGCAGCCGGCGCAGCTTCTGCTCGACGGCGAGGTCGTGCTGGCATCGGGTTGGAACGGCCGGTTCTACAACCTGATCAAGGACGATGCGCCGATGGCGATCGAATGGAACCAGGGTCTGATCAAGCTCAGTGCTTACGGCATTCCCAAAGGTTCGCCGCACCCGTGCTGGGCGCAGCAGTATCTCGCGGTCATGACCGACCCGAAACGCCAGGCCGTATATGCCGAGGAAATCGGTTATCCCGGTCTGCATCTCGACTCGCCGAAGTACGTGAATGAGAAACTGGCGAAGAACCTGCCGACCCACCCGGACAATATCTCCAAGCAGGTCTGGACCGACACGGTCTGGTGGCGCGATCATGGACAAGAAGTCCACGAACGCTGGAACAAGTGGATGCTGAAGAACCAGTAACCATTCCATGCGTCGAACCGGAGGTGCGCCGAGAGCCGGCGTGCCTCCCGGTCGGCGGTCGCATCTTGTTTGTCACGCTAAGGCGTGGGGACTGTCCGGGATCGAGACCAGAATGACCAATGAAACCGACCTTCGCCTCGAACAGGCATTGAAAACGTTCGGCGACGTGACTGCGCTCGACCACGTCGACCTATCCGTTCGCAATGGCGAGCTTTTGACCATCCTGGGGCCCAGTGGGTCCGGAAAAACCACGTTGCTGCGCCTTGTCGCCGGATTTGCCGAGCCGGACGCCGGCAAGATCTTGCTGCAGGGCCGCGACATTACATACCTGCCGCCTGCGAAGCGCGATATCGGCATGGTGTTTCAGAACTATGCGCTTTTCCCGCATATGACGGTTGCCGAGAACGTCGCGTTTCCGCTGCAGATGCGCAAAACCGCGAAAGCCGAAATAAAACGACGCGTGGACTGGGCGCTCGGCATCGTCGAACTGACGGGCTATGAAGAGCGTCTGCCGCGGCAAATGTCGGGCGGTCAGCAACAGCGCGTTGCGTTTGCCCGCGCCATTGTCTTCGACCCGCGTATCCTGCTTCTCGATGAGCCGTTCGGCGCGCTCGACCGGAAGTTGCGTGAACAGATTCAGCTCGAAGTGCGGCGTCTTCAACAGCAGTTGAACCTGACGTCACTGTTCGTCACGCACGATCAGGAAGAAGCCCTGATCCTGTCCGACAGAATCGCCGTCATGAACAAAGGGCGGATCGAACAACTCGGAACGCCGCACGAAATATACGAAAAGCCGGCCAACCGGTTCGTTGCCGACTTTATCGGCATATCGAACCTGTTTTCGGGCAAGCTCGAAGGGCACGATAAACAGACGGCCGCGGTCCGCGACGAGGCAGGCACGCTTTTCCACGTTGTTGCCGACGATATACCGGAAGCGGGAAGCGATGCCGTGGTACTCGTCAGGCCCGAGCGGCTGCGCCTCCTGCAGGCCGGCGACGAAGCCGAGAACCGCATCAGCGGCGAGGTGGCCGAGATCGTGTATCTCGGTCAATCGGAAAAACTCAGCATCGACGTGGGCGCGGGAAGGCGTGTGCTCATGCATCGGCAAACGAAGCTGGGCGAGGTGTCGCTGGACGTCGGGGCCAGCGTCAATGTCGGTTGGTCGGCAGCCGATGCGCATCTGATTGTCGAGGCCGCACAGTGAACGCGGTGCTGTCGTGCTTTAGGCGGACCGGCGCGCTTCGTGAGCACGCTGGGCCGGTGGCGCTGTCGCTGCCGACGGTCATATTCCTGCTGATCCTGTTTGCCGTGCCCGTCGTCCAGTTGATGCTGCTCTCAGTGCAATCGGGTAGTTTCGAACATTATGAAAAGGCCTTCACCGACGAACTTTACGTCACGGTCTTGCTGAACACGTTCGAGATCGCGCTGTTTGTCACCGTTATCTCATTCTTGCTGGCGTATCCGCTGGCCTATTTTCTGACCGTCGCGACGCCGATGTGGCGTGCCGTCGGGATGTTCTGTCTGCTGATGCCGTTCTGGACCAGTATTCTCGTCCGAACGTACGCGTGGATGGTGATCCTTGGCCGCCGCGGCATCATCAACGAGACGTTGTTGTCGCTCGGCATTATCGATGCGCCGATGAGCCTGCTCTACAATACGCCGGCGGTGCTGGTCGGGATGGTGCATGTTCTGATGCCGTACATGGTGTTTCCGCTCTATGCCGTGATGCGCCGTGTGGACCCGAACCTGATGCAGGCGGCATTCGGATTGGGGGCACCGTCGTGGCGGGCGTTCGTGCGCGTCTATTTCCCGATGACGATGCCGGGCGTGCTGGCCGGTGCCAGTCTCGTGTTCATCCTTTCGATGGGTTTCTTCATTACGCCGGTTCTGCTCGGCGGTGGCCGGGTCACGATGATTGCGGTTCTGATCGAACAATTCGTGACCGAGTTCCTGGCCTGGGAGTTTGCCGGTGCACTGTCGATGGCGTTGTTGACCTTCACGCTACTCGTCTACGGCGCGTTCAAATGGCTCATGAAGTCGGAAAGGAATTTGGCATGACGGAGACGGGTAGCGCCCGGCCGCGCCGCCGCAATTGGGGGCGCCTCATTCTCGGCGCGTATTGTGGCATCGTATTGATGTTCCTGATGCTGCCGATCGTGGTCGTGTTCCCACTTTCGTTCAGTTCGGCGAGTTATCTGCAGTTCCCGCCGCCCGGGTTCTCCCTGCAATGGTACGAGGAATACTTCAATACGCCGTCCTGGATTAAAGCGACGATCGTCAGCCTGCAGGTCGGCGTCGGCACGACGATCCTGGCCACGATCCTGGGCACGATGGTCGCGTTCAGTCTGGTCCGCGGCAGATACCCGGGGAAAGCCTGGGTCGACCGGTTGGTGGCAGCGCCGATTGTCGTTCCCAACATCATTATCGCGGTCGCCATCTATGGCTTGTTCGCCGATCTCCACCTGATCGGCAGCTGGTATGGCGTCATGATCGGCCATACCGTCTACGCTATTCCGTTCGTCGTGCTGGTCGTGAGCGCGGCACTCCGGAACTTCGACGTGTCGCAGGAACACGCGGCGATGGGGCTCGGGGCAAGCCGATTGCGCGCGGTGTTCATGGTGACGTTTCCGCAGATCAAACCGGCGATCATATCCGGCGCTTTTCTCGCCTTCATCACGTCCTTCGACGAGTTGATTATCGCGCTGTTCCTGAGCGGGTCCAACATGACGCTGCCGAAGAAGATGTTCGAGAACATCATTTCGGAGATCGATCCCACCATATCCGCGGTCTCCGTGCTACAAATCGTGCTGGTCGGTGCCGTTCTTTTCCTTTCCCAGCGTCTGGGTGCCGGCGTCTCTCCTCTAAAATCGTAAGGCCAAATCATGGACGAAATTTTTCATCCCGATCTCTCAACGGACCCGTACTGGTGGCTTGCTGCACCGCCGACCGCAGACGGATCGTCGCCGGTCCCCGATGAGACCGACGTCGCCATCGTCGGCAGCGGGTACACGGGGCTCAACGCGGCAATTGAACTGGCTGACCGCGGCTTCAAGGTCACCGTGCTCGAAGCAAAGGAATTCGGCCATGGGGCAAGCACGCGGAGCGGCGGCCATGTCAGCAGCGGACTGAACCTGGGGAAGGGGCCCTCTGCGGCAAAGCCGTCACCGCTGATATCGACGTTGGGACAGGAACGCTACAACGGATTGCTCGATGAAGCGTCGCAGTCGATGGATCGCATTCAGATGATGGTGGAGCGTGAGAACATCGATTGTCATCTCACCATCGGCGGGCGTTTCGTCGCAGCCTTCACCCGCAGCCATTACGACAGTCTGGTGGCCAAGATGCCGGTGCTCGATCACGACGGTAAAGCCGGTTGCCGCATGGTGCCGCGCGAACGCCAGCGCGAGGAAATCGGCACGGATTATTATCACGGCGGTATGGTCGTCGAACGATCCGGCAAACTGCACCCGGCTTTGTATTATCGGGGGCTGCTGGATGCCTGCCGCCGTCGTCCGAATATCACGCTCTGTGCGTACGCGCCGGTGACGTCGATCGAAGCGAAGGGCAGCGGGTTCCGCGTTACGGCGGGCAAGGCGGAATTGCGTGCTGCCGACGTTTTGCTGTCGACCAACGGCTACAGCCAGGAGCCAAGCCCGTGGCTGAAGCGCAGGGTGATCCCGCTTGCCAGTTGCATCATCGCAACCGAGGAGTTGCAGCCGGAACTGATGAAGCGCCTGATCGTCAACAACCGTAGTATCAACGACACCAAGCGGGTGCTGACCTACTACCGGGCGTCGCCGGACGGCAAGCGCATCATCTTCGGCGGACGCGAGACATTCTTTACACAGGACCCGCTGGAGTCCGGGCGCAGGTTGTATGCGCGCATGCTGCGTTTGTATCCGGAGTTGGCGGGTGTCCGCGTGACCCATTCATGGACCGGTATGGTCGCCATGACGTTTGATCATCTGCCGCACATCGGGCGCGAAAACGGCATCTACTACGCGGCCGGGTGCAATGGCAGCGGCGTGGCGATGATGTCCTATCTGGGATACCGGATCGGCGCCTCCATCGCCGGCGCAAACGACAAGAGCGCGTTCGACGGGCTGCCGTTTCCGACCAAGCCGATGTACACCGGGAAAACCTGGTTTCTGCCGGCGGTTGGCGCGTACTTCAAAACAATGGATAAATGGGACCGGATGTTCGGTTGAAGCGGTCTTTTGGGAGGGGAAGCACATGATCGATTACGGCAGTTCACCGCCGATTGAGGCGTTCAACCCGCCGCAAAAGGCGCACCTGGAAAACTACCGGCGGATTTATGCCAGCAGCGAGAAGCGCGCCGGCCGTCATGAGACGAAGCTGGGCGCGGACGCGCTGGCCGAATGGTTTGCCATGTATGACCGCGTTGGCGCGGAACATATCGTCATCAAGGCGCGTGATCTCGAAACCACGTTCGGCCTGAAGATCAGGAACGAGGATGTCGCCGAGTTCTGCCGCGAGCACGGCCCGCGTGTGATCGGCTTCGCCGGGGTCGATCCGAACAAGGGCATGGAGGCCATCCGCGAACTGGAGTTTGCCGTCCGCGAATTGGGCTTGCGCGGGCTGAATCTGCAATGCTTCGAGCACAAACTGTGCATCAACGACCCGAAGATGTACCCGCTCTACGCCAAATGCATCGAGCTCGATATTCCGGTGAATATCCATGCCAGTATCAACTTCTCGTCGAGCACCGAAATGAAGTACGGCCATCCGATCCATCTCGACGAGGTCATGGTTCATTTCCCGGAACTCCGTGTCGTTGCCTCGCCGCCGGGGTTCCCGTGGATCAACGAATTGATCGGCGTCGCCTGGCGTCACGCCAATGTTTACATCGGTCTCGTCGCGGTCCGTCCCAAGTATCTGGGCGTCGCGCATTCCGGCTACGAGCCGTTGCTTCAGTACGGAAACACCGTCTTGCAGGACAAGATGATCTTCGGTTCCGCGTATCCCATGCAGCCGGTGGAGCAGGCAATCGCCGACGTGGATGCGCTGCCGCTCAAGGACGAGGTGCGGCGCAAGTGGCTGGGCGGCAACGCGGCTCGCTTGCTGGGTTTGGACTGAAAAACCGGTACATGCCTCGATCTTTTTTGAAACCGTCGCGGCGGTTGAGATGACGTTCGCAGTTGAAATGGTTGTGGATCGAAGCGTGGACGGCCGCGATCCCGCATGACACTGCCTATTTAGGTGCGACGATACGGCGCCTGTCGTTGCCGCCGCCCTTGTTGCCGCCGTGTTTGGTGGCGACCTATGGCTCATGCAAATCTTTGGTGCTGTCAGTCCAATGCGAACGGGTCTCCGAATAGCCGGTGAACGGCCACCTCATGCCGCAAGTTGACGCCACTCGGCATTTGCCGCCGAACGGGCCATTCGAAATTCGGTCCTGCTTATGAGATGACGGTCGTGATTGAAATGGTTGAAGATCGAAGCGTGGGCTGAGGCGAATTTCTGCAGCGTCTTGATGTCCCTGAATTTTGACATCGCGCCCTCCCGTCGTCGGAATGGCTGGTGTGAGTTTTCAGCTCGATTGTTCATCCAGCGACCGCATTCCTGGGCGTCGGCATTGCCGACCACATTCATCGCCGCCCGGTATGATCGAAGCCGGTCGGTTACAATCACGGTGGGCTGACCATATCGTTTCATGGCGCGCTTCAGAAACTTAAGCGCAGCCTTGCGATCCCGGCGTTTCGTCGCAAAAACCTCGAGGACCTCGCCCTCGTGATCAACCGCCCGCCACAGATAATGGGTTTCGCCATTGATCTTCACGAATACCTCGTCCAGGTGCCACCGCCAGTTCGAATACGACCGTTGATGAACGCGCCGTTTCCTGATCTCCGCGGCGAACATCGGGCCGAACCTGTTCCACCAGAAACGCACCGTCTCGTGGCAAATGTCGATGCCCCGCTCGAACAGAATGTCCTCGACCTGGCGCAACGACAACGGATAACGGATATACAGCATCACTGTCAGGCGGATGATCTCAGGCGAAGAGTTGAAATATCGAAATGGATTTCTCATCCGAAGACGCTACCGACAGCACTTACTCGCATCAAGCCCGTTTGCTTTGACAGCGCCTCCGTGACGGTTGGTACTTCACGGGCGACGTTGGATATATGGACGAGGCCGGTGACCTGTTCGTTACCGGCCGCGTCGACGACATGATCATCAGCGGCGGCGAGAATATACTGCCTGCAGAGATAGAGAGCCTGCTCTCGATGCATCCGGATGTGTCTGAAGTGGCTGTCGTCGGCCTTCCCCACGAACGATGGGGGCAGCAGGTAACGGCTTTCATTAAAGAGTCTTCGCCAATCAACGAGTCCGAACTCGATCAGTATTGCCGGCATTCAGAACTTGCGAACTTCAAGCGTCCGCGCGCGTACGTGTTCATCGACGATATTCCCAAGTCTCCGGTCGGCAAGATCTTGCGGCGGACGCTACGGGACACCTATGCCGCCAAGGACGTAAATCACACCCTGAAGGAGAGACAATCTTGACCGAGAAACAAAAAACATGTGATGGCCACGACGGATTTCGAGTCGAGTTCGATGCGGACAAACAACGGGCTGATATCGTACTGGATCGTCCACCCCTGAATATCGTCAGTATGCAGGAGCGAGAGCAGTTCGCATCCGTGTTTCGCGCTCTCGATACCGATGAACGCGTGCGTGTCATCGTCATCCGATCAGAAGGCAAAAACTTCTCGTCCGGCGGCGACATCAAGGGATTCATGGCGGCTTCGCCAGAGAAGGTTTCCCACCTCGCGGACAACGTCAAGTCCCCGGAGTTGTGTTCGAAACCGGTAATCGCGGCGATACGGGGCTTCTGCTTTGGCGTCGGCTTTGAGCTTTCACTCGCATGCGATTTTCGGATCGTGTCGGAATCGGCACAACTTGCCCTTCCCGAACAGAAAATCGGAATGATCCCGGGTTCGGGTGGTTCGATCAGGCTTTTGCACATGATCGGCATAGCCCGGACCAAGGATATGGTCATGCGGTCACGGCGGATTTCCGGCACCGAAGCCGCTACCTGGGGCATCGCGATGGACTGTGTTCCCGATGCCGAACTTGAACAAACGGTTGATGCGTTCGTCGAGGAACTGGTGCGCTTCTCGCCACTCGCACAGCGAACCATCAAGCACGTTCTGAACGCGGCACAGGATGCGCCGCTTCACGCCGGCATCGAACTCGAAGGGCTGGCTTACGGGCGCCTTCGGATGTCCGACGACTTTGCCGAAGGTGTGGAGTCATTCCACGCCAAACGCAAACCCGAATGGCGGGGCACTTGACCCAGTCATCCATAAGAAAATTACCACAATCAACTGAAACAGAGACTTCAAAGAGGAGACGATCATGAAACCTAATCTGAAAACGATGGCACTGGCGTCCGGCATTATCCTGGCTTCGGCCGGAACCGTGGACGCCGCGGATCCTATAAAAATCGGCGTGCTTACACCTTTGTCCGGCACGTATACTGTGATCGGACAGCAGGTCAAATGGGGCCTCGAGTTGGCCGCTCGGGAAATCAATGCTTCGGGCGGCGTGCTCGGACGACAACTGGTTCTGACGTACGAGGATTCCGAAGCCAATCCGGCGGTGGCGACGCAAAAGGCCGAGAAACTGTTCCAAGTCGAAAAAGTCGATTTTCTTACAGGCACGGTTAGCTCCGGGGCGACGCTGGCTGTCGGCCAGGTTGCCGAACGTAACGACACATTGATGGCGACGACGGTATCATTTTCGAGCGCGATTACCGGTTCGAAGTGTTCGCCAAACGTGTTCCGTGTGAATGCTCACGCCGGCATGCAGGCCGCGGCCCTTGCGGCGTGGCTGAAACAGGATCGCGCATCAGCCAAGGTTTACTTCATGGGACCGGATTACGAGATGGGCCGAAATACGGTTGCCGTGTTCAAAACGGCGGCTACATCCAGCGGCTTCGATGAAGCCGGTGAAGTCTACGCGCCGCTTGGCAACAAAGACTACTCGAACTTCTTCGGCCAGGTTCGAGCCGCGCGCCCTGACGTGATTTACACGTCGATGGCAGGTAACGACGCTGTACGCCTGTTCACTCAAATGCAGGAATACGGTGTGTCCAAAGGCGTTCAGGTTGTTGGTTCGGCCGGCACGGTGACGCCCGCCAATATTGAAGCGATGGGTGAGTCCGCCGAAGGTTTCGTGACCGGCGTCGGTTATTCACCGTTGATCGATAGCGCCGAAAACAAAGCGTTCGTTGAAGCTTTCCGGAAAGCATCCGAGGGAACCGATCCGGATCTTTATGGCGCGGATTCATACGGTCTTTTGTTCCTCTACAAGGCGGCGGCCGAGAAAGCCGGCTCCATCGAGACGGACAAACTTCGGAAAAGTCTCGAAGGCACCGAGTGGCAGACGCCGCAAGGTACCAAGAAGATGCGTGCAGGCGACCATCAGGCCGAAATGCCGATGTATGCGGTCCGGGTCGAGAACGGCTCATTCACCATCGCGTCGAAAGTGCCGGGCGGTGACGCCATCGGTAAAGACGACTGCGAACGGTTCTGATTGCGGTTAACCGGGGGCGTCGTTTTCGACGCTCCCGGGCGCATCCCAGCGGGAGCATCACTGGTGGAACAGATCATCGACTACATTCAATTTGTCCTGGCATCGCAGATGCTCAACGGCCTCGCTATCGGTGCCGCCGTGATCATGATGGCGCTCGGATTGACGATCATCTTCGGTTTGCTTGATGTCATCAATATGGCGCACGGCGAGTTCTATGCGATCGGCGGATTTGTCCTTATGGCATTGCTTGGGCTGGGCGTTAATTTCTGGGTGTGTATTGCACTTGTGCCGGCGTTGTTGCTGCCTTTCGGATACGCCATCGAACGCACACTCATTCAACCGATCTTTCACAAAGGCGACCGGCATATCCTGACGCTGTTGTTGACCTTTGGGCTTAGTATCATCTTTCAGGATTTGCTTAAAATCATCTTCGGGCCAAATCCACTTCGCCCGGAAAACCTCTTGCCGGGCGGCAGCGAGATTTTTGGCATCTTCATGCCGAATTACCGTTTGTTTTTGATTGTTGCGGGTGGCGCCATTGTCGCCGCCGTCTGGGCCTTGATCTATAAAACCAACTTCGGCGCGATGGTGCGCTCGGCGGCATTCGACAAAAATATGGCGGGATCGTTAGGTGTGCCTGTCCGGCTGATTTATGCCGGAACATTCGCGTTGGGGATTTCGCTCGCGGGGTTGTCCGGTGTGTTGCTGGCCCCGATCTACACGGTGTTCCCCACAATGGGACATGATTTCATTTTGATGGCATTCACGGTGGTTATTGTCGGCGGGCTTGGCAGTATTACCGGCGCCGTTCTCGCGGGCATTCTGCTGACGCAGATACAGGCGATCGCGAGCCTCTATATCTCACCAGTTTGGACGGAGCCTCTGATCTTCGGGATCATGGTCATGGTCCTCGTCGTGAAGCCGCAAGGCTTGTTCGGGAAATTCGGTCATGGTTGATGTGAAATCTATTTTGATGCGTGTGCGAGCGGACGAGAAGCAGTCGCTTAGCGCCCTTCGTTTGATCTGTGCGGGATTCACGTTTGCCGCCCTGGTTTTTGCACTGATTGCGGTGGCTCTTGACGATACATTTTATCTCCGCCTGGCGAGTGAGGCACTTATCCTCGCGGGCATGGCGATTTCGGTTGATTTGCTTTTGGGCATAACCGGATTGTTGTCTTTGGGTCAGGCGCTCTTCTTTGGGCTCGGGGCCTACAGCAGCGCGTTGCTCCTGATCCACCTGACGCAAAATTTCTGGCTGGTCGTCGTCACGGTGGTTGCTGGCGCCGTGCCCGTATCGCTGATATTCGGCTGGATTGCGATCCGGTCTCGGGGCGTTTATTTTGCGCTGATTACGTTTGGCTACGCACAGGTAATATCACGGATTATATATAACACGCGATCTGTCGGTGCCTCGGATGGTATCGTCGGCGTACCGTTAATTTCGATACCGCTCCCGTTTTTCGAAATTCCTATTAACGATCCGGTTGCGTTCTTTCTGTTCCTGCTTGTTGTCATCGTTGCCATTGTTTTGGCGCTATGGTGGTTGATGGATACACCTTTTGGCAGGGTTTTCCCTGCTATGCGCGTGAACGAGGACCGGTTGCCGTTCATCGGATACAACGTCCGTGCCTACATGATCGCGATGTACGTTCTGGCGGCGGTGATCGCGGCATTGTTCGGCGCGCTTTATCCAATGCTGCGTGGCTTTGTTTCACCTGAGCTGATGTTTTTCGAAATGTCCGGAAACGCCCTGATTATGGTTATTCTCGGCGGGGTCGGAACGATCATCGGGCCGGTGCTGGGCGCCATAATCCTGACCATCATCAAATCGATCGTCGGCAGTTTTACCGAACATCACCTGATCGTCATCGGCGGAATATTCATCGCTCTGGTGCTGTTCTTCCCAAAAGGGCTGACCGGATTTCTGCGGCTGCGTGTCGAAGCTTTGATGCGCCGTAGAAGAGAGGAAATCCAATCATGAGTAGTGTTGTGGATGCGATTTTAGAGGTCCGGGGCTTGTCCAAACAGTTTGGCGCCCTCCGTGCCGTCGATGACATTACGTTCAAAGCAGAGCGCGGTCGAATAACGTCGGTCATCGGCCCGAACGGGGCCGGCAAAAGCACGTTGTTCAATTTGATTACCGGTGCGATCCCGCCCAACGACGGTAAAGTATTGTTCAATGATGCCGACGTTACGGAGATGCCGATCCGCGAAAAGCTTGAAAAGGGCATGGCGCGCTCTTTCCAGATTACAAATCTGTTCTTTGATTTGAGCGTTTTAGAGAACCTGCGGTTAGCTGCGCAATTTCTTGAACACCCGAAATTCGGCTTCATGCCTGTTGGACGAAGCAAGAAGGCGCATGCGAAAGCGGAGTACTTGCTTGAAAGGTTCGAATTGACCGAAAAGGCACCGTTCCGTGCCGGCGAGTTGTCGCACGGTGAGCGGCGGCGTCTGGAAATCGCCGTGACACTAGCGAGCGAACCGGAATTGTTACTCCTCGATGAGCCGACGCAAGGTATGTCGCACGGCGACACGGAGGACACCGCGGATATGATCCGCCGGCTCTCCGAAGAGATATCTATCCTGTTGATCGAGCATGACATCTCCCTCGTCATGGATTTGTCCCATCATGTTGTCGTGATGCATCAGGGTGCAAAGCTATCGGAAGGAGCGCCCGCGACGGTTCGCAACGATGGCGCCGTCAAAGAAGCCTACCTGGGACACGCATGATCATGTTAAGCATTGAAAACCTTCACACGCATTTCGGACTGAGCCACATTCTCCAGGGAATAGATCTACAGGTTGGAGACGCTGAGATTGTTGCCCTCGTCGGCCGCAACGGCGTTGGCAAGACAACAACGCTGCAAACCATTGCCGGGTGGGTCGCGCCGACATCCGGAGACGTCATTTTCGATGGTCACTCGATTGCCGGCGAGGCCCCCGACAAGATTTGTCGTTCTGGGATCTCGTTCGTACCCGAGGACCGAAGAATTTTCCCAGGTCTGACGGTCCAGGAAAACCTCAAGCTTGGACTGCTTCAGGCGCGTGGCCGCTCGGCGGGCGAGAATAAACAGGCGGTTGAGGAGATTTATGCTCAGTTTCCCCGCTTGAAAGAGCGCCGAAACCAAATGGGCACCACGCTGTCCGGGGGCGAGCAACAGATGCTCGCGATTGCACGGGTCCTGATAGGCACGCCGTCGTTGATACTGATCGATGAGCCTACAGAGGGGCTTGCGCCGATTATTGTCGAAGAACTTTTCGAGGTTATCGCGGGCCTCCGCGACAAAGGGATATCTGTCATTTTGGTGGAACAGAATGTCTATAAAGCGCTCGATATCGTGGATCGGGCTTATGTGGTCGAGCGTGGCCGGATAGTTATGGGCGGCGCCATGAGCGAACCGGGGCTTCGTGAGAAAATCATTGAGGCTGTGGCGGTTTAAAGCGGTTTAAACCTCCGGCGGGCTTTGTCACGTTAACGAGCCATATCGACGTACAGGTGTTAGTTTTCCAAGATGCAAAACATCGGTCTTGTCAGAGGAAACTCGATTGAGGCTCTGACGATGACTGGATAGTCTCATCCGATGACCAAATCTCCATTCCGCTATTTCAAAACGTCTCCCGAGATCATTCGCCTTGCGGTGATGATGTATGTCCGGTTCCCGCTTTCGCTGCGCAATGTTGAAGATCTGCTTCACGAACGTGGTATCGATATTAGCCACGAAACGATCCGCTTCTGGTGGAACCGCTTCGGCCCACTGTTTGCAGCCGAGATCAAGAAGCGACGGACTTCTCATCCTCAATCATATTCCAACTGGCGATGGCATCTCGACGAGGTTTTCGTGAAGATCAACGGAGAAACGCATTTCCTTTGGCGAGCCGTGGATCACGAAGGTGAAGTACTAGAATCCTTTGTCACCAAACGTCGCGATCGCAAGGCTGCTCTTCGTTTCCTCAAGAAATCGATGAAACAATATGGAACACCAAAAGTCATTGTGACGGACGGACTGCGCTCATATCGAGCTGCGATGGCTCAACTTGGAAATATGCATCGCCAATCAACAGGACGTTGGCTAAATAACCGCGCGGAGAATTCTCACCTGCCATTTCGGCGAAGAGAACGCGCCATGCAAAGATTTCGATTAACTCGAAGTTTGCAGAAATTCACAGCCATACATGCTTCTATCTGCAATCACTTCAATCTTCAAAGACACCTCATCTCAAGAGACGATTACAGATCAAAACGCGAAGCTGCACTCATCGAATGGCAGCAGCTTTGCGCTGCATAAATTGCCCCTATCTGCTGGCGAACTGAGACGAGTTCGCATTCGTCTGACAGCACCTTTGCGGCAGTTGAGTCCAGAACAAAACTCTCGATCGAGAGGTTTCTCCCGGAAATGTGATTGGTTTGCTGTGTTTCGGTTCTTCCGGCTAGTACAATCCGCGAAGGGTCACCATTTGTCGTTACCCGGCGCAGCAGGACAGCATGC